>OBYI01000007.1_pt1 | contig 313425 bp, 216 predicted proteins | sample 1476711 | NCBI WGS metagenome assembly OBYI01 (sample SAMEA2580190, study PRJEB22360) | human gut metagenome | biome: human gut; feature: human-associated habitat; material: faeces | place: Denmark | collected 2008/2010
AAATTCTTCCTTAGCTCAGTTGGTTAGAGCATCTGACTGTTAATCAGAGGGTCCTTGGTTCAAGTCCAAGAGGAAGAGCGAAAGACATCGGGAAAGACTGAAAAAGACATATTCTTCCTTAGCTCAGTTGGTTAGAGCATCTGACTGTTAATCAGAGGGTCCTTGGTTCAAGTCCAAGAGGAAGAGCGAAAGACATCGGGAAAGACTGAAAAAGACATATTCTTCCTTAGCTCAGTTGGTTAGAGCATCTGACTGTTAATCAGAGGGTCCTTGGTTCAAGTCCAAGAGGAAGAGCGAAAGAGAGAGAGATACTTCACAAGAGTGTCTCTTTTTTTATGCATGATTGGGACGATAACCTGATCAAATAATTGCCCGGCAGGTTATAGTCTTTTTACGTGTAATTGTATTACCTTTGCATTATGGGAAAGAATAAATTAGCAAAGTTTGACGACATGGCGAGCTATCCCCATGTGTTCCAATATCCGTTTGCAACCCTTCAAGAGAAAGGATTCGAGCTAAAGGGGCACTGGCACGAACAGTTCTTTAAGAACGACAATCCGATCGTGCTTGAATTAGGCTGCGGAAAAGGAGAATATACGGTAGGTTTGGGAAAGTTATTTCCCAACAAAAATTTTATAGGAGTCGATATCAAGGGAGCCCGTATGTGGACAGGGGCGAAAGAATCGCTTGAGGCAGGTATGACGAACGTTGCCTTCCTCAGGACCAGTATCGAACTGATCGCCCATTTCTTTGCTGCCGGAGAGGTGGCCGAGATCTGGCTCACCTTCCCTGACCCGCAGATGAAGAAAGCGAACAAACGCCTTACCTCCACTCGCTTCATGAAGATGTACCGCGAGATACTGGCGGGAGATGGCATCATACATCTGAAAACAGACAGCAACTTCATGTACACCTACACCTGCGAGATGGTAAAAGCAAATCGCTATCCCGTACTGTTCAGCAACGACGATTTGTATCATTCGGGGCTGACAGACAACATTCTTTCTATCAAGACCTATTATGAACAGCAGTGGTTGGACCGCGGGTTAACCATCAAATACATCAAGTTTGTCTGTGAAGAACGGGATGAACTGGTAGAACCGGAAGTGGAAATCGAATACGATCCGTATCGCAGTTTCAACCGGAGCAAACGGAGTGCGTTGGCTTCCGGCAAATAATTCATAAATCATAAATTATAAATCATACATCATGACACTCTATCCAAAGCTAATCATGGACGCACTGGCAAAGGTGCGTTACCCCGGCACAGGAAAAGACCTTGTGACAATGGGTATGGTAGAAGATAATATCCGGATCGACGGTAACAAAGTAAGCTTCTCGCTCCTTTTCGAAAAACCGAACGATCCGTTTATCAAATCGGTGGTAAAAGCTGCCGAGACGGCTATCCTTACTTACGTAGGAGAAGAAGTGGACATCAAGGGTAATATCACGGTTGACGCCAAGCAGGCGGCCCGTCCTGAACCAGACAAGCTGCTGCCGGAGGTAAAAAATATCATCGCCGTATCTTCCGGCAAGGGTGGCGTAGGCAAAAGTACAGTAGCGGCCAACTTGGCGGTAGCGCTGGCTTTGCAGGGTCACAAGGTCGGTTTGCTGGATGCCGATATCTTCGGTCCTTCACAGCCTAAGATGTTCAATGTAGAAGAAGCCCGTCCCTATATGGTGGAGGTGGGAGGTCGCGAACTGATCGAACCGGCTGCCAACTACGGCGTGAAGCTACTGTCCATCGGTTTCTTCGTCAATAAGGAAGACGCCGTCCTTTGGCGCGGCGCAATGGCAAGCAATGCCTTGAAACAGTTGATCGGCGACGCCAACTGGGGAGATTTGGACTATTTCCTGATCGACCTGCCACCGGGAACAAGTGATATCCACCTGACGATGGTACAGACATTGGCCATCACCGGCGCCATCGTTGTCAGCACACCGCAAGAAGTGGCGTTGGCAGATGCCCGCAAAGGGATCAGTATGTTTACAGGTGAGAAGATCAACGTACCAGTATTGGGACTGGTCGAGAACATGTCCTGGTTCACGCCTGCCGAGCTGCCAGAAAACAAATACTACCTGTTCGGCAAAGAAGGAGGCAAACGTCTGGCGGAAGAACTGAATATCCCGTTGCTAGGACAAATCCCCATCGTACAAAGCATCTGCGAAGGTGGAGACAGCGGAAAGCCAGTCGCCCTCAATCCGGACAGCATCACTGGCCAGGCATTCCAGAAGTTAGCCGAAAATGTCGTGAAACAGATCGATTACCGTAACGAACACTTGGATCCGACAAAGAGGGTTGTTGTTACCAAGAAGTAATAAGAGAGTAAGTAGGATGTGTCAAAAAGAAAGAGAAATCAATCCCTTGCCGGGGGATTAATCCCCCGGCAAAAGAGAGAGATAAATTTTGACACATCACCAAGAAATTGGACACAATCCTATCTTCTTATTATAAAGTATACCGTCTTAGGAAAGCGACCGTCCGATGTATTTCGGGATACATGATGATGTCTTCGCCAATGAAGGGAACCTCTTTGCGATAGGCTTTCAGGAATTTCTCCAAGACAGGGGAAGTACGCGCCGGACGGCGGAACTCGATACCTTGTGCCGCATTCATCAGCTCGATCGCCAGGATATGATCCAAGTTGTCCATTATCTTAAAGAGCTTCGTCGCTGCATTGGCCCCCATACTCACATGGTCTTCCTGCCCGTTGCTGGACACGATCGAGTCGCTGCTGGCGGCATAACAGTACATCTTGTTCTGGCTCACCATGCTGGCTGCCGCATATTGCGGGATCATAAAACCGGAATTCAGTCCGGGATTGGCAACCAGAAATTCAGGCAATCCCCGAAGGCCCATGATCAACTGCGCGACACGGCGTTCGGAAATATTACCCAACTCAGCCAAAGCAATCGCAAGGAAATCGTATGAGATAGCCAACGGCTGGCCATGGAAATTACCTCCGGAGATGATCTTGTCCTCGTCGGGAAAGATCGTCGGGTTGTCCGTCACGGAATTGATCTCGGTAAGCAATACGCCGGAGACATACCGGATCGCATCTTTCGTCGCCCCGTGTACCTGCGGGATGCAACGGAACGAATACGGGTCCTGCACATGCTCCTTCTTCCGGTTGATCAGTTCGCTGCCCTCCAGAATGCGGCGGAAAGCATCACCCGTCTCGATCTGTCCGGGATGCGGACGCATCTGCTGGATGCAATCCATAAAAGGATCGATCCGCCCGTCGAAGGCTTCGAGCGACAAGGCTGCAATCAGGTCCGCCCGCTTCGACACGGCAAAAGCACGCATCAGGGCAAACACGCCGTTGGCACTCATAAACTGCGTACCGTTCAGCAACGCCAATCCCTCTTTACTCATCAGGCGCACCGGCTTCCAGGCAAACTCGTCCAGGACACTGATTGCCTCCCTCTTCTTCCCTTTATAATACACATCTCCCACTCCGATAAGCGGAAGGAAAAGATTCGCCAACGGAGCCAGGTCGCCCGACGCCCCAAGTGAACCCCGGTCATAGACGATCGGGAGCACGTCATTATTAAAGAAATCAAGGATACGCTGCACCGTTATCACCTGCACGCCACTATGCCCCAGCGACAAAGCATGCGCTTTCAACAGCATCATCAGGCGGACAATCACCGGGCTCACCTCATCCCCCACGCTACAGGCATGGCTTTTCACCAGATTCTCCTGCAAGGTGCTGAGTTCATCCGGCGAGATATTCTTATTACACAAGGAACCAAAGCCTGTCGTGATGCCGTAAAGCGGCTCGCTCTGTGTCTCGATCTTCCGGTCCAGATAATCGCGGCAACGCTGGATGCGTTCCTTCACTTCCGGGGTCAGTTCCAGCTTCATATTTCCGGTCAGTATCTCTTCGATACGTTCGAACGTCAGCGGTTCCGCCCCCACATAATGTACATTTCCCATAACTTTCAATTTTCAACTTTCAATTGCTCATGCGTCCAATCCAGCAACTTCTTCTCTATCCGGATCGCTTCGGATTCGAGGAAATCCGCTTTCTCCGACATCCGTTTGACAAACGCTTCATCCTTTATGGATATAAGATTGATACGGACATTCAACAAAGCCCCCAACACACAGGTACGAGCCGCCATCATCGCCACACAGGCATCGGTCACGGCATTCCGGTTTCCTTTATGCGCCACATATATAATAGTCTCCATCACCGAGGCAATCTCTTCGGCCACTTCCATCGGGACCATAGCCGCCTGTTTCGTCGCATCCTGGATCACCCGGCTGCGCTCGGCTTTTTCCTCCTCCGTTTCCTTCGGGAGTTTAAAGGCGGCAAACACACGGTCGTACGCTTCGCTATCGCGGTCTATATCCCGGATCAGCCGTTCACGGATGATAGCTGCCTCCGTCGCGATTGTCCGCATCTGGCCTTCCACATCGGCATATTTCTTCTTACCGATCGTCAGGTTTGCCACCATCTCGGTTAACGCTGTCGCAATGGCCCCGTTCAGAGCCGAGATACTTCCGCCCCCCGGAACAGGCGCGCTACCCGCCGTTTCGGCAAGAAATCCTTTGATTGTCAAATCTACAAGCATTGTGTCTATTATTTAAGATTAAACATTTTATCTTCATCCCGTCAAACGATATAAAGCACGCCGTCTTTGATAACCGTGTCCACGATATTCATTCCTATATGATAAGGAAGGAACTTATAAGAAGGGAATTTCAACAAGACCAAGTCCGCCTTCTTTCCGACATCGATGCTACCGACCTTCTTTTCCCGCCCTAACGCTGCCGCTCCGTTGATCGTAAGAGCGGTCAGGGCTTCTTCGGGAGTAAGTTTCATCTGGATGCAAGCCAGGGCGAACAACAAGGGGATCGAACTAGAGAAGCAACTGCCGGGATTCAGGTCGGAAGCCAGTGCCACGGCGCAACCGGCATCTATCATCCGGCGTCCCGGAGCATAAGGTTCATTTAGCGAGAAAGCGGTAAGCGGAAGCAAAGTCGCGATCGTCCCCGAACGTGCCAGGCGTTTGATGCCGGTATCGGAGATATGCAATAGATGGTCGGCACTTACGGCTTTCAGGCGGGCTGCCAATTCGGCTCCTCCGAAAGAAACGATCTCATCGGCATGAAGTTTAAGTTTGAAACGCTGGCTGCGAGCTGCTTTCAACAAACGTTCGCTTTGTTCGACCGAGAAAACGCCTTGTTCGCAAAAGACATCGCAGAAGGTTACCGAATGTTCTGCACGCACATGGGGCAACACTCCTTCTATTATGTAATCGACATATGCGTCCGTACGCCCGGCAAACTCCGGCGGGACAGCATGTGCACCGAGGAAAGTAGAGACCACATCCAACGGGTGTTCGTCGTTCAACTCCTTCATGACACGAAGCTGGATCAGCTCGGTCGCCAAGTCAAGACCGTAACCACTCTTTCCTTCGACAGTAGTCACGCCCATATCCATCATAGCGTCGAGACGGTCGTATGCATCGCCGTACAGGTCATCATAGCTGGCGTTCCGGGTCGCATTCATCGTATTGACGATCCCGCCTCCCCTTTCCATGATCGACATATAGCTGTCTCCTTTCATCCGCCAAGAGAACTCCTCCTCGCGGTAACCACCGAAGACGAAGTGTGTATGGCTATCCACAAACCCTGGCAGAAGCGCACGTCCGGAAGCGTCTACTTCCAGATAATCTCCGACATCCACTTGCCGGAGGACCTCTTCGGTCGGTCCCACATGCGTGATAATACCATCCGATACAGCAACCGCCCCGTCCTCGATTATCCCGACATCGGACATAGCCTTCCCCTTCTTCGCTTCAAAACCAGAACAAGTCACCACCTGCGATGCATTCCGTATCAATATCTTTTCGTCTTCCATCGTCTATCCCATTATCCTGGTTTCCAATACCTGATCTATTGAAAAGTCTTCCAGTCCCAAATAGTAAGAAGCCGTATCAATCAATGCCTCCATCGGAACCAACCCAATAATCTCGCTTCCGACGACTGGGACACCATAGCGACGTGCCTCAATGCGTATCAGTTCGAAAGCGCGGTAAAGGGCTGTACGGGTGTAATCGGTCATATTGATCGAAACCTGCACGATGCCGCGTTCTTTCAGTTCCACTCCCATCGCCTTGCAGTAGCGGAGCCCGCCACCTATGAAGCGGATCTTTTTGGCGATACTGCTCGCGATCTCCAGGTTTGCCGTGCCCAAATTGACGTTATAAGCCACCAGCGGCATACGGGCGCCGATCGCCACTGTCCCTGCCGATGGATGCCGTTCGGCAGGCCCGAAGTCAGGTTTCCATTCCGGCTGCTTGATCTTTGCTTCCATACCCTCAAACTCACCTTTGCGGATCGCCGCCAAGTTCTCTCGGTGTGGAGCCGAAGCCGACTTCTCATACAGGAAAACCGGTACTCGATAGAGAGCGGCCACCTTCTCGCCCACTTCTTTGGAGAGCGCAATCGCCTCATCCATCGTACACCCTCTGATCGGGATAAAAGGAACGACATCGACCGCTCCCATCCGCGGATGCTGCCCGGAGTGTTTCGTGAGGTCTATCAGTTCCACCGCCTGTCCGATGGCTTCGAGCAAAGCGTCCTTCAAAGCTTCCGGTTCACCGACTACCGTTACGACCAGTCGGTTATGATCTTCGTCATTACTGTAATCCAACAGCTTTACACCGGCTTTGGCACGAAATTTATCTACTATCTTTTCTATTTTCGCTAAATCCCTTCCCTCACTGAAATTGGGGACACATTCCATTATCTTATTCCATGTACTCATACTTTGCGTTTTAAAGAGGTACGTATACTATTTTGAATTAAATCTTCTTTCGGAATAAAAGGCAACGTGATATGATACCAGTCGCCATAGCTTTCGTTAAAGGCCGCGCTGGTGGACATGGCATTCGGATTCCGGGCCCAGGAACGGCGTGCCACTCCTCCCATCACATCCCAGAGCATGGCGGAACGAAGGATTTCGTCCACCCGTTCGCTTCCATCCAGCACCATACCGAAACCGCCGTTTATCGCTTTCCCGATACCGACTCCGCCGCCATTATGAAGGGCAACAAGGCTCATACCCCGTGCCGCATTTCCGGCAAAACACTGGACAGCCATATCAGCCATGACGTTACTTCCATCATGAATATTGGACGTTTCGCGGAAAGGCGAATCCGTCCCGCTCACATCATGATGGTCGCGTCCGAGCATGATCGGCCCGACTTCACCATCCCGCACCATGCGGTTGAAGCGGAGCGCGATATTCAATCTTCCTTCCGCATCCTGGTAGAGAATGCGCGCCTCGGTACCGACAACAAGCCGGTTTGTCTCGGCATCGCGAATCCAGTTGAAGTTATCCCTGTCCTGCCCGCGCCGGTTCGGATCGATGCAATCCATAGCTGCCTGGTCGGTCTTTACCAGATCTTCATGTTTCCCGCTCAGGCATACCCAGCGGAAAGGCCCGTAACCATAGTCGAAAAGTTCCGGCCCCATAATGTCCTCGACATAGGAAGGCCAGATGAAACCGTCTTTCTCATCGACTCCGTTCCGGGAAATTTCCTTTACACCGGCATCGTAGATGGCTTTCATAAACGAGTTTCCGTAGTCGAAGAAGTAAGTGCCGCGAGCCACAAGCTTCTTGATTACCTCGAAATGACGGTGCAGAGATTGATCGACCAACGAGCAGAACCGATCCATATCGTGAGAAAGAAGTTCCGTACGCTCGGCAAAGGAGATGCCGGCAGGACAGTAACCACCTTCATAGACGGCATGGCAGGAGGTCTGGTCGCTCAGCAGATCGATCCGGATCGCCTGCTCCTCGGCATACTCCAACAAGTCTACTATATTGCCATGATAAGCGATCGAAATCGGTTCTCTTGCCAGCATAGCCTCCTGCGCCATACGGAATGCCTCTGCCTTATCTTCGGTCACATGCTGAACCCAACCTTGCGAATGGCGGGTCTGGATGCGGGAACTGTCCACTTCTGCTATAATACTGGCAGCACCGGCTATAACGGCCGCTTTCGGTTGTGCCCCACTCATCCCTCCGAGACCGGAGGAGACAAAGAGATGCCCGCGCAAATCCTGATCCTGAGGAATGCCTAATTTCTTCCGCCCGGCATTCAATAAGGTATTGAACGTCCCGTGCACAATTCCCTGCGGACCGATATACATCCAGCCGCCGGCGGTCATCTGTCCGTAATTAGCGACACCCATCTGGGCGGCTATATGCCAGTCTTTCTGGTTGTCGAACAAGCCGACCATCATGGAATTGGTAATAATCACACGGGGTGCATCCGGCTTGGAACGGAACAGTCCTAACGGATGTCCGGACTCAATCACAAGTGTCTGCTCATTCGTCAGTATTTCGAGATATTGCTTGATCAGCCTGTATTGCATCCAGTTCTGGCAAACCTGCCCGGTTTCGCCATACGTGACCAGTTCGTATGGATAGAGGGCGATATCGAAACTGAGATTGTTGTCAATCATCACCTGGAAAGCCTTTCCCTCCAGGCATTGTCCCTTATATTGGTCGACCGGCTTAGCTTTCAAGTCTCCTTCCGGCCGATAACGGTATCCGTAAATGCGGCCGCGGGTCATCAACTCTTCCATAAACTCCGGAGCCAGCACTTCATGCAACTCTTCGGGAATGTAACGGAGCGCATTCTTCAAGGCCGTTTCTGTTTGTGCAGGCGTAAGTGAATAGCCGCGATCAGGAGCGCGGCGGATACCGGGAACAAAAGATGGGTAAACCGGCAATTGGTTACTTAGGCATACTTCCATAACATAACATTTTAAGGTGTTTGCTTACAATCTGTAAGTAAATAGCAGAAGTAAGAGGCGTACAAGATAAGCATTCTCTTTCATCTTGCCAACCGGCACAATTATGTTTAGAAGCACAAAAAGGGCCATTCCCTTAACCAGGAACAGCCCTTTTCTATCGGATTAAAATCTATTCTTATTTACCAGCTTCAGCAGCTGCTTTCTTATTGATCTTCTTCTTCTGCAATTCGTAAGCGATAGGAGTTGCCACGAACAGAGTAGAATATGTACCGATAATGATACCTAACAAGATAGCGAACGTAAAGCTACGGATCGTCGCACCACCCAGGATGAAGATACACAATACAACTACCAATGTAGTTAATGATGTATTGAAGGTACGGGATAAAGTCGAGTTCAATGCATCGTTGATCACCTGATAACGATCACGCTTCGGATACAGACCGATTGTTTCACGGATACGGTCGAACACAACCACGGTATCGTTGATAGAGTAACCGATGATTGTCAGGATAGCCGCGATAAAGGTCTGGTCGACTTCCATAGAGAAAGGCAATACCTTCCAAAGCAACGTATAGAAAGAAATAATACACAAAGTCGTGACAGCTACAGAAGCGAATGCACCGACAGAGAATGAGATGTCGCGGAAACGAAGCAAGATATAAGCCGCCATACAGAACATGGCAAATACAACTGCGAGAAACGCAGCGTTCTTGATATCGTCTGCCATACTCGGTCCTACCTTCTGTGAGCTCTGGATATACTGATCCGTGAACTGAGCCAAAGTCGTTCCTTCCGGAAGCAATGACTTGACACCTTCAAACAATTTATTTTCGATTTCCTGGTCGATAGCCGGATCATTGTCTTCAATCTTATAGTTGGTAGATACACGAACCTGGTCGGGAGTACCGATCTGGATAACGCTAACGGAACCATCCAACTGGGCATCCAACAGATTACGGACTTCGTCAGTCTTCACATCCTGGGCGAAACGGATCACATAGTTACGTCCACCAGTGAAATCGATACCGTTGTTCAAACCGATAGTAGACATGGAGATCGCACCCAAAACGATAATACCGGCCGGAATCAGATACCCAACCTTACGGGCTGCCAAGAAGTTGATCTTCGGATTCGTCAATAAATCTTTCGTAATAGAAGTCGTAAAGGTCACGTTCTTCAGTTTATCTTTAGCCAGCAATGCTTCATAAACGATACGAGTCAGGAAGACTGCCGTCAGGAAGGATGCAAACAAACCGATGATCATCGTCGTGGCAAAACCACGGATAGGACCCGTACCGAAGTAGAACAATACAACACCTGTGATAATAGATGTCAAGTTCGAGTCGAAAATAGCAGAGAATGCATTACTGTAACCATCGGCAATTGCTTTGTTCAATGATTTACCGGCACGAAGTTCCTCTTTCGTACGTTCGTAGATCAACACGTTGGCATCGACAGCCATACCCAGCGTCAACACCATACCGGCAATACCCGGCAACGTAAGGACTGCCTGGAAGGATGCAAGGATACCCATTGTGAAAAAGATGTTCAATACCAAAGCACCGTCGGCGATCAAGCCCGGAAGAACTCCGTAGAAGGCACACATGTAGAACATCAACAGGATCAAAGCCAAAACAAATGAGATAACACCGGAATTGATAGCTTCCTGACCCAAAGACGGACCGACAACGTCTTCCTGTACGATATGTACGGAAGCAGCCATTTTACCGGATTTCAACACATTAGCCAAGTCCTTTGCCTCTTCCGGAGTGAAGTGGCCTGTGATCTGAGAACGTCCGCCTGTGATTTCCACCTGCACGTTAGGAGCTGAATAAACCATATCGTCGAGAACGATAGCAACCGCTTTACCGATATTTTCTTTTGTCAGGCGAGCCCATGCTTTAGCCCCTTCTGCGTTCATAGTCATGCTAACCTGCTGTTCTGAACGGCCTGCCTGCTGAACGAAGTCTGCATTAGCATCCGTTACAACGTCACCCCCCAAAGCAGGCGTTCCGTCGCGGTTCGTCATCTTGATTGCATACAAGTAGAAATATTGTTCTTTTTCATCGATAGCCTTTACGCCCCATTTCAAAGAAAGGTTACGCGGCAGGATATCTTTTACCTGCTTCATGTTCAGGTATTCGTTGATCTTGGCAATATCTTTCTTATCGGCAATACCGACAACCGGTCCGGGAGCCAACTGTCCGTTATACTGGTTGATCTGCAGAACGGCGAACAACGGATGTTGCTTTGCGAATTCTTCCATGCTCTTGGCTGCCTGTGCTTCAGGCTTGTCTTCACCGATCTTAGCCAGCAGAGAATCTGCGTCGTTGGTTGTTTCGGCAGCAGCATTGTCGGCAACTACTTCTTCCGTTGCTTCGATAGCCGTAGTATCCGAACCTACGGCAGCAGTATCGTCCGATTTCAGGATTGTAGCCAACATATTATCGGCGGCAACCAACTGCTGATAGATTTCCGGCAAGTTGTATGTTTCCCAGAATTCGAGGTTGGCACTACCCTGTAACAATTTACGCACACGTTCCGGTTCTTTCACACCCGGAAGTTCAACCAGGATACGGCCGGCAGTTTCCAGACGCTGGATGTTCGGGGACACCACGCCGAAACGGTCGATACGGGTACGCAATACGTTAAATGAATTATCGATTGCACTCTTCAGTTCTTCCTTCAACACGGCGATTACCTGTGCGTCCGAGCTCTGCGGAGTGATTTTGTCTTTCAATTCGAAAGTACTGAAAATAGCGGATAAACGGGCGCCATTATCTAACTTCTTATACTCTTCTGCAAATAGATCAATAAAGTCCTTCTGACTTGTAGCCTGGTGCGCATAGGCCAAATCCAATGCTTTGTTGAAGTTCTCATCCTGGTTGTTGTTCGAAAGCGAGCGAATCACATCGGCCACATTCAATTCCAGAACGACGTTCATACCGCCCTTCAAGTCAAGTCCTAAACTAATTTCCATTTCACGGCACTGCTTAAGCGTATAGCCCAACCATACCTTCTGAGTAGATAACGAGTCCAAATAAGAACTCTCTTTTACCGGATCTCCACCTGCATACTCAGCGGCTTTACTGTTGTAATGTCTTGTCACGAACGAGAATGACAGATAAAACATACAGACAAGCGTAAGTAACACCGCAAAGACCTTTACAAATCCTTTGTTTTGCATTTGAATCTTATGTTTATGTTATTATTCGTTTTTTCACAGGGTGCAAATATAGGCTTTTTTTCTTTGTCCAACAGTAATTAGATTAATTTATTTGTCACACTCTTAGTTTATTTCAGCCACAATTATATATCTTTGCCCGTAAAAAACATAAGTAAAGAATAACCATGAAGCAACTTTTATTATTAACGCTATTTATCCCGGCCCTACTCTGGGCTCAGGACGATTCCAAGTATTTAGCCGGAGCCGTTCCCGTCGAGAATGGTAAAGTAGTATTCGCAAAGGAGATAAACGCACCTTCTTTTTCGAAAGATGAAGTATATGACAAAATGCTGGACTGGGCGGACGGTTTCTTCAGTGAAGACGGCAACCGCGTTGTCTATTCCGACAAGGCAAAAGGCGACATCGCCGCAGTAGGGCAAACCAACCTGGTCTTCCAGAGCACCGCCCTTTCTCTGGACCGTACGGAAATGAACTATCGCGTCACGATGGAATGCGAGAACCAGAAATGTATAGTGAAAGTGGCCGGTATCCGTTACGAATATAATGTATCATACCAGCGTGAACCGGAAAAATACACCGCCGAAGAATGGATTACAGATAAATATTGCCTGAACAAAGACCAAACCAAATTGAACCGAGGCAACGGCAAATTCCGTAGAAAGACAGTCGATTTCATTGACGAAATGTTCGCCTCCGCCTCCGCCGCTTTAGGCACGCAGGCAACCGCCAATGTAGTTCCGGCAACACCGGTCACTCCCGCCCGGACTGTGACACCTGCCCAGACCACCCAACCGGCAACTCCGGTTCCGGCAAAAGAAGGATATGTGGCTTTTGCCGCCGACAAGGTTCCGTCTACATTATTACAGATGTTACCGGAAAGCGATATGCAGGTCGTATCCGCTGGTAAGCCGGATACAAAAGAGACATCCGCCCAGTGGAAAGGCACGGGCAATATGTTCGGCAAATCGGTTGCCTCGATCGCCATCAGCAAAGACAGTCCTGTCTATAAAGAAATAGGTAACAATGACACATATAGCTTGTCTTTCTTCAAGAAAGGTGAAAGCGGGGATGCCTGGCTGATCATCGACTGCCGCAAGCAGGGCGAAACGGCAGAAGGCCAGCAGATAACCGTCATCGGTGAAATCGTAAATGTATGGATGAAATAGGATGATGAAAAAGCTGTTTTTCCTTCTATTGATCATGCTCCCTGCGCTGGCAACGGCACAGGGGCATAAAGGCGAAGTCAACGAGTGTGCCCCGATGAGAAACGGGAAAGTATGCTATCGCGACACAGTCCATGTGAAAGACATGAGCCAGGACCAGATATTCGAAGTAATCAACCAATGGGCGAAGAAAAGCTATGCGAAAGATATATTCCTGTCGAATGTCAACTCCAAGAAGTCCAAAGGGACTATCAACGTTTCTTCCAAAGTCGAGATGCTGTTGAACGATACAGACAAAACGATCATCAAATACAAGATGAAAATCAATTGCCACGACAACTGCTACTCGGCAGAAGTTAGCAATATCGTTTATCAATACGATCCACAGAACAATAAGAAGTTCAAGACGTATTCGGCAGAAAGCGTAATCGCCAATAATGGCAAAAGCAATACAGTTGCCTTGATCAAGGATCCGAAGCTGTTTTGTAATGCCACGTTCTTCTTCGTCGAGAACCTGTTTGCCGACATCCTGGATGCAGTGAACGATGCGGAACTATAGTACGAAGAGCTAATTCCATAAGCATGGAACAAAAATTCCCCTATACAAGAAACTACGGTTTCCTGTATAGGGGAATTTTTCATTTTCAATCCCCCTCTTTCAATTGCAAATAACACCACAGCGGATAATGGTCGGAATAACGCACCTTGTCGACCGTGCAGTTGATCGGTTTCATATTGGCTGAATGCAGGATGTTGTCGATCCTGAACCAAAAGAAGTTTTCATTATAGGTGACCCCGACACCACAGCCCGAAGCAGCATAAGCATCTTTCAATGGTCCCTGGATCGTACGATGGGCATAGGAAATCGGCGTATCGTTGAAGTCACCGCACACCAATACATAATCGGTATCGATCTTTTTGATTTCTTCGGCAACCGCTCTCGCCTGACGGGCACGTATCTGGAATGCAGGCCCCAACTTCTGTTCGATGGAACTTCTCAAACCATCGAGCGTTTCGGAATTCAGGTTCTTGATAAATGCGGAATAATGGCTCCGGTCCTCCATCGTCAGCTTGAAAGACTCCAAGTGGTTATTGATCAAAGTCAACTTCTTTCCTCTTATATCCAGTTCATGAATGGACGAGCCGTTGAAAGAGCTGTCATACTTGATCTTACGGGATTTGGAGATCGGATATTTGGAAAATACGGCTATATTGAATTTGAGCGTACCGGAGGTTCCGATCGGGATAATGGAGCGATACCTATACATCTTCAAGGCATTGGCGATCTTCTGATTCGTCAAAAAGTTCTTGGAAGTACCTACTGCATATTCCTGCAGACATACGATATCCGCACCGGAATTCGCAATATACCGTATGATCGGATTCGGAGCATCTTCCGTATGGCCTTTATAACCGAATCCCATGACATTATAAGTCAAGACTTTCAGTACATTCTCTTTCGGAATATCGTCCACTCTGTCATGGAAAGGGAAATAACGGGTTACAGCCCCCCGGCAGATCAGGAACGAACATAGTCCGACCAACACAAACCGCCATTCCCAAAGAAATAGCCAATAAACAACAAAACAGAGGTTCAAAACGCAAAATACAGGAAATCCCAACCCCAGATAAGAGAAGAACACACTCCTGTCCGGTGAAATTCTGTCCGAGAAGGCCGAAGCAATGAATAGCAGAATAACTATCACATTGGCAGTACCGACTACAGATTTAAACAGAATCCTGATCGCTTTAAACCGCTCGCTCATTTTTTGCTGGCATCAAATAGTTTTTTCTTTTCTTCTGCCGAAAGGCTTTCGTAACCGGAACGTTTTAATTTATCCAATATTGCATCCAGATCGACTGTTTCCCGATGTTTACGGGCATTATATTCATAATCGGTCTCAGGACGTTTATAAGTCACACGCATCTTGGGTTTCCGCTTTCCCTGATTCACCACCCAGTCGAGCAGGCGGTTCATAGGAGCTGTCAAATCTTTGCCTTCCTTGATCCGGGTGGCGAACCAGATGCCGAACAACGCCCCGCCGATATGGGCGATATGACCGCCGGCATTCGTCGATGTAATGGCCAGCAAGTCTATCACAAATGTAAACAGGGCCAGATAAATCAGCTTGATCCTCCCGATCAGGAACAAGCCGATCTCCAAATCTTTCCGGTAGAAAGAGACGGCAAACACAATGGCCATAACCGAAGCCGACGCTCCCATCAAATAACTATAAGCGGCAACTGTACGGAAATAAGGGAATATGTTGTATGCCACAAGAAACAAGACAGCCCCGGCAATACCTCCTAACAGATACAGGCCGCCTAATTGCCGCTCACTGAAAAAAGTAAGGAACAAACCGCCGAACCAGTATAACCACAGCATATTAAACAGAATATGCAGAAAGTCGAAATGCGTGAACATATAAGTAATAATCGTCCACGGCCGGTACAAAAGCAATTCGGGAGACGAAGGCACTTGCAAATACTGCAAAAACGGAAAACCGCCCAGATTGAACAGCATCAGGATCACACTTGCCAACCGTATAATGACGAATAGCCCGACATTGATATAAATCAGTTTTGCCAGGATGTTGCCGGAATTGAAAGTCCGTTTGAGATTAGTAAAAATATCGCCCATTGTCTATATCTTTCTTTTTCCAATACCGAACCAGGAAATAACCGAAAAGCATACCGCCCAGGTGGGCAAAATGCGCCACGGAATCACCACCGTTGTTAGCGACACCCATAAACAATTCGGCCAATCCGTAAAAGATCACGAAATATTTTGCCTTGATAGGAATAGGGATGAACATCAGGTACAGCGGAACATTCGGGAACAACATGGCAAATGCCAGCAAAATACCGAATACGGAACCAGAAGCACCGATCGTAATCAGATAGTTCAATGAAGGATCTCCTGCAACCAACTGTACCAGAGTAACCCCGTTCGCACTTGCGAAGGAATGGACGGAATACAGCCAAACCAGTTCCTGCGTAATACCCGCCCCGATACCCGTCACCATGTAAAAAATCAGGAAGCGCTTCGGCCCCCAGACATTCTCCAGCACGCGTCCGAACATATACACACCGAACATATTGAAAAACACGTGCGCAAACGAATGGGTATCATGCATGAACATATAAGTCACAAACTGGAAAGGATAGAAATCCTTCACACCCGGAAAGTGCAGTCCGAATAACTGGACTAAATCAATCCCGACTTTAGGTAAAACAAGACTCGCTACCCAAAACAACAGGTTGATAATGATAAGGTTTTTCGTAACCATCGGGATACTGCTCAGGAATCCCGAACTATTTTGATTCATCATATATTTACAATTTAAGGACAAAGGTATATATATTTCGGCAGTTTTCTGACAAAATAGCACTAAAACATAGTAAATCAATAAAAAAAACTCTTTTTTTCTTTGCGATATATCAAAATAGAATTACATTTGACACCGACTTTTTAGGCTATCACAAAAATTGTTTAATATATTAATTATCAAACCATCATGAACAAAACAGAATTTATCAATGCTGTAGCGGAAAAATCCGGTTTAAGCAAAGTTGATGCAAAGAAAGCTGTAGAAGCTTTTGTTGAAACAGTATCCAGTGAATTAAAAGAAGGTGGCAAAGTGGCCCTTTTAGGTTTTGGTTCTTTCTCTGTTGCTGAAAAATCTGCACGCAAAGGTGTTAACCCGAAGACTAAACAACCAATCGAAATCCCGGCACGCAAATCAGTTAAATTCAAAGCTGGCGCCGAATTGACAGAAATCATCAAGTAAATTAGTCTTACACTCTCAATAAGTAAAAAGGCACTCCGCAATCGGAATGCCTTTTTTATTGCATGCCGGTTACTTTATCAAATCATAGTTATCTCTTTCCTACCCACACCAATCTTATGGTTTTTACAAAATAAACCTGTACCTTTGCAGGCAAAATAAATCCGAACATATACTAAACGAATATGGTTATCGAACAACAGATTACCGGTGCTATCATTACCGGCATAAAAGAACTGTATGGCGCCGATGTGGCAGCCAACCAGGTACAACTGCAAAAGACAAAGAAAGAGTTCAAAGGACATCTGACTCTGGTTGTTTTTCCCTTCCTCCGCATGTCGAAGAAATCTCCGGAACAGACTGCCCAGGAAATTGGCGAATACCTGCTCCGGCATGAACCGGCTGTAGCCGAATTCAATGTAATCAAAGGATTCCTCAACCTGACCATCGCCTGTGCCTGCTGGATCGATTTATTAAACGAAATCAACGGCCAACCGTCATACGGGATCATCCCTGTAACGGAACAGTCTCCGCTGGTCATGATCGAATATTCTTCTCCCAACACCAACAAGCCGCTCCATCTTGGACACGTGCGTAACAACCTATTGGGTTACAGCCTGTCCGAGATCATGAAAGCAAACGGCAATAAAGTGGTAAAGACGAACATCGTAAACGACCGCGGTATCCATATCTGCAAGTCCATGCTCGCCTGGCAGAAATGGGGCAACGGCGTGACTCCCGAAACGGCCGGCAAGAAAGGCGACCACCTGATCGGTGACTTCTACGTCCTTTTCAGCAACAAACTGAAAGAAGAGACTGCCGCCCTCGAAGCAAAAGGCATGACGAAAGAGGAAGCCGAAGCCGCTTCTCCCCTGATGGCCGAAGCACGCGAGATGCTCCGCAAATGGGAAGCCGGCGACAAGGAGGTACGCGCTCTTTGGGAAATGATGAACAACTGGGTGTACGCCGGATTCGACGAGACATACAAAATGATGGGCGTAGACTTCGATAAGATCTATTACGAATCACAGACCTACCTGGAAGGTAAAGGCAAAGTGCTGGAAGGGCTCGACAAAGGCATTTTCTACCGCCGTGAAGACGGTTCCGTATGGGCAGACCTGACCAAAGACGGCCTGGACGAGAAACTGCTGCTCCGTGCCGACGGAACTTCCGTCTACATGACACAAGATATCGGAACTGCCAAATTGCGTTTCGACGACTATCCTATCAACAAAATGATCTATGTGGTAGGAAACGAGCAGAACTACCATTTCCAGGTATTGTCTATCCTGTTGGATAAATTGGGTTTTGAATTCGGCAAAGGCCTTGTACATTTCTCTTACGGCATGGTCGAACTGCCGGAAGGCAAGATGAAGAGCCGCGAAGGAACGGTTGTCGATGCAGACGACCTGATGGAAGAGATGGTGGGTACAGCCCGCGAAATCTCGCAGGAACTGGGCAAAGTGGACGAAATGACACCGGAAGAAGCCGAAAACATCGCCCGCATGGTCGGCCTCGGTTCCTTGAAATACTTCATCCTGAAGGTGGACCCGCGCAAGAACATGACTTTCAACCCGAAGGAATCGATCGATTTCAACGGTAATACCGGCCCGTTCATCCAATACACATATGCCCGTATCCGTTCCGTTCTGCGTAAAGCTGCCGAACAGGGCATCGTTTTGCCCGAACAACTGCCGACAACGACTACCATATCCGAGAAGGAAGAAAACCTGATCCAGATGATAGCCGACTACGCTTCCGTCGTTCGCGAAGCAGGAAAGGAATACAGCCCCGCCCTCATCGCCAACTATACTTATGACCTGGTAAAAGAATACAACCAGTTCTATCACGATTTCTCCATCCTCCGCGAAGAGAATGAAGAAGTAAAAGAGTTCCGCCTTGTCCTCTCCGCCAACGTAGCCAAGATTGTCAAATCGGCCATGTCATTGTTGGGAATCGAGGTTCCGGAGAGAATGTAAGAAACGGATCAGCAGTTATGATCAAAAACATATACAGAAAAATCGTGAGCGAGAAACAGCGGATCGCCCTTCATTACGCCCTTTACAAAAGAGAGGCAGTACTGCTATGGGGTAACCGATATGAATGTTGCTGTTGCGGCAAGTCGTCCCGCCGTTTTCTCTCTCACGGTAATCTTGGATTACGCAAGAATATCAAATGTCCGCATTGCCTTTCTCTCGAACGGACACGAATTCTTTGCATGTACATCAAAAACGAGATATTCAAAAGCGGGATACAGCCAATGCGCGTACTCCATTTCGCACCGGTAAAAGGACTGAAAGATTTCCTGAAAAATTCGCCATACGTCTCGACTTATATAGATGCAGATCTCAATCCGAACGTTGCTACTTACCAGGCAGATATGACCCGAATGCCTTATGAAGACAACTCATTCGATCTGCTTATCTGTTCCCATATTCTATATTGTATCCCAGAAGACAGAAAGGCTATGCAGGAAATACATCGGGTACTGCGTCCGGGTGGAAAGGCCTTGATCGTGGATACTATTGAAGGCGATACGACGCGTGAACTAAGCCATTTGCCTGCCCAAGAATTGAAAGATGTTTATGGCGACGAGGCTACTTGCCGTGTGTACGGACGCGATATCACAGATATATTGGGCAGTTACGGTTTGAAGGCACACATCATTGACTATGTTAAACAACTTTCTCCAGAATTCATAGAGAAGGAATGCCTTTCAGAAGCCTTTGATTCGGAAATTGTCGATTGTATAAACACCTGATAAATACGGAAAATTCAGTGCAGGTAATGATGAAATCATGAATATAGATCAACAGACAAACATATGCCAACAATAAAAAGATTTGAAAAACAACTATCATACCATCATGTTTCTTGTGTGAAGATTGAATATCATAACATGCAGATATGATAGTTTCCTTTTTAACTATCATTCTACTATCATAAATCAGCTGTTTAACCATCATTTTAGCCGTTTTACCCGAAACAAAAACACTCCAAAAGAGTTAAAAACAGACTGTTTTCCGGAAAACATAAGGCTTTTTTGCCGGAACACGTTACTTTTTTACACAAAAGACATTAGATCTTCTCCCTGAAATACCCGTATCAGAGCCTTTTATACCTCCATCTGACGGGTATCGACACCCGGGTCTGCAGGTAGCCGACATCCGGGTCTCAATAAAAATATGTAGTTATTCTTATGAAAATAAGCTATATAAAACGCGTAAAAAAGATACAGTCTTTATGATAGCATGATAGTTGAAAAAACATCTATCATGCCTACTATCATCTCACACAAACATTGATATTCATAATATCAAGAGCAGAACATGATAGTATGACAGTTGTTTTTGCAATCAATAATAAGTAAGCTTTTTGTCAGGCTTTCTTTTTACGCGTTGTCTTCTTTGCAGCCGGTTTTTCTCCAGCTTCGGCTATGATCTTTTTACAATCTTCAAGTGTCAGGATTGTCGGGTCGGTTACCGTTTTCGGAATACGATAGTTCGCTTTCTGATAAGAAATATAAGGGCCGAAGCGACCTTTCAGGATTTCCATCTCCGGATCCTCCTCGAACTTCTTGATAAAACGTTGTTCGTCTTTCACCCTTTTCCCTTCGATCAAAGCGATTGCTTCCTCTGCCGTAATCGTCAGCGGATTCAAATCTTTCGGAATAGAAACAAATTTACCGTCATGACGGATAAACGGCCCGAAACGGCCGACAGCCGCCACCATCACCTTGCCTTCATATTCACCGACCGTCCGGGGAAGATCAAAAAGTTTCAGAGCCTCTTCCAATGTAATCGTATCGATGGACTGGCCTTTCATCAGAGAGGCAAACTGAGGTTTCGGCGCCTCTTTGTCGTCAGCATGTGCCGCCCCGATCTGAACGACAGGACCATAGCGGCCGATCTTCACAAACACCGGGTTGCCGCTCTTCGGATCGATACCGAGCTCGCGTTCCCCTACTTTATGTTCGGTCTTAACGGCAGCCGTAGCCTCTACGATCGGATGGAAAATCTTATAGAATTTATCGATGGCCTTCGTCCATACCAGTTCGCCTTCCGCAACCGAGTCGAATTCTTTTTCTACACTGGCCGTAAAGTTGTAATCCAACACATCCGGGAAATACTCCATCAAAAAGTCGTTTACTACCGTACCGATATCGGTCGGCATCAGTTTATTGCGGTCGGCCCCGACAGTCTCGGTCTTCTCCGTCTCCTTGATCTTTCCCTTGGACAGCGAAACAACTGTGTAAGCACGTTCCACGCCTTCCTTATCTCCTTTCACCACATATTCGCGGTTCTGGATCGTCTGGATAGTCGGCGCATAGGTAGACGGACGTCCGATGCCCAATTCTTCCAAACGGCGAACCAGACTGGCTTCCGTATAGCGCGGAGGACGCTGCGTGAAACGCTCTGTCGCCACGATATCTTTCAATGACAATGTCTCATGAAGCTTTACCGGAGGAAGCAGGCCGTTTTCCTGTTCTTTCTCCGTATCGTCGTCATTGCTTTCCATATAAACCTGAAGGAAACCTTCGAAACTGATCACTTCGCCGACAGCGACAAAACGTTCCGTCTGTCCGCTGATACCGACAGAAATAGTCGTACGTTCCAGTTCGGCATCCGCCATCTGGCAAGCAATCGTACGTTTACGGATCAGTTCATACAACTTCTTTTCCTGCGAAGAACTCCCTGCCTCCACATTACTGATATAAGTCGGGCGAATCGCTTCGTGTGCTTCCTGCGCCCCTTTGCTCTTGGTATGATATTGGCGGAACTTATAATATTTCTCACCGTATGTTTCGAAGATAGCCTCTTTCGCCGTACCTAATGCCAGATCGCTCAAGTTCACGGAGTCGGTACGCATATAAGTGATCAGTCCGGATTCATATAAACGCTGTGCGATCATCATCGTCTGCGACACGGAGTATCCTAACTTACGAGCCGCTTCCTGCTGCAAAGTGGAAGTCGTAAAAGGAGGCGCTGGCGATTTCTTTACCGGTTTCGTCGTGATATCGTCAATCGTAAACGAAGCATTCTTACAGGATTCCAAAAAGGCTTCCACCTCTTTCTTGTCTTTCAAGCGGCGGTTCAACTCGGCTTTCAACACCGTTGTGCCGTCAGGCAGGATGAAGTTTGCAATCACACGGAAAGCCGCCTCGCTTACAAATTCATTGATCTCCCGCTCCCGTTCCACAATCAGGCGCACAGCCACCGACTGCACACGTCCGGCCGATAATGCGGGTTTTACCTTACGCCACAAAATCGGCGAAAGTTCGAATCCCACGATACGGTCCAGCACACGACGTGCCTGTTGGGCGTTCACCAAGTTAATATTGATATCGCGTGGTGTTTCAATAGCATGCAGAATGGCATTCTTGGTAATTTCATGAAAGACGATACGTTTGGTATTTTCAGGTTTCAGGCCCAGCACTTCATACAAGTGCCAGGATATAGCCTCTCCCTCACGGTCCTCATCGGAAGCGAGCCATACCTGTTCGGCAGACTTGGCTTCGGATTTCAGTTCGCTGACCAGCTTCTTCTTGTCGGCCGGTATCACGTACTGCGGAGCATAGTCGTGCTCGATGTCAATACTAAACTCTTTCGTCTTCAGATCGCGGATATGACCATAGCTCGACATAACCTTATAATCTTTTCCGAGGAACTTTTCAATGGTTTTTGCCTTAGCGGGTGACTCCACTATTACCAGATTCTTTTGCATAATAACGTCTTATCTTTTTGAAATCGGGTGCAAACTTACACAAAATCCATGATTTATGGTTTATCATTTATGATTTATGATTTAAATTTGCACTTTATCTGCCCAAATCGGCATCTATAATTCATAAATTACAAATCATAAATCTCGAAATGGAAACTATTAAACAACTCATTACCGACGGTAAAACAGACGAAGCTATCCGTTTGTTGGACGAATACATAGAAAAAAACACATCTTCTGATGAAGCGTATTACTTACGTGGCAATGCCTACCGTAAAAAAGGGGATATCCGGCAGGCCCTGAACAACTATCTTACGGCGATGGAGCTGAACTCCGACAGTCCCGCACAAATCGCCCACGATCAACTGATTTCAATCATGAACTTCTACAACAAGGACATGTTCAACCAATAAGAAAGGCCGCATCTATCACAGACACAGCCTTTCGATGTTAAATCAAAACTATTATGAATAATAAAAAATTTACTTCAATAAAGAGCAGGGACAAAGATTGTCTTTCTCAATATCCTTGAAATAGTTGTATGTACCGACTTTCAGTTCTGCACAAGCAGCCTCGTCGGCAACGATAATACCCTTCGGGTGCATCTGCAAAGCCGTGATAGTCCACATCTGGTTTACCGCACCTTCAACAGCCTGCTGCAAAGCACGGGCTTTGTTATGACCGTTCACCATGATCAACACCTCTTTTGCATCCAATACCGTAGCAACGCCGACCGTAACGGAAGTCTTCGGAACTTTGTTGACATCGTTATCGAAGAAACGGGAATTGGCGATGATCGTATCGGTTGTCAAAGACTTGACACGGGTACGGGAAGACAAAGAAGAACCCGGCTCGTTGAAAGCGATATGCCCGTCAGGACCGATACCGCCCAGGAACAGGTCCACACCACCGGCAGCTTTCATCTTTGCTTCGTAAGCGGTGCATTCGGCTTCCAGATCTTCTGCGTTTCCATTCAGGATGTTCACATTCTCAGGCTTAATGTCGATATGGCTGAAAAAGTTGTTCCACATGAAAGAATGATAGCTTTCAGGATGGTCTTTCGGTAAACCTACATATTCGTCCATATTGAAAGTTATGATATTCTGGAAAGAGATTACCCCCTGTTTGTTCAGTTCGATCAGATTCTTGTACATGCCCAAGGGAGAAGAGCCTGTAGGCAAGCCCAATACAAATGGTTTCTCTGCCGTAGGATTCGCCTTCTTAATTTTGGCTGCCACATAATTAGCGGCCCACTTTGAAAGTTGCTCGTAATTAGGTTCAATAATTAGTCTCATACGCTTTTTTTAATTTAGTTCTTTCGTTCCTAAAAGTAATACCTTTATTCTTTCTGACCAAGAATTTTCCATTTTCAATTCTCAGTTTTCAATTTCTTGGCCATTTCTTCTCCCAAAGCCCAGCATTCTTCATACTTGTCGGCTTTCAGAGCTTGTTTCTGTTCCACCGGAACACCCACAACTTCCCATTTCATCTTCTCGCCGAATGCCGCCAAGTTTTTCACCGCAGCTCCCGCCCAAGTGAAAGAGCCGAAATAGCCGTAAAGACGATGCTTCACTTCGCGCGTTTCGATCTTATCCAGAATCGATTCGATTTCAGGGAACAGACGGTTACTGTAAGTCGGGCTACCGATAATCAAGCCTTTATACTTGAAAATATCTTTCAAGACATAAGATGCAGGGCTCTTGCTCACATTGTGCATGACGATATTCTTCACCCCGTTTGCGGCCAAAGAAGCGGCAATCGCTTCTGCCATCTGTTCGGTATTGCCATACATGCTGCCGTACACGATCGTCACACCTTCTTCACCTTCATAACGGCTCATACGGTCATAAATATCGATCGCTTTTGCTGCATATTCACGCCACACCGGACCGTGAGTCGAACAGATCGTCCGGATATCCAAAGCCGACAACTTCTGCAAAGCACGCTGTACAGGATTTCCATATTTACCGACAATATTGGAATAATAACGGAGCATTTCCTCCCAATAATGTTCCACATTCATTTCAGAGTCGATCACACCGCCATCCAACGTTCCGTAAGTACCGAAGGCATCGGCAGAGAACAGGATTTTGTCAGTCGAATCGTAAGTGACCATCACTTCCGGCCAGTGCACCATCGGAGCCATATAGAAAGACAGTTGGTGACGACCCACACTCAGGGTGTCTCCTTCCTTCACTTCATACAATCCCGTCGAAATACCGTGATACCCATTCAACATGCCGAAAGTCTGCTTGTTTCCGACAATCTGGACATCCGGATACTGCTGGCGCAACAAACGGATACTGCCCGCATGATCCGGCTCCATATGGTTCACGATCAAAAAATCCAAAGGACGCCCGTCGAGAGCATCCGCTATTTTTTTCAGGAAAATATCGGAATAACACACATCCACCGTATCGACCAGGACCGTTTTCTCGTCCACGATCAGATAGGAATTATAAGATACACCATAAGGCAAAGGCCACATATTCTCAAAAAGAGCTTTTTGCCGGTCGTTTACCCCTACATAGTAAACTTTATCTGCTATTTCTTTTAACTTATACACTTTGAAAATTAAAAATTAAAAGTTGAAAATCAAAAATCAAATCTTCTTCATTCCTTTTCCAAGCCGCATGGCACGCCATACGAAGTAGATACCGGCCAAAACGAACGGAATACTGAGCCATTGCCCCATATTCAGCATCATATCAGCCTCGAACTCTTCCTGATCGTTTTTCAAAAACTCAATGAAGAAGCGCGAACCGAATACGCAAATCATAAATACACCGAAGATAAGCCCCTCCTTCTTCCAGGCATCTTTTTTGAAGTAGAGCCACATACAAATAACGAAAGTCACCAAATAGCTGGCGGCTTCATAAAGTTGTGTAGGATGACTGGGAGCGGTAAAAACGGGAGCTGCTCCTCTTTTCCAAGCATGCAGGTTTTCAATAAAACGAAACCCCCAGGGCAGATCTGTCGGATGTCCGTATATTTCATGATTCATCAGGTTTCCCAATCGGATCATAGCAGCCACAAGGCCGGTAGGGACCACCAGTTTGTCGAATGTCCAAAGCATGCTCCGATGGCTAACCCGCTTAGAATAAAAATAGATGGCGATGATTATACCCAACGTTCCCCCATGACTGGCAAGTCCACCCTCCCAAACCTTCAGAATTTCGAGCGGATTCGCCAGATAATAATCCGGAGCATAAAACAGACAATGCCCCAAACGGGCACCGATCACTGTTCCCAACATCGTATAAATCAGCAGGGAATCGATCCATGCCGGATTGAGTTTCTCTCTTTTCCACATCTTTTCCACGATCTTGTAACCGATCAGGAAACCGATGGCAAACGCCAGTCCGTACCAGCGTATCTCACGCGAACCGATGGAAAAGATGGCGGGGTCAGCCGTCCAGGTAATAAAATCAAGCATAATTATTACATCAATTGATAATTGACAATGGACAACTGGCAATTTAAGAGAATGAGGCTCCTTCCCTAACTGTCAATTATCCACTGTCAATTCATTTAAACCAATTTTTTTATTAAGTCTTCTCTTTCGCCATAAAGCATATCGATCACCGGCAATTCGATCATCGTGTAGGCACCTGGCTGCTGTTTGAAACTTGCACGGGCAACACAAACCAATATCTGGGCAGTAAGAGCCGGGTTGTTGATCTTCATGTCGAATTCGATCAACTGGTTCTGCGTTTTACCGGAAACACCTTTACGAACAAGATTCACGCCATGTCCCATATCTTTCAGGTCGTCCACGCAGTCAACCTGGATCACATGCGTTTCGTCGTGCACAAAATAGTCGTCCGCCTTGATGGCAGCAGCTACTTTATCAAAATCATATCCTTCTTCCACTTCGATATAAACCATACGACGATGAACGCCTGTACCCATCGGGATTGTCATGGACAAAGCCGCCTTTACACCTTCGATGGCTTTCACGGCAACGGTATGTCCCATGCTCATGCCCGGTCCGAAATTCGTATATGTAATTCCTTTCGGAACGATCGCCTGCAACAAAGCACGAACGATAGAGTCGCTTCCCGGATCCCATCCGGCAGAGATGACAGCAACGGTATTATGAGCTTTCGCTACAGCATCAAGCGAACGGCGCAGATCGACAATACCACCGTGGATATCGAAACTATCCACCGTATTGATGCCTAAAGAAAGTATTTCCTTGGCGTAAGTCTCTACGCTACGTGTCGGGGTTGCCAGAACTGCCACATCCACTTTATCCAACTTCGTGATATCGTCAGTGACGGCATATCCTTTCAATTCATCCGGAATATCATTCGGATTACGACGTACAACACCTGCTACTTCAAAATCGGGAGCAGCTTCCAGGGCCTCCAATACATACTTTCCAATATTGCCATATCCAACAATGGCAGCTCTAATCTTCTTCATACTTTAGTTTTTACTTTTTCTTCAGCCACAAAAGTAGTTATAATTAGGGGATTGACAAGAGAGGGGTATGTTGTTTTTGTTTAAAATGAAAAGAGGTTCCCTCATCCTATACCATATAGGATGTTTTTACTATCTTGCTCTCTGAAACAAAAAAAGGAAAATGACGAACAGCAAACTCATATACATCGAAGACGATCAGATCTTAGGGAATTTGATTACACAAGCCTTGGTTGGAAACGATTCGAGCGAAGAAAGCCTGAACAATGTCATCTCGCAATTCCGCAAGAAATTCCGGTCAGACGAACACATTCATATCAGTACACATCCCTGTATTGGATACCAATTGGATTCCTGACGGACAACCCAACCGGGAGAAACCGAACCCGATTCAGCCTCTCCCGGCCAACAATTTTTATATAATTCATCATTCGCCAAACACCATTCGGGACATAGGTTCAACAAGTTGATACATATATTTCCCCATGAAAGCTAATGAAAGAAACATTGTAACAGTTATCACAAAAAAGAGTATTGCCCAAATAACTGAAAGACAAAAACTACCGCGAATAAGAAGCTTCCTCTCTTCAACAACAAATTTTCCTCTTCCATTTTTTGAATAAATCCAATAAAACAGCAACACTCCTAAAAAGCAAAATCAATCTATTCCATAAGCATTGATTTCAGCCAACGACGAATTACTTGCACGATAACTATCAGTAATTTTTATCTTAAAATAGCGTCCCTTTGTCGGTGTGATGCTGAAGATTTGCTCTTCGAGTACCTTCTGCGCTTCAAATGCACCGACTGCTGTCCAGTTGAGCTTATCTGAACTGACAAAAAATTCACCACCCTTCACATCCCGGTAGCTATCATGCTGCCTTTCAGTCAAGCTGATGTTGGTCAAAGTTGTTTCCTTCTTCATATCCACAACGATTTCATGCGGAAGTGGAATCGATCCGCCACTCCATTGTGAATGCCAGAAAGTCGATAATTGCCCATCCAGCAAACATGTCGCCACACCGTTTCCGACACCTTCTCCGGTCCGTTCTTCCGTATTGGCTTGTATGCTCCAGCCCGCACGATCCAACTTGATTCCGACAACCCGAACTACCAACGGGTAGACGGCGTTTTCAGCAATATTGAACAGCGAAACATTATCCAAACGAATAGGTAACATATATTCTCCCGGAGTCAATCCGTTGCCGTTGAGCGTCACCGCCAAATCGGTCGTGCTCGTCCCCATAGGCAAAGTGACAACATCTTCGAATGAATAGTTCCCTTCCGGAAACAGCTTATAAGCTGTGCCGTTCTCTGCGTTATAAGCTGTAACATATCCGGGATCTACGACAAACTGACATTCTACATCCCAATTGTTGTCCGTATCCAAACCGAAACCGACTTCAACTGACTCCGTGTCGAATCCATATGTATAAGACAACGGCTGAATGTCGGTATCCGTGAACCCCATAGCCGGGGTCAACACATCTGTTATCCGGATAAACAATTCACTTTTATCGGCATTGACCGAGTCCTTCTCGCTCGTCAGGTAAAGCGGAAGCACATAAGTCGCTTCCGGATTCGCCTCCATCGCCGCACCGATCAAATCTGTCGACAACGAAAGCGTAACGACTTTACTACGTTCCTCCGACGCAAAATCCAATCGATCGGTGTCCATCGAATAAGAACCTGAAGGGATTATCCGATAGTCCGTGCCATAAAGTACATCGACTTCCTCTTGCGAGTGAACGGCTATTTCCCCGCTTGCCGTCAATGACGGATCACTACCCCCCTTATAAACGGAGAAAGCATAAGTATTAAGCTCTCCCGTATTGTAAAGAGTGAGCTCCTGCGTACCGGATTTATTAATATAAAGCACTTTGTGGTATTCTTCCGGTACTAAGTTTTCCAATTCATATTTCGACTCGTCACAAGCTGTCAACAAAAGAACAGCCAGACATGCAATTCCTATATAATTCACTTTCATACAATTCGTTTTTTAGATTAATAACCAGGAGCTTGCACCAACTGAGGATCACTGTACAATTCACTATTCTTGATCGGAACCAAATACTGTCTGACGTTCCATTGGATTGGCTGGTCGATTGGCACGATTTGATTGAACTCCTCAAATGAAGGATTGACAGTCATTCCATTCAGCCCTTTAAATTCGGAGGGTTGCATTACTTGGTCGGCAATACGCCAGCGACGGACGTCATAATATCGGTGACCTTCGGCATGCAGTTCGATTGCCCGTTCGTTACGGACCCATTCCATCAGTGACATGGTCGAAAGATCAGCTGTAGTCAACTTACGTACACCGGCCCGTTCCCGAATAACATTCAGGTTCTCTAACGCTTCATCTGTACGATCTAATGCTGCATAACATTCAGCCAAATTCAAATACAATTCCGCCATACGAATCAGAATGATCCGGAACTTGTCACCTGAAGTGGATCCGGAAGACAGATATACCCCGTTCGGCACGATGAATTTCTTATTCAAGAAACCGGTACCTGTTGCATTACGCGTATTAGAAAGTGAATAACCATTTGTATTGGAATTCTTCAAGTTCAGCCATAATGGGTTATTGTTGTTAATTAACGGCATATACTCGCAACCGTCATAGGCAATCCACGCATAGTAACGCGGTTCACGGCCAACATTAAACTTGACAATATCATTCTTAATTTCCTCGCTATCCAATTGATCTTTCGACAACTCCGGACTGGAAGCTCCCTCATCGTAACGTGTCAGCCACTCGCTTTGCAAATAGAAATCCGGATCTTTAGCAGGAGGAAGACCGTTTTCCGTATAGAAACGGTTTACAGCCGCCCAAGTAGGTGCAGTCCCATGATAGCCTCCGGCCCACGAACCGTCACTCTTTTTGACAAGTCGGTTCGGAAGCCGCGATTTCGAACGACCGCAACCAACATCATTCGCATCATTACCATCACCATACTGAGGATTGATAGCCCAAATAATTTCCTTATTACTAAACCCTTCATGCGCCGTAATCATATACTGGAGCATCCGAACTTGCTTTTTGAACAATTCGTTTTCCTCCGTATCCTCTTCTTTCCCCGGAATGAATGGAAGCGGTACTTTATCAATAGCAGCCTTTGCTTCAGAAGCTTCAAGATCGAACAATTTATATCCGGCAGCTTCAGCAGCTGTTAACGCCTCCTTGCAAGCCGTCAGAGCACGTTCCCACTTGGCAGGGTCATATTTATTGCTAACCAACTCCATTCCATAGCCCGGTGTCTCATAATTGGTGTTCCGCCAGTTCGGATAAACAAATGAACCGTTCCAAAGAGGAGAAGCAGCATAGAGCAGCACACGAGCTTTCAAACTTTTGCAGATAGTGGCATCTGCACGGCTTAAATTTTCAGTTGTCTGTGTTGCCGGTAAAACTTCGGCTGCCGCATCTAATTTTCCGACAATCCAATCTACACAATAATCAAAATGCGAACGTCCCGGAATTTCGGACGGAAGGATGTTTTGATCTACCTTTGTTTCGATGATAGGACAAGGCCCATAGTTTTGCAATACTTTGAAATGATAATATGCTTCGAGAAACCAGCATTCAGCACGATATTGTGCCTTCTCCTCCTCTGTCACACCTGCCGGGTTCAAACGATCCAACTGTTCCAAAAAGTAGTGGACATATCCGATGTAGTTATATAAATTCTCCCAGTCACCGATATCATCGGCCGCCGAAACGGTTCCGTACAACATTTTCTGCATATTCCAGTCCCAGTCTTTCGGCTCGACATATTCATCGGTGGCCAACGAAGCATCTCCATCACTTTCTCGCCAGAAGGTATATCGCGAAGTACCTGAGTAAGCGGTAAAAAGGAAACCTAAAGTTGCTGACTCGTCCTTCATTGTGTCATCAAAATCCGGCTGTGCCGGTGGTATGACATCCAAATAGCTGCAAGAAGGGAATGCCAGCAGACCGGCCGACAAGGCTATCTTGATATATTGTCTGATATTTTTTGTTAGTTTCATCTCGTTATTCTATTAGTTAATTAAACATTAGAAAGTAAATTGCACCCCCAGGTTAAAAGTCCGCTGCAACGGATAAGCGTTCCAAGCCAATTCCGGATCCCACAACTTGAAGGGACTGAATACGGCCAAGTTATCACCGCTGAAATAAACGCGGCACATCGGGAAGGTATAACCCAATTCCAACGTTTTGAAACGAAGGAAATTGCCGTTACGCATCCAATAAGAACTCGGTTGGATATTACCCGCGATGTCAGCATTTGAAGTTCCTAAACGCGGGTAGAGTGCATCCGGATTAGGATTGTCGACCGACCAATGGCTCTCGGCAATCCACGACATCAAATTGCGTGGCAAAGATTCCGCCGGACCACCATCGCCACCGGAAGACAAAAATGGAGCAAAGCCGGAATTGATCATAATTTTACGTTTGGCCGAACCATTGAAGAAGACTCCGAAGTCGAATTTCTTCCAACGAACGTTCAACCCTAACCCATATTGGATACGCGGCATATCCCCGTAAGACGAAAGCATTACCTTATCCTCGGATGTGATCGCACCATCACCATCAATATCGCGATATTTAATATCACCAGGCATCGGCTTCGAACCTAACTGTGTTTGATCAGGCCAATTATTTATCTCTTCTTGACTGCTGAAAAGCCCTTCTGCCACATAACCGGTCAATCGATTCAACGGTTTGTTAGTTTCCGTTTGCCATACATAGGGATAATTCGGTTCGTCAGAAAACTTGTATTCGTTTCGATTATAGGTGAAGTTACCACGGAAGTCGACTTGCCAGTCTTTTCCAAATTGTTTTTTCCAATTGACACTGACTTCGAAACCGGTATTCAACACTTCGCCGATATTGCTCCAAGGCGTACTGCCCCAATAACCGAGTAGCTTTCCGAAGCTGGCACGTTTCATCAAGATACGGTCGCGGTAGTCACGGAAATAATCGAATGTAATGTTCACTTGGTTAAAAAGCGAAGCGTCAAGTCCGATATCCAACTTTTTCACATGTTCCCATCCAGCATTTTGTACGGCAAGAATATTAAAACCATGCCCCTGACGATTTAACCATTGCCCGGGAAGTCCCGAATGCCAAGAGGCACCGCTCCCAATAGCTACTTGATTTTGGTAAAGAAAATGTTGTGCACCACTGTTGAACTGGTCACTACCAACCAAACCGTATGATCCCCTAATCTTGAAATAATCCACATAATCGGCAATCGGCTCCCAAAACTGCTCCCCGCTTAATACCCAACCGAGAGACGCGGCTGGGAAAAACTCAAAACGATCCTCCTTTGCCAACCGTTCGGAACCATTGTAACCGAAATTGAACTCTACCAAGTAGCGGTTGTCATAATCATAAGTGGCTCGTCCTGAATAACCCTGGTTACGATTGGGCAAGACTCCATTACGATATTCTCTCATCATATACATGAACATGGCAGTCATATTATGCTTGCCAAACGAACGTTTCCAATCCAAACGGGCATCCAAATAGAATGTTTGATCGGCCTCTTTAGTGATGTCAGACTGGCTGATATAATCCGTACCAGTTTGCAAAAGTCGCAAAGCATAGGTATCATTTTCGGGATCGTAACTATCGGGCTGTACCTGATAGTAATAAGGAGATAGCGAACGGGTATAATAAGAGTTTGACCAATTTTTAAAGTTCACTAAAACCTTTGCGCTTAAACCTTTTGTGACAAATCCCAAGTCTTGCGAGATATCCAAAGAGGTATTCAGCGTATTGAAGTTGTCTTCCCTGAACGATCCCATCATGTATTGGTAAGGGTTTTCCCCGTAAGCCCCAGCTTTAATTTCGGCATTACCATAATAAATATGATCTTCTTCGCCAGGAAAATAAGCGGGGAAAGAGACAGGATTGGCATACATCACCTTTTTGTAGATATCAGTAGTCTTATTATCCGGCCCCTTTTGGCTACCGATTTGCGCCATCATACGAAGATTGACAGTCGTCGTATTCGTCAACTTATAACTGATGTTATTTTGAAAATTGTACTCCCAATGGTTAATGTTCGGATTGAAAGCTGAATTGTCCGCAGCATTGAGCAAACCTGTATCATGGTTTGCCTGCAAACTCATATAATAAGTAACACGCGACGCACCACCCGATACGTTCACATTAGCACGTTGATTATAATTTCCACTACGGAAAATCATGTCATACCAATCTACATTCGGATAGACATACGGATTGATACCACTTTCTGTCGCCGCAATGATCTCATCCGAATAACGTGGTGTAATTGCTGTCGCACTACGCGCCTGCTGCGCCTCGTTATAGGTGCGCATGAATGTCGGTCCATCAGCAAACTCCGGTGTATTCATCGGCTGGAAATAAGAGGCCTCGACCGACACGTTGACCGTTGCTTTTGTATTTTCCTTCCCATGTTTGGTTGTAACAAGCATGACGCCATTCGCACCACGGTTACCATAGATTGCCGTCGCCGAAGCATCCTTCAAAACCGAAAAACTTTCGATACTTTCTGCCGGAATACGGTTCAAGTCCCCAGACGATATTTCCACACCATCCAACAAAATCAATGGAGTTGCCACACCACCAAACGTATTGATGCCACGGATATAGAACGAAGAAGTAGAACCTGGCTCACCACTACTGTTCGTAGAAATAACACCAGCCAGTTTACCCGCCAGTGAACTGGTCAACGAAGATGTCGGCGCTTTTAGCTGTATGCCTTCTGTTGCCGTAATCGCGCCGGTAATAGATACTTTCTTCTGCGTACCGGCCCCAACGACAACAACTTCGTCCAAAACTTCATTATCCCCCTCCATCTTAATGTTCAAGACACCTAAATCACCCACTTCGATCGTTTGTGTCTTATAACCGATATAAGAGACTTCGATTTCATCTTTACCAGTTACTCCAATGGAAAACTTTCCGTCAAGATCAGTCACCGTACCTTGAGTAGTACCTTTAATGATGACATTTACACCGATCAGTGTTTCACCGGTAGAGGCATCCGTAACAGTACCGACTAACGTACGTTTAACAGGCGACTTACTTTGTTGGATTTCAGGGACGGGCAATCTATCTCCCGCATCAGCAACGGCATCCGGAGGACAAGCACCCAACAAACCAGTACAAAGCAATAAAGCAATTGCAGGTCTCCGCTTTTTTCTAATTGAGATTAAATTCATAAGTTAACATTTTTAATTTATACTACACAAATAACTTAAAGAAGTATATTGCAAGATATTACTCCACTAACATAAATCATGTATTCTCCATGTTTTTTCCACAGTCCTACAAGAACTCCTGTTCGAAGCGGAACAAATTTAAAAATAATCCGTAATATTTCAAAAAAATGGATGTAATAAATTTCATTATTTGAAAAAATAAATCAAACTCTTCGTGATTTCAAATAATTTGATCTGAATTCAACAACTTATATGCTCTAAATCGTACCAAATAATCGTAGTTCTTGTAGAACTACGATAACACCAACACATTTGTTGATTTTATTCTTCTTTTACTTATAACGTTAAAATCAGCCACAAAATTCCAAGCCAAATTCACTAAAAAACAAGAATATCGCATAAACACATTATCCTTATCAACATGCAAAAACATCAGTTTGTTAAATATATTACCATTACGGACAATTTGAGTCAGATAGAGTAGAAAATCAAATTAAATGCAGTAGTAGTTTCAATTTGTACCAATAGTTTTTTTGGGGAAATGACAATAAAAGAGGATAGAGACGGCATACCCGATCCATCATCATTCCACACAAGAGGATTTTGCTTAATTTTTGATTTTTTCAAATAAACCTTTTTGTTTGATCGCAGTCAAATAAATCGTTTTGTAAAATGTAAAAGACAGATTTGGAAGATGATGACAAAAAAGATGAGCTTACTTTTAACCGGTATGCTTTTGTGTTTGGCTCCGGATATAAAAGGAAATGAAACGGACGGAAGGATTAAAGGTATTGTAATGGACGGCGAATTAGGGGGACCACTCGAATTTGTAACCGTCCAGGTTAAAGCAAAAGGTTCGGACAAAATATTGCAGGGAGCCGTTACCGGAAGTGACGGGAACTACAGTATCGGAGGATTGAAGAAGGGGGAATATGTAGTTACTTTTTCCTATATCGGCTACGCGGAAATTTCTAAAAATATAACAATCAGCAACAATTCTCAAACTCTTAATCTTGGAGAACTCACCCTGGAAGAAGATGCCAACCAATTGGGGGAAGTAGAAATCGTAGCAAAAAAGCCCCAAATGAGATTCGAACTCGATAGAAAAGTTTTCGACGCAACACAAGATATCGCATCCGAAGGGGGATCGGCCAGTGATTTGCTTGCCAATATCCCATCCGTGGAAGTCGATAACGAAGGATCTGTTTCATTGCGTGGAAATTCCAGCGTAACAGTCTGGATCAACGGAAAAGCATCGGGACTGACAGCAGACAACCAGGCGGACATACTGGAAATGATGCCGGCAGAAGATATCAAACAAGTGGAAGTCATTACCAATCCCTCTGCTAAATACAGCCCGGAGGGAACAGCCGGGATTATCAACATTATTTTAAAGGATGACCGGAAACCCGGTTACTACGGCAGCGTAAAAGCCGGAGCCGATACGGACGGAGGTTATCAGGCAAGTGGAAACATCAACTACAGCAGTAGCAAAGTAGACGCGTACGCCAATCTGAGCTATCGGAACCGGGAAATGAAAGGCGGTGGAATCACAAGTCGTGAAAATACAGCCGACAATAGTTTTCTCGACCAGACCAACAACTCCAAACGACAACACAACAACTGGTTCGGACGTATCGGGGCAACCTGGCACATTACCAAAAGCGACGACCTAGCATTCAACATGACCGGCATGACTGGAGGGGGTGACAACAACGAATCGATCCATTACATTTCGACAGACAAGCAAAAGAATACGGTTTACACCAGCGACCGTACAACAGACGGAAACTCGGACATGAAAATGTACAACCTGGAATTGAATTACTTACACAAATTCTCGGAAAACAGCAATATAGACTTAACCGTCAGCAATAACCAATGGAGAAACGACGGACTAAGCATTTACGAACAATCAACCCGATATACGGACACTAACTTAACCGACAAACAGGAATATCAAACTCAGGAAAACAACATCAAAAACAAAAGCTGGGAAGTTCAGGCCGACTACACAAACAAAATATCCGACGCGAGCCGGATCGAGGCAGGTTATAAAGGGACATTCCAAAGAGAATCCAGCCCTGTGGATACCTATACCGGAACAACCGCTACCGACATCGAACAGGACCAGGCACTTTACAACCGCTTTCTATATAACCAGGATGTGCATGCCTTGTACATGACGTATGGAGGCAAGTGGAACAATCTGAGCTACCAAGCCGGCCTACGTGGAGAATATTGGCGTGTGGATACCCGCTCGCTGGACTTCGACCAGGAATTTAACAGCAAGCCGTCGGAAACTTTCGAGAAAGACTATTTCAAGTTGTTCCCAAGTGCCTTTATCTCCTATGCCCTCCCTAAAAACAATGAAATACAAGTGAACTATACCCGTCGCCTACGTCGTCCTTGGGGTGGACAATTAAATTCATTCCGCAATATTTCCGATGCCTCCAACATTTCTTTCGGTAACCCGGAACTGACACCTGAATATTCCCATTCTTTCGAATTGAATTATATCAAGACCTGGGAATCCGGCCATACCCTATCATTGTCCGGCTACTATCGCTCGACAGATGACGTGATCCAGCGCATTCGTTTCTTGAACACGGCAGACAATGTAATGTACACGACCAGTGAAAACGTAGCCCGCCAGCAAAACAGCGGTCTGGAAATCGTTGGAAAAAACAATTTATTCAGCATCCTTAGCCTGACAACGACCGTAAACCTCTACTACTCCAAATTAGACGGTTTCAGCTATCTGCCCGAAGGAGCGGAAGCTCCTGTCACTGGAGAGGAGGATGAAAGCTTCAACTGGAACGTACGCATGATTGCCAATGTCAGTCTTCCTTGGGGTGTTTCCCTACAGGGCACAGGCAACTATAATTCCAAGCGCTTGATGGCACAAGGATACCGCGAACCGAACTACTCAGTCGATCTTGGATTGCGCAAATCTTTCTTAAAAGACAAGTTAACGTTAAGTATCAATGCACGCGACTTGCTGGACTCCCGCAGATTCCGCACCATTACATCCGGAGACGGTTTCTGGCAGGATTCCGAGAACTGGCGTGGTGGCAGAAGAGTTGGTTTTACCCTGACCTACAACTTCGGCAATATGAACAAGAAAAAAGACAAAAGCAGGAGCGAGGAACCGGGCATGTATGAAATGGACTAAATAAAAAAGAAGGGATAAACCTTTGCCGCACTTATCCCTTCTTGCCCACATCCTCTTATCTTTCAAAACAGGCATCGAAGGCATGTGCCGACGGCAGGAAATCCACCTGTTTGACAAAAGCGCAAGACTCGCGTGCTCCATGTTCACGATCCATGCCGCTATCTTCCCACTCCACCGAGAGCGGACCTTGATAGCCGATATCGTTCAAAGCACGGATAATTTCTTCAAACCGGATCTTTCCACGTCCTAAGCTACGGAAATTCCAGAAGCGGCGGGCATCGCCAAAAGTTGAATGGCCGCCAAACACGCCGATCTGTTTCGGAGTATCGCTCCAATACACATCTTTCATGTGGACATGGAAAATACGATCCGGGAACTGGCTGATGAAGTCTACATAATCCACTCCCTGATACCCCAAATGGCTCGGATCGTAATTAAAACCGAAAGCCGGATGATAATCGATCGCTTCAAGAGTCTTACGGGCAGAATAAGTATCGAACGCGATCTCGGTCGGATGCACTTCGAGAGCGAAGCGGACACCTAACTTTTGATATTCGTCTAAAATCGGAATAAAACGTCGGGCAAAATCAGCATACCCTTCATTCACCATCTCGTCGGTAACGGGAGGAAAGGAATAGAGCCATTGCCAGATCGAACTTCCCGTAAAACCGACTACGGTGTCGACTCCCAGCATTCTAGCGGCATGAGCTGCCTGAATCATATTTTCGACCGCCCGCAGGTGCACTCCATCGGGATCGCCATCGCCCCAGATATAATCAGGCAATACGGATTTATGCCGTTGATCGATATTATCACATATCGCCTGGCCGATCAGATGATTCGAAATACAAAACAGTTGCAAACCGTACTTATCGAGTGTCACCTTGATATTCCGATAATATTCCGGATCTGTCTGCCGAACATCCAAATGAGATGGTAATCCCAATTCAACACCGTCAAAACCAAATGATTTTGCTTTTTCACAAATAACATCCAGCGGTAAGTCTCCCCACTGCAATGTACATAATGTTACAGGACGTGCCATGTTTTTCGTTCTTTTTAAGGTTAATACATTGTGTCTGTTCGACAAATATAAAATATCTTTTTAAATTCATCTACAAATATTTTTCATTTCTGATTATTTATCTTTCCTTTGTAACATTATAAACAACTAAAAAACTTAACTATGAGAAAGAAAGTGTTTTTTGCACTTGGCTGCGTACTCTACTTGACAGGTTGCGACAGTTCTTCACTCGAAAAAGTCATCCCGCAAACAAAGTTTTTCCCCATTCAATTCAGCATTCAGATGGAAAAAGAGATAGTGTCTTTTCCCACCCGCAGCATACCGAATAACGTGATTCCGGAACCGACGGTTTCGAAAGCTGGAGAGAGCGACGCCGAATTGAACGAAATATGTTCCACCATCGAATATGTGGTATTCAAAAACGAAGATACTCCTGCATTAATCAAGCACAAGCAGTTCACTTACGATCCCACCGATCTGGATGCGGATTTCAGTTGCATATATGATAGTTTGCCACAAGGCGACTACAAATTCTACTTTTTAGCCCACAATTCAAAAAACGCTGTATTATCCGGTTCAACTTTTTCTTTCGACAGCATCTCGGATACATTCTACGAAATGATATCCCTAAACATTGATGTTGCAGAAATCACCAACAAAGATGTCTCTCTTCAACGTATCGTCAGCCGTATTGAGTTCATGGCGACCGATTCGGTTTCCGACATACTGAAACAGTTCGATATGGAGATCGACGGAATATCCAATCAGCTGGACATCGCCACCGGTCAGGGGATAAAAATCCCGGATAAGCAAATCCTCTCCTATACATTCAAGAATAATGAGATCGGAGAAGTAAACAAAGTACATTCTTTTTATACTTTCATACCTCCCACCGACAATAAAATAGCCGTCCGCCTTTCGGCCATCGCCAAAAACGACGAACCGATCCGGGAACGGCAAATCGACAATATCATTCCGGAAAAAAACAAAATCATCCGTTATAAAGGCCGCCTCTACAGCCGTTCCGAATCCGACGACACATTCCAGATCAGCATCTACAACAATGGGAAATGGGAAGAGACAACCGATATTGAATTGCCTGATTACGAATAAAATTTGTATAAACACGTGCTTTCCATCAACAATACGGCCGCACAAACATTCCTCTATATCGTTTTAATTCATATCTTTGTCATTGAATGATTAATATTTGGAATCATGATTAAGAAGAATATACTCGGTTTATTATTTCTGCTGTCCGCACTCTGTCTGTTCAACAGTTGTGAGGATGATCCGTATTATGATGATTACGGCTGGGCGACCGATGCATTATGCAATAATACCTGGGTTGATTTTTATACCAATAACAAAGGGTACGAATGCGAACAACGGCTCGACTTCTATAACGATCATACGGGAGAAGATTTTACAATTATCTATTATCCCAACGGTATGACTGACGAATTGAAAACAAGTTTTTATTGGGACTGGAAAGACGAATATTTCGATTCTTTCTATGTCGAATATGCAAACGGGACTGATTATTACGAGGATGTTCGAATAGGTAACGAATATTTAAAGTGTTTCCTAAACGGAGACCGGGTGACCTTCGAGGCATTCCACTGGTAATAAAAAAGGCAATCATAGCGATTGCCTTTTTTATTGTAGCTCCGCCGAGAATCGAACTCGGATCTAAAGTTTAGGAAACTTCTATTCTATCCGTTGAACTACAGAGCCATTTTTATAATAAGTGCGGCAAAAGTATAACCTTTTCCGCAAACTGGCAAGTATTTAAAGGAGCAATATGCTAATCGAACAGACTTTGCATGACGGATAAGGACTTTATTTCGGGAAAATCCGGCAAATGCAGGCGATAATATTCAAGAATACGGTTTATGACACTCACACGATCCTGCCGGGAAAAAGAATACAACGACATATTCTCGAAGCTGATCTTCAGCAACCGGGCAAAAACCACACTCTCCTGCCGGTTCAGATAATGGCGATGCATCGGTATACGATCGACAAACACACCATTCAGCATATCGAAGCAAGAACCTGCCACATATGATTCGACGTTCGGATATATCCCCAGATAATGCAAGAGTCGCAGCAAAAAGACCAGATGAAAATTCGCCACCCCCTTATCCGAAAGCTCTAACAATTGTATCGACTCGAACAAATACTCGAAAAGGCGCGGGTCCGGTTCCGTCTCCTTCACCACGCGGAAAAGGATCTCGGAAAGGAAAAGCGCAAGTATATTTTTCACCGGATTACAAAACACTTCCGTCAACGGATAGCAGAGTTTCGTTTCACGGATACGATGCAAATCCCGCTTATTCAGATGCTCAACCTCCATCTCCACTACCGAAAGAGGCATGAACAACGCTTTCGAGACAGAAGACTTCTTTCCACGGGAACGAGCAACCAGATAAGAAGCACGTCCAAAAGCCTCCGTGTACATATATATAATGGAGTACTTATCATTATATGGAATGGAATGCAGGACAATCCCGCGCGTTTTACACAACATATCACTGAAATTTGGAAAACAAAGTTACAACATTTTCCCTCTCAGCCTTGTTTTATTGAATAACAAACTACTAAATTATAAAGAACATATAAACATGCAAGAACTCACGCTCACAACCCCATCACTGCTATTTTCAGCAGTTTCACTTATCTTGTTGGCCTATACAAACCGTTTTATTTCGTATGCGAGCCTCGTACGCACATTGAAAGAAAAGCATCAACAGACACACGACCCGAAAGACATCGCCCAGATAGCCAATCTTAGGAAACGGTTATACCTGACACGCTCCATGCAGATATTAGGTCTGCTAAGCCTACTCTTTTGCGTGGTCTCGATGTTCTTCATCTATATCTCATGGCAAATCATAGCCGCCTGGATATTTGGAATAGGATTGCTTCTATTGGCAGCTTCGCTATGCGTATGTATCTGGGAAATAAATATTTCCGTCAATGCTTTAGAGATACACCTACAGGATATGAGTTCCAAATAGATGTTAAATACGACTAACCCCAAACTTTTTTCTTTCAAATATTTTGTCAGTTTAAAGAGAACATCTATCTTTGCACTCGCAATCGGGAAATCAACAATCCCAGAGAGCTAAAAGCAAAAACTTTGACATGATGGCCCGTTCGTCTATCGGTTAGGACGCAAGATTTTCATTCTTGAAAGGGGGGTTCGATTCCCCCACGGGCTACAATAAACAGGATTAAAGAATAAATAAAGAGAATAGCTAAGAAATGGCAAATCACAAGTCATCAATTAAGAGAATCAGACAGACCAACGCAAAACGTCTGCATAACAGATATTATGCTAAGACTGCAAGAAATGCAATGAGAGTTTTGCGTGCTACTGAAGATAAGAACGAAGCTCAGGTTCTGTTCCCGAAGGTGTGCTCTATGTTGGATAAGCTTGCTAAAAAACACATTATTCACAAGAATAAGGCAGGCAACTTGAAATCCAAATTAGCGAAGCACGTCAACGCACTTGCAAAATAAGGTATTATACTTTATATAGTATAAAGCCGGACTGGTTAGCCCGGCTTTTTTAAACCTGATGGCCCGTTCGTCTATCGGTTAGGACGCAAGATTTTCATTCTTGAAAGGGGGGTTCGATTCCCCCACGGGCTACCTTTTTTAAAGAGACAAAGTTTGACTTTGTCTCTTTTTTTGTTATACACCTCCGTTTGACTATTTTCACACTCCCTATACCTTCTAAGTTAATTATTTTCACTATATTTGTTAGCTTTTTTAGACAGACAGATAATTACAGATTTTAAACGATAAAGACTCATGAGTGAAGAAATTAAGAATACTTCCACAGAGTACTCTGCGGATAGTATTCAGGTACTTGAAGGGTTAGAGGCAGTGCGTAAGAGACCGTCCATGTATATTGGCGATACCAGCGAGAAAGGTCTCCACCATTTAGTATACGAAGTTGTTGACAACTCTATTGACGAAGCACTGGCCGGATTTTGTACCCAAGTTGACGTAGTGATAAACGAAGATAACTCCATCTCTGTTACAGACGATGGCCGTGGTATTCCGGTAGATATTCATGAGAAAGAAGGCGTGTCAGCGCTTGAAGTCGTATTGACCGTGCTCCATGCAGGAGGTAAATTCGACAAAGGCTCTTACAAGGTTTCAGGAGGTTTGCACGGCGTAGGTGTATCCTGCGTAAACGCACTTTCCACTTACCTGAGAGCAGAAGTCCGCCGCGATGGAAAAGTCCACATGCAGGAATTCTCCTGTGGTAAGCCACTTCATTCTATCGAAGTGATCGGCGAGACAGATGTGACCGGTACAACCATCATGTTCAAACCGGACGGAAGCATCTTCTCCGTGACCGAGTATAAGTACGAGATTTTAGCTGCACGTCTGCGCGAGCTGGCATTCCTGAATGCAGGCATCACACTTAGCCTGACAGATAAACGCGTCGTAAAGGAAGACGGCAGCTACAAATCTGAAATATTCCGTTCGGAAGAAGGGTTGAAAGAATTCGTTCGCTACATTGACCGCTCCAAAGAGCAACTGATCCCGGATGTGATCCACATCGTTACGGAAAAGCAGGGTATTCCGGTCGAAGTCGCCATGACTTACAATACTTCATTCAACGAAAGCGTATTTTCGTATGTAAACGATATCAACACCATAGAAGGAGGTACTCACCTGGCCGGTTTCCGCCGCGGTTTGACCCGTACACTAAAAAAATATGCCGACGACTCCAAGCTGCTTGAAAAAGCAAAGGTTGAAATCTCCGGCGACGACTTCCGCGAAGGTCTGACAGCGGTCATCTCTATTAAAGTGGCAGAGCCACAGTTCGAAGGGCAGACCAAGACGAAGTTGGGAAACAACGAAGTAACCGGTGCCGTAGACCAGGCTATCGGCGAAGCATTGGGCTACTACCTGGAAGAACATCCTAAGGAAGCCAAGATAATCGTCGACAAAGTGATCCTTGCAGCCCAAGCACGCCAGGCAGCCCGCAAAGCTCGCGAACTGGTACAGCGCAAATCACCGATGACAGGCGGCGGTCTTCCCGGCAAGCTGGCCGACTGTTCTTCAAAGGACGCCGCACTTTGCGAGCTGTTCCTCGTCGAAGGAGACTCTGCAGGCGGTACAGCCAAGCAGGGACGCGACCGTAACTTCCAGGCCATCCTGCCGCTCCGCGGTAAGATCCTAAACGTCGAAAAGGCGATGGACCACAAGGTATTCGAAAGCGAAGAAATCCAGAATATCTTCCGCGCAATGGGTGTCACCATCGGTACCGAAGAAGATCCGAAAGAATTAAACCTGAGCAAACTGCGCTACCACAAAGTGATTATCATGACCGATGCCGATGTGGACGGAAGCCATATTGCCACCCTGATTCTTACTTTCTTCTTCCGCCGTATGCGTGCGCTGATCGAAAACGGATATGTCTATCTGGCCACTCCTCCTCTCTACCTATGCAAGAAAGGCAAAGTGGAAGAATATTGCTGGACTGACCAACAACGTCAAGCATTCATCGACAAATATGGCGGCGGTAACGAAAACCAGATCCACACACAGCGATACAAAGGTTTGGGAGAAATGAACGACCACCAGTTGTGGGATACGACCATGAACCCGGAAAACCGTACGCTGAAACAGATCACGATCGACAGTGCTGCCGAAGCTGACCAGATATTCGCCATGCTGATGGGTGAAGATGTCGGCCCGCGCCGCGAATTCATCGAAGAAAATGCAACGTACGCAAACATCGATGCGTAAAGATTTATGATTTATAATTTATGATTTATGCACCGATAATAAATCATAAATTATAAATCATAATTCAGAAATTATAAATCATAAATCATAAATACATGAAGCTCCGTCGTCCGAATTTAGAGGCCATCTACAGGGAAGTAGATCATTATATTCCGAAAAAAGAAAATCTTCAACCTCCCCGTATAGGAATATCCGCCAATCGGAAAGACGGACTTTCCTGCATAGCAGAAACCTATGTACAGGCGGTACTGAAAGCTGGAGGTGCTCCGGTTCTGATCCCGGTCATTACGGATATCGAAGCGTTGACGGCAATAGTGAACGGGTTGGACGGGCTGGTCATGAGCGGTGGTGGCGATATCAACCCGCTTTACATGCAGGAAGAACCAATTCCCGCCTTGCAGGATGTTGATACCTATCGGGATGAATACGACCTGATACTGCTCCGCTTGGCGACCAACCGCCAGTTGCCGGTCATGGGAATATGCCGCGGCCACCAGATACTGAACGTCGCATTTGGCGGCAGCATATACCAGGATATCCATACCCAACACAATCAAAAGCTACTGAAACACAGCCAGACGCTTTCCCGCGAACAGGTTTCCCATTCCGTCACACTGAACGAAGGCCCCTCTAAGCTCCGCACCATGCTGGACAGTGAAAAAGAACTTTTGGTCAACTCTTTTCATCACCAGGCAATCAAAGAGCCGGCTCCCGAATTTATCACTACGGCGACAGCTCCCGATGGGATCAACGAAGCGATGGAGCATCCGGAAAAAGAAATATTCAGTGTCCAGTGGCACCCCGAAGCGATGGCTGCCAATGACGATGAACAGATGTTGAAACTTTTCAAGCATCATGTCGAATCGTCCCGCCTATTCAAAAAGGCCAAATACATCCACCACAGGAACGTGACGCTCGACTCCCATACCGACACTCCAATGATCTTTCCGGGTGAATTCAACATCGGGTTGAAAGAAGGCGGTAAGGTAAACCTCCCTTTCATGGAAGAGGGGCTGATTGACGCGACGATCATGGTAGCCTATATTCCGCAGGGACCGAGAGACGACGCTTCACTGCTGAAAGCGACGGACTTCGCCATGAACCGCCTGCAGGAAATACACCGGCAAATGGAGTTGAACCGTACACGCATGTGCATCGCCTACACGCCACAGGAAGTCCACGTACTGAAAGCCGCCGGAAAGAAAGCGATCATGTTAGGCGTGGAAAACGGATATGCGATAGGCAAGGACATCGAGAATATCACCCGTTTCCGGAAAATGGGAGTTTCCTATATCACTCTCTGCCACAACGGGAGCAACGACATATGCGACTCAGCAAGAGGAGACGCGGAATGGAACGGCCTCAGTCCTTTCGGGAAAGAAGTCGTCCGCAAAATGAATGAGACAGGGGTATTGGTCGATATCTCGCATGCCGCCGAAAGTACCTTTTATGACGCACTTGAAACAAGCACCTACCCGATCATCGCCTCCCATTCTTCTGCCCGCGCGCTTTGCAACCATCCGCGCAACCTGACGGACGAACAACTGAAGGCGCTCGCCGAACAAGGTGGCGTCGCACAGATATGCCTCTACAAAGGATTCATCAACGAAGATGCCGAAAAAGCGTCCCTGAGCGATGCGATCCGTCATATCGACCATATCGTAGACCTGATCGGAATCGACCATGTGGGGATAGGTTCCGACTTTGACGGTGACGGCGAACTGATCGGCTGCCGGGCAAGCAATGAACTGATAAACATCACAATGCGTCTTCTAAAAGAAGGATATACAGAAAATGATATTGCTAAAATATGGGGAGGTAATCTGTTGCGCGTGATGAACAAAGCGCAATCCGCTCCCGATAACTCCTTATAAACGACAAGATATGACTAAACTGATTTTATTATTATTCTCCATGACCCTGTTCGCATGCGGTCAGAAAGGAACCAGCGAGACAACAGTTCCCGTAACGGAAGTGAAGAAAGCTCCAGCAACAACCGTCCCATTGTTTGATGCGGACAGTGCTTATGCTTATGTCGAAAAACAAGTATCATTCGGTTATCGCGTCCCGAACACGCCAGCTCATAAGGCTTGTGGCGATTACCTAGCATCCGAGCTGAAACGTTTCGGAGCACAAGTATACGAACAGGAAGCTACACTTACAGCTTACGACGGAACCCCATTGGAATCACGTAACATCATCGGTTCTTTCAATCCCGATAAAGACAAACGCATCCTGCTTTTCGCCCATTGGGACACGCGTCCTTATTCAGACCACGATCCCGACCCTGCCAACCATAAGAAGCCGTTGGATGGGGCTGATGACGGTGCAAGCGGTGTAGGCGCCTTGTTGGAAATCGCCCGACAAATGGGAATGAAGGCTCCCGAAACAGGGGTAGACATCATCTTCTTTGATGCCGAAGACTACGGGACCCCCGAATTTGCTAAAGACAGGTACAACGACACGAGCGACACCTGGTGCCTCGGCAGTCGCTTCTGGGGGAAGAACCCGCACAAACCGGGCTACAAAGCCGAATTCGGTATTCTACTCGACATGGTCGGTGCCAAAGATGCGGTCTTCTATAAAGAATACATTTCGATGAAATATGCCGCCCGTTATGTGGATGAAGTATGGGAAGCGGCCCGTAACTTAGGATACGGCAAATATTTCATCAACGCAAACGGCGGAGGCGTGACAGACGACCATGAAGCAGTCATCGAAGAAACCGGTATTCCTTGCCTGGATATCATCAACTATGATCCGAACTCGGACAAAGGTTTCCGTGACCATTGGCATACGCAGAACGACAACATGAGCAATATAGACAAAAACGTACTGAAAGCCGTCGGCCAGACAGTACTCGAAGTTGTATATAACAGATAAAAGATAGAAAAGAAATGACAATCAATGAACTTCAAAACAACGTCATCGAAGAGTTTGCAGACTTCGACGACTGGATGGACAAGTATGCGTTACTGATAGACTTGGGTAACTCGCTTCCCCCTTTGGAGGAAAAGTATAAAACGGAAAGCAACCTGATCGAAGGTTGCCAGAGCCGTGTTTGGCTGCAGGCGGATTACGTAGATGGCAAGATCCTGTTCAAAGGCGAGAGCGATGCGGTAATCGTCAAAGGGATCGTCTCTTTGCTGATCAGCATCCTGTCCGACCACACCCCGCAGGAAATACTGGATGCCGATCTTTACTTCATTGAAAAGATCGGCTTGAAAGAGCACCTCAGCCCTACCCGCTCGAACGGCCTGGTGGCAATGGTCAAGCAGATGCGCATGTACGCGCTGGCATTCCGTACTAAGGAACAGCAAGGGTGATCTCCAAACCACCTATGTTTAAAATCAAAAAGCTCTTTCTTTTTTAGCAAAGACAAGCACATAATTCCGTAAACACCCCCATGTTACCCTCCTTAACACCCGGATGTACCAGCTCTCTACACCCGGATGTAAAGGATGGCAACATGGGGGTGTCCGGCAACTAAAGTACCGTGCCGGACAATAAAAACCAACAGGTTTTACCTATTTTACAGCCGTTTTTTTGGAAAATGATCGAGTGATTTGCAGGGATGGGAAAAACTGCTATTGCCGGTGATAGGGCAGTGATAGAGAAAACGGGCATGTATCACAGACGAAACAAATTGAATATCAACCTGTAAAAAGAAATCAGTGACACAGTGACAGAGGAAATGGGAAAAACCTAAAAGGCTTTCTTCAGAAGCAAAGTCTATAATGGAGATTATACCGACGAAGAAACAGTCTACTTAAATTCAAGAAGACCGATAAATGGCGAAATTCCTTCCTGGCAACATTTAGAAGCGGCAGATCTCATTCAAGATTATGAGAGAGATCGGCTAAAAGGTAAACTGAAAGAAATCGCCTCCGAATTGAAAGAAGATTCCAACCCGGTCATCATGCTGATCAAACAGAAACAAAAATAAAAATTCCGTCAGAACTTCAACTCCAACTGTTCCGGCAGCAAAGTAAATGTCTTGCGATGATAAGGGGTTATCCCGCATTCCCGGATGGCTTCACGATGGGCTTTTGTGGGATAGCCTTTGTTTTCCTTCCAATGATAGGCGGGATATTCCCAGTCGAGACTGTCCATATAATCGTCACGATAGGTTTTCGCCAGGATGGAAGCGGCGGCAATGCTTAGATATTTGCCGTCTCCTTTTACGACAGTCGTATGTTTGAGACCGGGATAAGGCGTAAAGCGGTTCCCGTCGATCAACAGATGTTCCGGCTTGACCTTCAACTGGTCAATGGCCCGGTGCATGGCAAGGAAAGAGGCTTTCAGGATATTGATCCTGTCGATTTCTTCAGGCGTAACGATACCAACAGCCCAAGCAATCGCCTCCCGCTCGATAATCGGACGGAGTGCATAACGTTTCTTTTCGCTCAATTGCTTGCTGTCATTTAAATCTTCATTATGAAAGTCCGGCGGTAAGATAACCGCAGCGGCATACACCGAACCCGCCAAACATCCACGGCCGGCCTCATCACAGCCGGCCTCTATACGATTTGCTTCTAAGTAGGATAATAACATGGTTAATCAACTTCTTCTATCAAATTCATCAAATGGTCGGGATCTTGTCGGTAATCCCACAACAAATGGATAAATACATAAACTAATGAATACCAATCTTTCTCTTCATTATCCAGGGACGGAGGACGAAGTAAGAAAACAGCGTAGCGAGAGTAACACCGCAGATATTCGCGAGGAAATCGAACCAGTCGCCACCACGGTATGTCGTACAATATTCCTGCAAAAGTTCGATTGCTCCGCTCATCAAGACCGGACATAAGACCGCTCCAATCCAAGCATGCCACAACACATCGTCGTATTTGCAATGGTTGCGCAGGAACTCGATCCACAGCATACCGGACAAGCCGGCATACATACAGAGATGAGCCACTTTGTCTATCCCCACGATTTTTCCGACCTCCAGAGAAGGCGGTTTAAAGAAAGAGAGATAGATCACCACTGCGATAATCGTCAGGGAGATCGGATATTTCTTCAGGTAATACAACATCACTATTACTCCATTCAATATATTCAGAACATCTTCCGCACCCGTTCGATACCGGCGGCAAAAGCGTCTATTTCTTCTTTTGTATTATAGAACGAGAAAGAGGCTCGAACCGTCCCCTCGATACCTAAATCCTGCATCAACGGCTGGGCACAATGATGTCCGGTACGGACTGCAATGCCCAAACGGTCCAGCAACATCCCCATATCATAATGATGGATATTGCCTACCAGAAAAGAAAGTACCGCCCCTTTATGCGCCGCCTGTCCGAAAATACGCATACCGTCGATCGCATTCAGCTTATCGGTCGCGTAACGAAGCAACTCGTCTTCATAGGCCGCAATATTGTCCATTCCCAAACGACCAACATAGCGCAAGGCTTCCGCCAAAGCCGTACTGCCTATATAATCAGGCGTTCCGGCCTCGAACTTGAAAGGCAATTCGTTGAAAGTCGTCTTTTCAAAAGACACGGAAGCAATCATCTCCCCTCCTCCCTGGTACGGAGGCAACTTGTCCAGCCATTCTTCCTTGCCATACAGGACACCGATACCGGTAGGACCGTAAATCTTATGACCGGAGAACACATAGAACTCGGCATCCAAATCCTGCACATCCGCTTTCAGATGGGGAACGGCTTGCGCTCCGTCAATCAGTACCGGAACCTCGTGATTATGGGCTTCTCCGGTGATCTCCTTTACCGGATTGATCGTACCGAGCACATTCGACACATGTGTAACCGAGACAAGTTTTGTCCGTTCCGAAAAAAGACTACGGAACGTATCCATGCACAACTCGCCTTTTTCATTCATCGGAATCACTTTCAACGTGATCCCTTTACGGGCAGCCTGTATCTGCCAGGGAACGATATTGGAATGGTGTTCCATCACCGAAACGATCACTTCGTCGCCGGCCGACATACATTCGTCGGTAAAGCTGGAAGCAATCAGGTTGATCGCCTCTGTCGTCCCACGCGTGAAAATAATCTCGTTGGAAGAGCGGGCGTTCAGGAATTGCTGCACGGTCTTGCGTGCATCCTCATGCGCTTCCGTCGCCGCCTGGCTTAGGAAATGAACGCCGCGATGAATATTGGCATTCACATTATAATAGCCACTCTCGATCTTTTCCACCACACAGCGTGGCTTCTGGGTTGTCGCTCCGTTGTCGAAGTAAATAAGCGGCTTATCGTATATCTTATGATCCAGAATCGGGAAATCCTTCCGGATAGACTGTACATCTAACATGACTGTAACTATTTAACTTAATAACAAGCGTCAAAGATAGTATGTTTAACAGTAAAATATACTATTCATACAGTTTATAAGCTAAAAGTTTTGTTTGTACTAATCAAATTTATGCTTTTGTTTCAAACGGAAACACTCTAAGATGTGTTATGATAAAGAATTAAAGGTCTGCGGGACATTGTGGTCCATCATTATTTTGAAATTGATATTGATGTTATCTGGTGGATATTAAGTAATGAACTCCAATCGCTAAAAAAGGCGATCATCTCCATGTTGTCCGATTTATCCGAATCCCCCCTCCCCTTTTCATTTCTTCTTCTGATAGAAACGCACCCAGTCGATCTCCATCTCGACAGGCAGATCCGAAGAATCGACTGCTCCTACCCAGCTTCCGCCTAACTGCATATCGAGCAACAGATAAAACTTTTTGTCTGTGAACGGGAACTGGCCTTCCTTGTCCGTCTCGATGCGAGGATAAGCGAAGGTGCGGGTTTCGTTGATAAAGAAAACGAGACTGTCCTGATACATTTCTACACTATAGACATTATAATCATCGCGGTTGATAAAACCGATACTGCCCTGCTTCGGGTTATCTTTGATTCCCAAAGTGTACGTATAGGCAGAATGAACGGTCTGATAAGCAATCGTATCATTATTCAAGCGTTCCATGATGTCGATCTCGCCACCATTCGGCCAACCCTCATTTTCCGGCAACAACCAGAATGCTGGCCATGCGCCAGTTGCCCCATACAACTTGGCACGGATATCCAGACGCCCGTCGGAAAAACCGACCTTTCCCTTCGTATAAACGCCCCCCGTGATAAAAGGAGCCGTGTCAGCCGGCAAACTGTAATTGACTAATCCACGCAAAACCAAATTGCCATCGCGCATAGTATAGCAGGAATCGAAGTCCGACATATAATTATTCCAGTCTGACTTTCCACGCGGTATCTTACTCCACGAAGCCTCATCGAAATGATCCTCCTGGTCGAAGTTTTCCTCCCAAACCAATTTCCACCCTTCCTGTTGCGACCGGCAACCTGCCATAATCGACAGAGCCACTGACAGTCCTAATGTGAATAATCCTTGCTTCATTATTATCAACCTATTTTTATTTTTTTGCAAAAATAGTTCTTTTCAACGCAAAGGTACAGAGAATCCTGTTCATTTTAAACATCCAACTCCGTACCTCCGCATTTTATAACTACTCTTTTTCACCAAACTCCGACTGCTGCCGTTCCACCTCTTTAAGTTTCAAGGTGTTCAACTCCTTGCGCAGACGTTCCACTTCCCGTTCTGCATCCGTTTTGGAAGCGGTGTTCTGTCCGGCCGAAGCACTACCAAGCGGGATGCGGGCAGCATCCGCAGCATCATAGACCAACGGGAAAACAGACGGCTTCGATTCGAACTCAAGTTCACCACTTATCGGCATTTGCGAACCTTCGAACAGGACACTCGCCGTAATCCGTATCTTACCCGGTTTCAAGGTAGACTGAACCAAGACAGGCGCAGTTCCCCATTTTACGGGAACCGGATTTGCCAGTACTCCTGGACCACCTAACAAACGTCCTTCTCCTTCAATAGAAAAACGGATATTATAGTTATTCAGCCGTTTGATATTCCCATTCTTATCAGCAACAGCTGCCACTACCGTAACGAAATCGGAACCATCGGCTTTCAGGTCCGTGCCTTCATTATCCATCCACAACAGGATTTTTTCGGGGCGACGGGCAGGTACGACTTTATGTGTAGCTACGACCTTGCCGTCAATCAAACCCTCAGCAAGCAGATAGACATCATCTTGTTTTTGAGTTCTTGAAAAAGCCTTGTCCACCATAAAATCATAGACATCCGGGAAAGTGATAACCGGCGAAGGCATTCCGGGACGGTTCTTGTCTTTCTTATAAGTATAAGTCTTTCCACCCTTGTTGAACGTGAGACGAACCTCGTCACAATTGGAATAGACCGTTACATCCTTGCCGGAGAAAGGCGTCATCTCATGGGCGATATACACCATCGGCCCGCTTCCGGCATTCCGGTCATTCTTGACTGCCGGACGTTGCGCCATAAACATATAATATGAATATTTCGGCTGGCGGAAGACATCCATCAAACCACCATAGAAAGGATCAGGATGGTAACCGCGCTGATGGTCGAACGAATGCCAGAGACAACCGCCGACATGCTGCGGAGACTGCTTATAAAGAACATCGTAGCTGGTCACCGGATAATAAGGGCAGGCATAATGCTGTGCCTGTACGCGCATCGGCTGTTCTCCCCAGTTACGGGCTACACGACTCGGCGAATTGTGTGAGCTCCAATCATCCACATTGTCGCCCCATTCGCGGGTAAAGTAGGTCTTCGTCGGATCGATCTCTTTCGAAGCATCCTGCATATTGGCGGGATGGGCAAAATAGACCGGGAAATTCTCATGCCCGCGTGCTTCGCTGTCACTTCCGCTATAACAATAAGGATACGGATATTCGGCATCCACGATATCACGGGTGTTCTTGGCGAAATCAGCCGGATACCAAGTCTCGTTCAGGATCGGTTCCCACAGCCAGACCGAAGGGTGGTTGCGGTCGCGGCGCACGACATTGCGGATATCGCTATATACACGCTGTGCAAATTCGGGCGCGTCATTCCAGAACTGCCAGCCGGGCGTATTGACGATCACGAACAAGCCCAACTCATCGCAGGCGTCCATAAAAGCCGGATCTTGCGGACAGTGAGCATTACGGATGATCTCCATCCCGACATCTTTCAGTTTCTTGGCATCCCGCCAATGAATACTATTTGCGACAGCGTTTCCGACAACCGCAAAATCCTGGTGGCGGTTAGCTCCGATCAACGGTTTGCCGTACGGTCTGCCATTCAGGTAGAAGCCGTCTTTCCCTTTAAACTCAATGCTGCGGATTCCGATACGGCGGCGGTAACCGTCGATCACATTTCCTTCCTTATCAAGTACCCGCACCAGCAGGTTATACAAGGTCGGTGTCGAAGGGGTCCAAAGCATCGGCTGCTTCACCGGCATCCGGTCGGAAACAGTAGTTGCCCTACCCGCCTTCACCTGTATCTTGTCACTCAGCCGGGCGACTTCGGTGCCATCCGGCTGCAACAGCATATATTCCACCCGACCGGAAAAAGGATTCTTCGTAGCATTGCGCACATGTATCTTTAACTGAACTTCCGCCAAAGCATCCGAAACCTTTCCGAAAGCGACGAACAAGCCGCCTCCTGCTACCTCGTTTTCATAATTTGGATCGGTGATAAACACATTGTTATGCGCGATCAGCCAACAGTCCCGGTAAATACCGCCGAAATAGGTATAATCCAACACGTCCTGCGCCTTTCCGGGAGGATAGGAAGGATCGTCGCTGTTATCCGCCCAGACGGCAATCACATTATCGCCATTCCAGTCCAGCACATCCGTCACATCGGCTATGACAGGCAGGTAACCGCCGAAATGCTCCGTCAACAGTTTGCCGTTCACAAACACCTTACTTTTGCCCATAATAGCCTCGAAATGCAGAAAAAGTTTCTTCCCTTTCAGAGCGGCATCGGGCGTAAAATGCTTGCGATACCAGACCTCCCCTTGGTAATTGATACAACCACTCGCCTCGGTCGGCAAATATTCGATACCGTCCGGCAGGGAGACAACCGTCCAGTCTTTATCATTAAATTCTTTTGTTTCCGCACTTTCCACCGCACCTTTATGGAAGCGCCAGGCAGGATTCATCGAATAGACTTCCCGCCCGCTATTATCGAGGCGGAAAAAACCAGCTGTCGAAAACTCCGGCTGCCGGGCTGCCCACAGGGACAGGCTAAGCCAGACAAACAGGATACTGAATGTAATTTTCTTCATGATATGAATATTTATAATTTTCATTAAGTGATATATTATAATGACGTACACATAAATGATGATTTACACCATTTTATTTTTATGCATCATTAGAACAGATCGTTTGTTCTTATTGTCGCCCGACAACGCCCCCGAAATCTCCAGTGAGGCCATTGAAGTACTTCAATGAGGCCAAAATATTTTTTTGAACGTTTTGAAGCTGTACAAAGTGTTCAAATTATTTTGAGGGGACGTTTTGTAAGCCACAAAGTGTCCAATTCATTTTTTTGAAGGGTTTGAAGTCGTACAAAGTGTCCAAATTATTTTTTTGGTCATTCCGTACGACTATTTCATCCACGCGCGGACTTTCTTCACCATCGGAATCTCGTAATAATACCACCAATCGCTATTGTTCGTTTTAGAAGCCAGATGATTGTGATGGTTCAGATCAGAGATGAAACCTTCAGGCTGCTCCATGAAGCGAGTTTCGGAATAGACCGATTCCAGGTTGGAGCGCATGACATCGAAATAACTACACACCTCTGCGACTTTCTCCAAAGCCGCTTCCCGGGCTGCATCGTCCTTTGCCATGTCATAAGCGTTCAAGGCCAGGATGAGGCGCACCGGATAGTTTTGCAGGTTATTCGTCTGTTCATAGACTTGCAGCGTATAGCGATTGCGTAATGCCTCCGCCTCCGCCGTTCTGATACCCTGGACTATCTTCTCGTAACGTCCGGCTTCAATCTTTGCCTGTGCAATTTTATCTTTATACAGTTCGCTCCATGCCCCCGGTTTCGTCTTGTCCGGCAACTCCATCAATGTGAAAGCAGTCGTGCCCCACGCCGGATTGCGGCGTCCGGAAGTCACCAACGCGCCATCGAAGAAAAAGACCGCCTTCTCCAGTTCATCCAGAAAGGCCATCCGGTTATCCTCCGGGCGAAAACCATATTCCCGCTGTGCATGTGCTTTTTTAAACGCTTCGATATCCCGTGCCGACGGATTCCAACCGAATTCTCCTTGTGCAATGAACCCCCTCCATACCGTTTCCAGATGCGGCGAACCGTCATCCCAAGCAGTCGCCAATATTCCTTCCAGTTGATTGTCGGCAACCAACTGGCTGAATCCTTTCACGTATTCCGAACGGGTATTCCGGCGCGGCATAAAAGGCGAGTCACCGGCAGAAGCAGCCGTCGCCCCCATCACCTTCAGCCCCTTATCATGATACCATTCCAAAAGGCGCCGATGGGCAGGCGTCGTCGCATCCTCATATTTCCAACGCATATACACGCATTCTTTCGGAAACAAACCGATCGCCTCATCCAGTTTGTCGGTGTTCCAGACCTTCACCACTTCCTCTTCGGATTTATCGCTTAACGCAAGTTCCCATATACCGGCATATTTTAGCGGCATATCATCCCAAAATATAGGAATACGACCATGATCTACAGCAAACTGGCAGACATTCTTCAACCAGATCATCTGCAATTCGAAAGCAGTCTTGCCTGTAGCCTTGCAACGGTCGTCGATTCCGATCGCCGTGATCTCATCCCCACCGACATGCAGGTATTTTCCGTACGGCATGGCTTCAAGCGCATCCAGATAAAGATCGAACTGCACCTCGTATGTACGCGGATCGGACGGACAGAATTCCCAATCGCTGTCCGGATTCTCACGCAGTTCCCAATGATGTTTCAATATAAAACCGGCATGGCCGAGTCCTTGCACAAGTGGGCAGATCTCGACATTCCGTTCCTTCGCATATCGGCAGAGCGCCTGCATCTCCTGCTTGCTGATCGCATTCGGAGCTGCGACTTCCGGACGGCGAGTAAAGCGCAGTTTATCTTCCAGTTCCCAGATAATCGCATTCACTTTATAACGTGCCAGCCTGTCGATCATCCGGTAATAATATTCCATCCGGTCCAGATGATGCTTCGTATCAAGATGGACGGCACGGTAGGCGATAGCCGGATAATCAGTTATCTTCATCTGCGGAATTTCCAGGTCAAAATCCCGGCTATCTTCCAACAACTGCTCCAACGTTTGGCAACCGTAAAACAGTCCGGCTTCCGTGCGGGCCGTGACTGTCACACCTTTATCATTCACCTCCAAAACATATCCTTCGGGCGAATCAGGCACGTTCGATTCGGAAAGTTGTAAGAATAATCCCTTTCCCATATGTCCTGTACGGGGAAGGACATCCGTCAACGCTCCCAATATAGGGACAAGTGTGTCTGATGCGGCCGATACAAATTTAAGATCGGTATACATAATTCCTTTTCCCGGAAGCAGTTCGACAGATTGAGGTTGGGGCAGGAGCTGAAACGCCTTGTCCAAGCCACGGGCACAGAGGCCATTTGTCATAAACAACAGACTTATGATTAATAGTTGTATTTTCATGATATACGTTATTTTTATCAAAGATACGGGACTCAAAAAGAAAGTCCTAATAAATAAAAGAAGAAAAGGGCCAGCCATAACATGTTTTACACCATTACAACCGACCCTTAGAATAATACCTATTAAAAAACGGTCAATCACCAACCTTCATTCGGGGTACATAACGGATTTGTCTCCAACTCCTTGGATGGTATAGGATAATAATAATAACGATTCGTATCCCCGACCTTACCAGTCATTAATTGTTTATACCGAACTTCATTACAAGTCTGCATACGCTTTTCCAACAATCCCCAACGGCGAAGATCGTAAAAACGTTCCCCTTCCACAAAGAACTCGATGGCACGCTGACGCTCCAAATCATTAAAGACAGCCTCATACGTCTGTGCTCCGCTATAGGGGTTCAAATTAGCCCGTTCACGAATCTGATTCAAATACCCGATTGCCATCGGCAAATCCTGCTTTCCACGCAAATAAGACTCAGCAAGCAGAAGAAGCACATCTGCATACCGTATCGCCCGTTCATTGATGCAAGACATAGGCGGATCAGCCTCCGATTCGGCCGTATTCCAATTCTGATATTTCAAAATCCAATATGTATTCCATCTGTCTTCTGCAAACTTCTCCCGAAAAGGCTTCAAATAATACATACATCCTTCATAATCCCAAGCAACCGATGAACGTGCACGATAATCAAAATTTCCATCTTTATCTTTTTCTTCCAAGAAATAATCCATTATTTGCGGGGTCGGATTTGCCTCATACCAACCACTGGCTTCCGGTGCCGCATATTCTTTCGGACGTGTATTCGTTTGAGTCGAATTGATATTCTCTCCATCTCCCCAAATATCCGTTCCACCAACCGGCTCCATCAACAATTCGAAAATACTCTCTTCATTGTTTTCGTGTACATCATCAAAATTCCATGCAAAATCCTCCACCAAACGATACGTATAAGGTGATTTTGTCAAAGGTTCCAATATTTCAATTGCCTTATCAAAGTCTTCTTCATATACATATATTTTACCCAACACAGCATACGCTGCACCTTTTGTCGGTTTTCCGATAACATCATTCTTCACAGGCAACAAAGAAGCCGCAGTAAGCAAATCCTGTTCAGCCTGCGACCATATCTCGGCCTGAGAAGACTTTTCCAAAGGGAATGTAGAAGGAGACTGAGAAGCTGTCAGACGCAAAGGTGCATTTTTAAACTCTTTTCCTAATTGGAACAAATAGAACCCGCGAATAAACAAACACTCCGCCTTCACCTTATTGACGAAATCCTCTCCGAATTCTCCTTGTTTCTCTTCCAGCTTCTGCATGATTGAATTCGTTCTATACAATGCATTATAGAATTGATAAAACATCCCTTGTGAAAGAGAATTTCCATTTGTATTTGTAAAATAACAGGCTTGAAAGACATCGCTGATATCGTTTCTAAACTCCACTTCGTCCGCACGAGCAATACGCATCATTACACCACGAGTTCCATAATATCCCCCGTTTAGAGCATTTTTCAAAGGAGTATAGCATGAAGTCAAAGCCAATTCAAAATCAGCTTCGGTCTGCCAGAAAGTATCTTCGGTCGCCTTGTTCGGATTCATCTGCTCCAACTGAGCGTCGCACGAAGTACACAAACCTGTAACAACCATTATACAAGATATAAAATATAGATATATTCGTTTCATACTGTTATTTTATTTAAAATGTGACATTCAAACCAAACATAAATGTACGATTAGAAGGATATATAAATTCATCGAAACCACGAGAATATACATCTGAAGAATTCACGTCCGGCGTATACCCCGAATAAGAGGAGATCGTAAAGAGATTCTCCGCATTGACATACACACGAGCTTTCTGAACAAAGCCATGAAACCAAACCGTAGGCAAGGTATAACCTACCTGAAGATTTCTCAAGCGGAAATAAGAACCGCTCTCCAAGTAACGGTCGGATTCGGAACGGGCATTCCTATTCGGGTCGGTCCAAATCAGCCGAGGAGAGGACGCATTTTGATTTTCAGGCGTCCAATAATCCAAAGTACTTGCCAAATAGTTCGTACCACGGGTCACATCCGTCAATTCCAATTTCGTCGCATTATAAATTTTATTACCAGTGACACCTTGGAAACCAATCGAAAAATCAACATTCTTATACGTAATATTACCATTGATCGAATAGGTGAATTTCGGGAATGGGCTGCCACAATACACACGATCCTCATCATTAATCGTTCCGTCATTATTTGTATCCTTGAAACGAATATCGCCGGGTTCGGCACTCGGCTGAATCAGAACCCCATCTTTCTGATGAGCTTGCACCTCTTCCGTGCTATTAAAATAGCCGTCAGTAGGAATCAACCAAAAACCACCTATAGGATAACCGGCCAACGTTCTGCTCGTATAAGTTCCTCCATGAATCGTCCCACCGGTAATTACCTGCGATTCTGCCCCCATTTCCACCACTTCGTTTTTATTATAAGTTCCAAGGAAACTTACACCATAGGACAGATCCTTATTCAAAGACTCATTCCATCCCAAATTAAATTCAAATCCTTGATTACGGATCTTACCTGCATTACGAATCGGATCATTAGCACCTCCCGTAGAAATAGGAATAGGCACATTCAACAAGATATCTTTCGTATTCTTTACATACCAATCGGCAGTCAAAGTCAAACGATTACGCAGGGCCATAAAGTCAATACCAACATTCGTCATCGCCGTTTCTTCCCATTTGATATCCGGATTGGCAAACGTTTTTGGGAAAGCACCTTGTATCAGTCCACTCTTTCCATCCGGATAATTAATGCCGGTCGTAACAACAGACACATATTGATAGTTATCAATTTCCTGATTACCTAGCACCCCATATCCGCCTCTCAACTTCAACTGATCCAACCAAGATACGCTATTCTTTACAAAATCCTCTTCTGCAATATTCCAACCAACAGATACCGATGGGAAATTACCATACCGATAATTGGAACCGAACTTAGAAGAACCATCACGGCGAATGGTCGCAGTCAACAAATAGCGATTCTTATAAGAATAGAAAGCACGTCCTAAAATGGAAGTCAACACGCTGCGGCTTGAATTACCACTTACGGCCAATCCTTGAGATGCGGCATCTATTTCAGTAATTCCAGTCGGCATTCCTTGCCCGGAACCTTGCATATAACGATACCGGGAATCCTGATATGTATATCCGACAAGAGCCGACACCTTATGGTCTCCGAACGTACGATCAAAAGTCAGCAAGTTTTCGACCAAAATATTACGTGTACGGGTCTGCTGTTCCGTCACCGCTGTTATATCATGTTTTGCCAGCCCGAAATCAAACAGGCCTTCATAACTATTATAGCGATAAAATTGGAAATCCGGAGTCAGGTTTAACTTATATTTCAGACCTTTCATTAATTCTACGGAGACATAAGCATTTGCAAATATTTTTACATTATCACTATATCTCTTCATTAAATTATCGTCCACCATACCTAACGGATGAGTCAAATTCACAACGTCTCCGTACAAGCCACCATATCCACCTGTCCGGTTTTCATCATATTGTTCCCATGTCGGAATAGCCTGCAACGTATGTCCGACCATTCCCCCTCTAATGACCGAATATAAAGGATTGCTTTGATCATAAGTCAACACGACATTTGTCCCAGCCTGGAAAATACCCTTCTTGAAATCCTGTTTGCTCTGCAACGTGTAACGCTGGTAGTTCGTGCCTTTCATCACGCCGTCCTGATTCGTATACCCCACACTATTATAGTAGGTGGAATATTTACCTCCTCCCTTCACAGAAAGCGCATAGTTTTGCATCAATGCCGGACCAAACATCAAGTCCTGCCAGTCATTATCCGGTTTTGAAGCCAAATCCTGTGCCATTTCGAGCGGACTCAATCCGGCAGCCCTTCTGGAAACGGTCGTCACTTCCGCCCAGCCGGCAGCATCCAATAAATCCAGATATTTGGAAGGCGAACTGACGCCGACATTGGCCGATAGATCGATAATCGGTTTCCCTTCCGTATTGCTTCCCTCTTTTGTCGTTACTATAACGACGCCGTTAGCTGCACGTGAACCGTAAATCGCAGCCGAAGAAGCATCTTTCAACACATCGATACTGGCAATATCGTTCGGATTGATATGATCGATTCCACTCATATACATACCGTCCACGATATACAAAGGAGAAGAATTGTTCAACGTTCCGATACCACGGACCATGACACGGGTACTACCGCCCGGCGCACCACCCTGAGAAACGATATCCACACCGGCAATCTTACCTTGCAAGGCCTGCCCGATAGTAGTGTTGCTCTGTGTATTCAAATCATCTGTGCTCACGTTAGCTACAGAACCGGTCAAGTCCGCCTTTTTCTGCGTACCGTAACCGATCACGACAACTTCATCCAGCGTTTTCGTATCTTCCAATAATACGACATTGATTGTTTTTTGGTTACCGACAACGATCTCCTTTGACAGGTAACCAATATAAGAAATATTCAAAACCGAATTAGGATCGGCCTCGATAGAGAAATTACCATCTATATCGGTAACCGTACCATTTGTAGTACCTTTCACCACCACGTTCGCTCCAATGATCGCTTCGCCGTTGTTATCGACAATCCGACCGGTTAAGACATGTGTCTGCTGTTGAGCGGCAGCGATCGCATCCCGGCTTTTCGAAGACAAAATAATATGAGTTCCTTCCATTTCATATTCGATACCCGCATTCTTGAACAGGTTATCCAATACCTCTGAAACAGGTTTCGTTTTCGCCTTTACCGAAACTTTCCGGTTAACATCTACCTGGTTATTATAGATAAACAAATAATCTGTCTGACTTTCAATCTCATTTAGAATTTCCTCTAATTGAGAATTGTTCTTGTTAATACTAACCCGGGCATTCTGCGAATGTGAATCTTCAGCATACGAACAGAATACGCAGGCTCCCAAAAGGAATGTGGATATTCGCATAGTTCTCAAGATTTTTTTACCTGACGGAGTTTTCGGATAATATCCCCCCGACAAAAAGTTTTTTTTCATACCTTTGTAACTGATTTGAAGTTAATACAATGAATTAAAAAAATTGTGTTGATTGGAATGCCGGCAAATGCCCCCCAGCGCTTGCCGGCATTTTTCTGTTATTGACTGCCTGTTTTCATGTTTCCTTTTATTTATAAGGTTAATACTAATTATTGTGTTTTTTATTTCTGTTCTTCTATTACTTGTGTTCACCTAATATAAATAATCTGATTTTCATCGTCCCGTTCATACTTGAAACGGATATCCCTCTGCAATACCCTCAGCGCATAGTCGATACCGTCTGCTTGCCTGAACTTTCCCGTGAAATAGTATTTCAATACATTCTTATTCTCAACAACTATGCTGACTCCGAAATATTTCTCCAGATCACTCATGATCGAGAGAAATGATTCGTTCCGAAAACATATCAGTCCTTCTTTCCAACGATAGGGATTGTAATCGTCAACCGGAATGACTTTCAGCCTGCCGTCCTTTTGCAGGCAAGCTTTGCTGTCCGGCTTCAACATCAATGTATCCCCCAGACCGATACGGGAGGCAACTCGCACACTTCCTTCCATCAACGTAACCTCGAAATCGTCTTTATCGGAATAGCCTTCCACATTAAATTTTGTTCCCAGTACTTCCATATTACATTTGCCCGTTTCCACGATAAAAGGCCTTTTCTTATCTTTGGCTACATCGAAATAGGCTTCTCCGTCTACCGCTACCTGGCGTACGGACTTGTCGAACACAGCCGGGTAAACGATCTTCGTCCGAGCATTCAGCCAGACATTCGTCCCGTCCGACAGCGTGATGTTCACCCGTTGTCCGGTAGGGACATAAATGGATTGCATCGGCACAACTCCATTTTTATCTGAAACAAATTGATATAATAAGCTAAGCCCCAATGTCACAGCGACAGCTGCCGCAATCTTGATTAACTCAGTTCCGAGAGAACTCAAGCTCCATGACTTGTGTCGCATCTTTTCTTCGATCGTTTTTTCATCGCCAAGAAGCAACATCGAGTCGAATATCTTTCTCTCTTTCAAGAATTCTCGTCTGTTTTCCGGGGAATGTTCCATCCATTGCCGGATCCGGACTTCTTCTTCATAAGAAGCGGCTCCTTCAAAGAACTTATATAACGTTTCCCTGTCCATTTTTCATCTTTTTACTTATGCTTACATAATACTAACAGTTCACAAGCCTATATCCCCAGTTGAAAATGGAAAAAATTTCATTTTTATATTTTTTCTTCCGATATCGAATACCATAGTTCTCTCGGAACTACGTTCTTTTTCAAGAAATATCCGTTCCAACCAGAACCCCTGTTTGTCATCATTCACAGTCTTGGAAACCTGCAATAATAGCTCCTTCCAAGAAGGATCGGGAATATTTTAAAATACTCTCCTGAAAGATTCCGAAGCTCTGAACGAAGTTGTAGGGTAACCGCACCAAAATCATAAGGGACAATCAATCCTTGTCTTTAGTACGGGTATTTCTATATAAAGTTTTTTGAGCAAAACAACTATCATACTATCATAATCAAATTTATATAATTGTAAAACAACATGTTACTCCATGATAGTTCCTGTTTTTAACTATCATTTATCTATCATAACTATCATGGGTAAAAATAATAAATCATTATATATCATCATTTTATCAAATTTCAGATATATTCTGAAGCTAATACAAAACAGATTAAATAGGCTCGTTTTTTCATGAAGACAAGCTACTTTTTTACCAAAAACAACTTGAAAAGTTTCTTCAGACCCGGGTGGAAGGGCATGGGAGATCCGGGTGTGGAGGAGGTGGAGACCCGGATCTTCGTGAAACCGGAACGGGGATGTGGAGCTGTTTATCTGCCTTGTTTGAGGAGATTTTATGCACTGTTTCTGATTATAATCCAGTGGAATACCTGCTTTTTTGACCACGGTTTTGGTGAGGTTGCCCTAACGAAGTTGCGGTAAGTTTCCGTTATTCTAACAAAAATATTATATTTGCGACCATACAGCACAATTATGCAGGAAGATGAAAGCAAAATAAAATGGAGTCAGTTCCTAGCCGGCGATAATGAGGCATATTGCTGGATATACAAAGTCTACATACAAATGCTGTTCCGTTACGGACACAACTTTACCTCCGATACGGAACTTATAAAAGATTGTATCCAGGATGTTTTTACCGGATTATACAAAAACAGGAAACAACTGATCACACCTAAAAATATAAAAGTCTACTTACTTGTCTCCCTTAAGAATAGCCTGATCAATGCACTTTACCGAGAAGACCGCTACACATCTTACAATCATGAAACTGTTTCCTTTACCCTCGGACTAACGGTCGAAGAACAATATGTCACGGACGAACTGTACACCAACCAACAAAGGAAGATACAGGAAATTCTGAATGTACTGACTCCACGCCAAAAAGAGATCATTTACTATCGCTATATACAAGAACTTAGCTTCGATGAAATCTGCATCATGATGGACATGAATTATCAGTCCGCACAAAACCTTATCCAGCGCTCCCTAAAGAAAATACGCGACCTATACGGGCCAGCGGAAGTATTCCTCCTGCTCCTATCCATTTCCGTCCAATAAGAAAAATAAAAAAAGTTTACTTCCGGTGAGTATAAAATGGAAGCGACCTTGTCCTTTATATAGAATGCTCATCGGAAAAATGGATAAAGACTATACAACATACAGTGCAGACCAACTGCTGAACGACGACTTTTTCATTCAGTCGGAATTACACCCGACTGAAAAAAGCCGGGCTTTTTGGAGCGATCTTCAGATAAAAAGTGCCGCATTATCCCAAGAGATCGAAAATGCCCGTCTCTTCCTACACACTATTAAAATAGACAGAAATTGTTCATCCTTGGCTGCCAAGGATGAACATGCGTTATGGCAACGCATCGAATTAAAAAATAAAGAAACAGAGAGAAAAGCGAAGCGTAAACAATTCATCCGTCTTGCTATCAGCACGGTAGCCTCTCTTCTTTTGTTATCAGCAATCGGTTGGCATGCCACCCTGCGGCCGAAAGATGCCGAAACAGACTATCTGGCAATCATCCAAGCCAATCCGGCACCAGACAGTACAAATGAAAAAGTGCAACTGGTCCTTTCCAACAACGAGAAACTGACCATTGACGGGACGGAAACCCAACTCGAATATAAAAAGGAAGGAAAGGTAAATGTCAACTCCAAACAAGTGGACCTCAGTCCAAAAGGCAATCCGGCACAGGCACAGGAATTTAACCAACTGATCGTACCTGTCGGCCGGCGTTCGTCCATCACATTCGCCGATGGGACCCGGCTCTGGGTAAACTCCGGCTCGAAAGTCGTGTATCCAGTCAAATTCGCAAAAGAGAAAAGAGAAATATTCGTAGAAGGAGAAATATACCTGCACGTCAGTCGGGATGAACAAAAACCTTTCATCGTCAAAACACATCAGATGGATATAAAGGTATTAGGAACACAATTCAATGTCACGGCCTATGAAAACGAAGCGAATATGCAGGTGGTCCTAGTCAGTGGAAAAGTTGAAGTAAACCTCGACAAATGCAAGAATGTCCTGGCTCCTAACCAGATGTTTTCCTACGACAGCAAAATACATAAAGGGAAAATCACAACAGTCGATACCGACGATTATGTGGCTTGGAAAGACGGATATTACCAGTTCCACCAACAGCCGCTCAAAGAAATCGTGAAAAAGCTTTCCCGCTATTACGGAGTCCGTATCTATTGCAAAGAGCCGGCCGACAAATTGTCCTGCAGTGGAAAACTAGACCTGAAAGAGAGTCTGGACGAAATGATGAAGGCCTTGAAAGAAGCGGCCCCGATTCAAATAGAAAACAAATATGAGAGTATAGAAATAAAAGTCAAACATTAAAAACCATACAGTATGGATCCTTAAATCACAACGACACAGGAAGGGAACACACTTCCTTCCCACACAAAGATGAGAACTATAAAAACTCTTTACCAACTTAAATCATTACAAGCGATATGAAAAATAACACAAGGTTTAGTATTTGTCTACTTTTTTTGTGGATGAGTATGAATTTCTGCCTAGCAGCAGAGACATACTCGCAAGAGACATTCTTCACCATCGAATCGAACAACCTCACGGTGAAAGAAGTATTTAATAAAATCGAGAAAGAGAGCGAATATATCTTTTTCTATCTGGACAACTCAGTCGACCTGAACCGAAAAGTATCCGTCAAAGCACGGAAAGAACAGGTAAGCAAGATTCTCGATCAGATATTCGAAGGAACCGAGACACATTATTACATCTCCGACCGACAGATCATCATCTCGAAAGACGAAAAAGCCGCTCCGGTCAGTTTACAACAAAAAGGACAAACCATCACCGGTATCGTAAAAGATGCGACAGGCGAACCGGTCATCGGAGCCAATATCGTAGAAAAAGGAACGACCAACGGTACGATTACCGACATGAACGGACAGTTCACCCTCACCGTTAATCCGAAAGCCGTGCTGCAAATTTCCTATATCGGTTTCAACACGCTGGATATGCCGGTGGGAAACAAATCATCGCTGACGATCAAACTAACGGAAGACACAAAAGCGTTGGATGAAGTGGTCGTCGTAGGCTACGGTGTGATGCGTAAAAGCGACTTGACGGGTTCCGTCGGCTCCGTAAAGTCGGACGTAATCCAGAAACAGGCGATTTCATCTTTCGACCAGGGCTTACAAGGCAAAGTGGCCGGTGTGCAGGTTATGGCAACTTCCGGTTCTCCGGGCGGTGTTGTCGATATTCGCATTCGTGGCGGCAACTCATTGACTTCAGGTAACCAGCCTTTATACGTAATCGACGGTTATCCTGTTACGGCAGGCGGTTCGGCCGGTGGTTCCGGTGCCGGACAGAACCCGCTGGCGACTTTGAACCCTGGCGATATCGAAAGCATGGAAATCCTGAAAGACGCTTCCGCCACTTCCATCTATGGTTCACGTGGAGCCAATGGCGTTATCCTGATCACGACCAAAAGGGGTAAACAGGGGAAAACGACGGTTACTTATGACGGTTATGTCGGTTTTCAGCATGTTGCCAAGAAACTGGATATGATGAACGCAACAGAATGGGCTGAAATGGTAAACGAGGGAGCTGAAACCGATGGTCGTCCCATTTATTACTCAAATACATCTTCTGACCCTTTGTATCCTGCAATGAGTCAATTGGGCGAAGGGACAGATTGGCAAGATCAAATTTTCCGTACTGCTCCTATACATAGCCACAACGTTTCAGTAAACGGAGGAAGCGAAAACACAAAATTTGCTGTCGTTGCAAGTTACTTTGGACAAGAAGGTGTTGTTAAAAATCAAGATTTCAACCGTGTATCCTTGCGAAACAACATCGATACGAAAATCTCTAAAGTTGTCGACCTGTCCACCAGCCTTACGATCAGCCGTGTTTTTGCCAATACCGGGCGTGAAAACGGAGATGGAGGAGGAAACACTTCCATCATCAATGCATCACTCGTCATGCCGCCTACAGTTCCGATATACGATCCGACAACTGGAGAATACGTCCGTTTAAACTATCTGCCAGGATCTTCTACCGTTCCGAATCCGGTTCCCTACGTTAAACATCTTCAAGATAAAGGGACCATCGATCGTATATTGGCTTCTGCCGACCTGACATTCCACATCATCGACGGACTGACACTAAAAGTCAGTGGAGGAGCAGATATGTCAAACGCGTCACGTGAAGTGTACGAACCGAAAGAGACGTACAGAGGCTACAATGCTAATGGCATTGCAGAACAACAAAGCCGTAGAAGTAGTTCCTATTCAAATGAAAACGTATTGACTTATATCAAAAAAATCGGCCAACACTCTCTGAATGTCATGGTCGGTTCTTCTCTGTTGTACGAAGAAAACAAGACCGGTTCTATGACTGCACGTGATTTTATCAGTGACGTATACGGATATAACAATTTAGATGCCGGTGCACAATGGGACAAACCAAATACCGGAAGGAGTAAAAGCACATTATTATCTGGTTTCGGCCGTATCAATTATGTCCTAATGGACAAATATCTTTTCACTGTAACAGGACGAGCCGATGGAAGCTCCAAATTTGGTGCAAATAACAAATGGGCATTCTTCCCCTCATTCGCCGCTGCATGGCGTATCAATCAAGAAAAATTCATGAAAAATATTGATTGGATCAGCAATTTGAAAATCAGAGGTAGTTGGGGTGTGACAGGTAACCAAAATATTCCGGCTTATTCGTCTCCCGAAAAGATGAATACATATACATACCCAATCGGAGGGGTAACTAGTGTTGGTATCGGTGCCGGTAACATGCCAAATCCTGATTTGAAATGGGAAACCACTGCCATCACCGATATCGGGATCGACTTGGGAGTATTCAACAATCGCATCAATTTCACAGCAGACTATTACTATAAAAAGACAACCGATCTGTTATGGAACATTTCCGTTCCATTGACAACTGGTTTCGGTACTGTTTTGAAAAATATTGGCAGTTTGCAAAACAAAGGTCTTGAACTAAGTCTATCAGCCGATGTTCTGACAGGTCCATTCAAATGGAACACCATGCTTAACTGGTCAACCAACAAAAATAAAGTGCTGGAAATCCCCGGATATATCCCGACCCAGCAAGGTACGATCTCCGGACACCTGAAAGTAAACGGTAGCTGGCTTGAGCCAGGATTACCAGTCGGTGTATGGAACTTGTTGAAAACAAACGGTGTGATGCGTACGGAAAAAGAATGGCAAGACGCTGCTCGTGTTGCAGATTCCAACTTCGACAAAATAGGAGATATGAGTTTTGTGGATAAGAATGGAGATGGCAAAATCAGTTTTGGAGAAGACCGTCAGATCGTTGGCGACCCAAATCCGGATTTCATCTTTGGTTGGACCAACAATTTCTCTTATAAGAATTTTGATTTATCTGTTTATATCAATGGTTCCGTCGGTAATGACATTTATAATGTATTACGTGCCGAAACAAATATCGTCAGTGCATGGGGTAATCAGCGGGCAGAAGTGAAGGACCGTTGGACTGTCAACAACCCGAACGGTAAATACCCGCGTGCTCACGTGTTAGTAAACCAAAACTTGTTACAGTCCGACTATCTGATTGAGGACGGTTCCTTTTTACGCATACAAAATGTCACTTTAGGTTACACATTCCCCAAAGTTTCATTCCTTCGTTCTTTACGTATTTATGCAACCGCACAGAATTTACTGACTATCACCGGCTATTCCGGATACAATCCAGAAGTAAATAGTCAAGGACAAAGCAATCTTCAGTTAGGTGTGGATTACAATGCCTACCCGACTGCTCGCTCTTTCATTCTTGGTGTAAACATTGGTTTTTAATCATTTAAAACGAATTGAATATGAAACTACATAAATATATAATCGGATTAGCATTACTGGTGTCCTCTTCCTCTTGCAATTTTCTGGATGAAGAAGCATATGAATTCATCACACCCGACAATTTCTACAAAACGGAAGCCGATGCAAATGCTGCACTGACAGCTGTCTACAATACATTTGCCGATGAAAAAAGCTATAGGCGTTATATTTGGATGGGAGCTGATTTTCCCGGCGAAGCGGCCAATGCCAATGCAAGCGCTCCTTCGCGTGTAGAAATGGACAATTTAACTTGGACACCGACCACTGATTTTTGTAAAAACATTTGGCAAATCTCCTATTCTGCCATTCGGCGTGCAAACAATTTATTACTGAACATCGATAATATCACATTCAAATCAGAAGAGGTAAGAAAGCAGATTGTCGGACAAACAAAATTCTTACGCGCTTTAGCTTATTTTGATCTGATACGCTTTTATGACCATATTGTTGTCATCCGAGAAACCGACAACTTAAATGATGAAGCTCCTTCCAACCAAGGAACAGATGACGCAGCCTGGGCTTTAATTGAAGAAGACTTATTGTATGCAGGTTCTGCTCTACCGATAAAATGGGAAGATTCGAATGCCGGACGTGCAACAAAAGGTGCAGCAATGGCTATGTTGGCAAAAGTCTACCTGACACAAGCCGGATGGCCTTGGAACAAAAGCGGTTTTTGGGAAAAGGCAGCTTCTCAAACAACTGATATTATTAATAATGAAGGGACTTTTGGTTATGGATTGGAAGAAAATTTCCGACGAATTTTCGACGTGACAAACGAACATGGAAAAGAGTATATTTTTGATATCGAATTCCAAACAAACATCAATGGAAACGACTCACCTGCCATAACTGGAATGCGTGGTTATAACATAAAAAAAACGGACGGATGGTCTTCATTCATTTCTACCCCGGAATTTTATAAATCATATGAAGTGGAAGACAAACGAATCTCCACTACGTTTGTTACAGAATTTACCGATATAAATAATGGCAAACAATATGTTTATGACCCGGATAATATAGCAGAACCCTCTTTTCCTCTTTGCCACTTTGCTAAATATCTTGATCCGAACGACAATCAATCAACTTCGGCCGGAGACTATAGTTGCAACAGAAAAATCATACGCTACGCAGATGTTTTGTTAATGCAGTCCGAAGCCTATTGCGAAATGAATCGCATCGGAGATGCACTGACAGGTATCAATCGGGTACGGGCAAGAGCCGGACTCAATCCGATCCCTTCATCCATTTCACAGACAGATTTGCGGAAAGCAATCATACAGGAACGTACTTGGGAGTTCGCAGCCGAAGGACATTCCTTATTCGACATGAAACGGCAGCATTGCATGGCAGAGCGCTTGGGCAGAGCTGTAGATGATAAATATTATTCATTACCTTTGCCTCAGGACGAAACGGATAAAAATCCGAATCTGAAACAGCATCCGCTGTGGTAATTCGATAATTGATGATTTATCTGTTACTTTTGGCTTGACCCAAAAGTAACGGGTAAATCATCAATTACCATCCCTATTTTTTAGATAACCTTTTAATTCTTACTATATAATGAAATGTTTTTATTCTTTTTTATTTTTATTAGGTAGCCTGTTAGCAAGCGGGCAGACCACTGATGTAAAATACCTGTCAGGACAAGGCTCGGACGATGCGGTCGAATGGGACTTCTTCTGTACCGGTGGCAGGAAAAGCGGGGAATGGAATAAGATCAAAGTTCCCTCCTGCTGGGAAATGGAAGGATACGGAACCTTCAATTACGGACATGACAAGCCGAAAGCCGACGAATCCGGATTGTATAAAACAACATTCGAAGTACCGGCGACATGGAAAGGCAAACGTATATTTATCGTTTTCGAAGGTTCCATGACCGATACGGAGATTAAGGTAAACGGAAAACAGGCAGGTACTCCCCATCAGGGAGCTTTCTACCGATTCAAGCGAGAGATAACCAAACTGGTCCATATGAACAAGGAAAACCTTTTGGAAGTCAAAGTGAACAAAATGTCATCCAATACCAGTATCAACGAAGCAGAACGGCAATGTGATTTTTGGGTATTCGGAGGCATATTCCGTCCGGTTTACCTCGAAGCTGTTCCTAACAACTTCATCGAATATACGGCGATCGATGCTCGGCAACATGGCGAACTGAACGCAGATATATTTATAGACAAGAAACTTTCCGACATAAAAGCAGAAATAGAGATCAAAGATGTCCAGAACCAGACGATAGGGAAAATCACATCTGCTCCCATAAACGAAAAAACAGGCAAAATATCCCTCTCTGGCAAGATCGACAATATCAAACCCTGGTCAGCCGAAGACCCACAACTGTACACCGCCATAATCACCCTTCGCCAGAAAGACAAGGTACTGCATACCGTAACCGACCGGATCGGGTTCCGCACAGTCGAAGTGAAACCGAAAGACGGTGTTTATATCAACGGTGTGAAAATGCGCTTTAAAGGGGTGAACCGCCACTCTCACTGGCCCACTACGGGACGAACGACGAACAAGCAGCTTAGTGTTAACGACGTCAAGCTGATGAAAGAAATGAACATGAATGCAGTCCGCATGTCACACTATCCACCTGACAAACATTTCCTGGAAGTTTGCGACTCTCTGGGGATGTATGTGATCGACGAACTGTGCGCCTGGCAATATCCTCCTTATGATACGAAAGTCGGGACCATTCTAGTTGGGGAAATGCTGAAACGGGATCTCAACCGTCCGTCTATCATTTTTTGGGCAAACGGGAATGAGGGAGGCTTCAATTTTGACCTCGACCCGCTATTTCCACAATATGACCCGCAAAAACGAGCTGTCCTGCATCCCTGGGCGTTATCGGGAAATATCAATACGGTACATTACATCAAATATAATTCTGGAATCGGCAATATGTTCCACGGAAGGGATATCTTCATGCCGACAGAAATCTTGCACGGATTATACGACGGTGGACACGGAGCCGGACTCGACGACTACTGGAACCTGATGCTTTCCAATCCGCTTTCAGCCGGAATGTTCCTTTGGGACTTTACGGACCAGGCAGTTGTTCGCGAAGATAAAAACGGATTCTACGATACCGACAAGGATCACGGAGCCGATGGCATAGTAGGACCATATCGCGAAAAAGAAGGCAGCTTCTTTACAATCAAAGAAATATGGTCGCCTATCCATCTGCCGGAACACTATCTTACACCGGGATGGGATGGTCGTTTCGAAATAGAAAACAGATATGCGTTCACAAATGCGAACGCTTGTAACTACACATACCGGCTGGCTAAAATCAACTCGCTTGCGCAAAAGACCATACAATCGGTTTCCGGCAAGATCGCTTCCCCTGATATCCGTCCGGGAGAAAGAGGGTATTTGCAACTTGAACTTCCCTCCGGCTGGCAGGAATACGACTTTCTATATGTTACGGTAAAAGACCGTTACAACCAAGAGTTATTTACCTGGAGCTACGAGATCGGCACACCCGACCGTCTTGCCAACCGTCTGCTGCCACAGGAAGGTAGCACACCGGCTGTAAAAGAAAGCATCGATAACTGGTATTTTTCGGCTGCCGGTACGGAAGTAACGTTCGACAAACAAAACGGCCAGCTCCGGTCAGTCACTTCCGGAGGTAAAGCAATCCCGTTGAACAATGGGCCGGTACTGATATCCAATCAAGATATTATCTGTAAATCAGTAGAATATAAGCAAGTGGAAGGAAATCCTCAACTGATTGCCACTTATACGTCCCGAAACGGAAAAAATACAGTCTACACATTCACTTGGACCATGCTCCCTTCCGGCATCGTAGAACTGGACTACAATTACCGCCCCCAGGACATGGTCAAGATGGCGGGTATCACGTTCGATTTCCCAGAAAAAGAGATCGCCGGAGCCACTTTGCTCGCCAACGGACCATACCGTGTATACAACAACCGGATGAAAGGCGGTTCGCTGAATATCTGGGAAAAGAAGTATAACAACACTATCACTGGTGAAAGTTGGGACTATCCGGAGTTCAAAGGATACTATTCTTTATTCTACGGGATGAAGCTCGATTGCCCCACTCCATTCGAAGTTTACAGCGGAAAAGAAGATGTCACCTTGCATCTCTTTACCCCAGCCGTACAAGAACAATACGATCCGAAACGCAACCACACGATTGTCGACTATCCAAAAGGAAACCTCTCTTTCATGAATGCAATTCCGGCTGTCGGAACCAAATTCGGAAAAGCGGAAGATTTCGGTCCTCAATCTCAACCGCATCGTGCCAGAGGAAACGGACCGGAAAATAATGTCAGTGGAAAATTGTATTTCCGCTTCTGATAGAAGCAAAAACAATTGAAATAAATTAACAGTTATACTCGGAACACCCCGAAATAACTGTTAATTTTTTCTGTTTAATAATAACTTTATCTATATTTGCAGAATATTGAATGAAATCAGAGATCGTGAATAAACAGCATCTAATAAATATAAACCTAAATCAGTTATCCAATGGGACCATGAAGTCAAAGAACCTTTGCATATAGAGAATAACCACGGCTATTCTTAATATTTATACAGTTAACTTATTGAGTAGTAACTTAAATCACCATGTAAACATGAAAAATAACAAAATGGCAATAATTTGCCTGCTTTCTCTTTTGCCCAGCATCAGTGTTCTGGCAAATGAGAATTACATCACGGACCCTGCAACGAGCCTGCGGGGAAAATCGGACTCGGCAGTTCCTACACGTTTGCAACAAAACGGAAAGACCATCACAGGAATCGTACAAGACGCACTCGGCCCTATAGCCGGTGCCAACATTATCGTAAAAGGAACGACAAACGGGAACATTACGGACATGGATGGTAAATTCACGCTTGAGAATGTGCCCGCAAACGCTACTCTCGTTATCTCCTACATCGGATTTACTCCACAAGAAATACGCGTAGGGAATCAGACCACCTTTAATATTACTCTCCAGGAAGACTCCGAAGCACTGGACGAAGTTGTAGTAGTCGGCTACGGTGTCATGAAGAAAAAAGACTTGACAGGAGCCGTTTCACAATTGAGCAGCAGTTCGATGAAAGACCTCAAAGTGTCGCATCCGACAGAAGCTATGGCCGGAAAACTGGCCGGTGTACAGGTACAACAAGTCGGAGGGCAACCGGGACAAGCGGCCACAATCCGTGTGCGCGGGTCCGGCTCCATCACGGCATCCAGCGCCCCGTTGTATGTTGTCGACGGATATCCGCTGGGAGAACAAAACTTGAATGCGATCAACCCGAATGATATCGAATCTATCGAAGTATTGAAAGATGCTTCGGCAGCCGCTATCTACGGTTCGCGTGCAGCCAACGGTGTCGTATTGGTCACAACCAAGTCGGGAAAGACCGGCAAGGTCAGTGTAAGCTTGGATATCTATGCAGGTTTCCAGAACGTAACAAAGAAGATGGACCTGATGAACGCGCAGGAATTTGTCGAATTCAGCCGGGAAGCCTTCAATAACAACTACATCAGCAAGGTTCCTGGAGCATCCGCTAGCGATCCGCTGAGTATGCGTCCGTCCGGAAACCGTTATCGTTACCCGGCTATCTACGACGATGCCGCCTATATTGCCTCTTTAGGTGCCGGTACGGATTGGCAAGACGAAATTTTCCGCACTTCCCCCGTACAAAACTACCAGTTGACAGTAACTGGTGGCGATGAAAAGACTAAATATATGTTCTCTGCCGGCTATTTCAACCAGCAAGGTGTCGTTATCAACAGTGATTATGAACGATTCTCGGCAAGAGCCAAAATCGACAGCGAACTGAACAGTTGGTTGAAGCTGGGTGTCAATCTGGCTCCGACTTACATGAACGCGAACAAGACAACCCAAGGCCACTGGGCAAGTGACGGTGTCATCAATGCAGCTTTAGCGACATCTCCCGTAGTACCTGTATACAATGAAGACGGTACATGGGCTTCACAGTCCATGTACGCCGTCGCTAGCGACGGATTGACCGGTGTACCGAATGCTGTGGCCTTGACACATATCCACAACTACGACACAGATCTCCGCCTGTTCAGCAACGGTTATATCGAACTTTCCTTGTTGAAAAACCTGAAACTGAAATCTACCATCGGTGCCGATATCCGCGAATACAGAGGCGAATACTTCCGTCCGGCAACCATTCCTAATAACGGTAACGTGGCTCCTCTCCCTTCAACGGAAAGAAAAGCGACAGAGAAGTCAACCGAAGTTATCAACTGGCTGAACGAAAATACGATTACTTATTTCGAATCGTGGGGTAAGCACGAACTCGACGCTGTTGCCGGTGTCACTGCACAGAAAAACATCTACCGCTACACAGAGGCTACGGGTTCCGATTTCCCGAATGATAAAATACAGACACTCAACAATGCAACAGTAAAAAGCAGCAAGTCAGAACGCAAGACCTGGACATTACTCTCCTATCTGGCACGTGTCAACTATCGTTATAACAACAAATACTACCTGACCGCATCCATCCGTGCGGACGGTTCTTCCCGTTTCGGCAAAAACAACCGCTACGGTTATTTTCCTTCCGGATCAGTAGCATGGCGTCTGTCTCAGGAAGACTTTCTGAAAGATGTAAAATGGTTGTCGGACATGAAGATCCGCGCAAGCTACGGTATCACTGGTAACAATAATATCGGTGATTATGCGTCGATCGGTATCATGGAAAATGCTAACTATGTATTGGGAACGGGTACGGGTAATATCGTAAACGGTGCAGCCCAAAAGAGCTTCTCCAACGCTGACCTGACTTGGGAAAAGACACGCCAGACTGATCTCGGTTTCGAAATCTCCGTTTTGGACAGCCGTCTGTCTTTGTCTCTGGACCTATACTACCGTAAGACTACCGACCTGTTGATGGATGTAGATATTCCGACAATCACCGGATTCGAAAAGGCTATGCAGAATATCGGAAAAATGCGTAACAAAGGTCTTGAAATCACCCTTAGCGGTACTCCGTTCAGAGGCAAAGACTTTACTTGGGATGCAACCGGGAATATTTCTGTCAACCGTAACAAAGTATTGGCTTTAGGACCGACAGGAGATCCGATCTTCAGCGACGGCGGTGCCGGAACAACCCACGTCACAATGGTAGGCCAACCGATCGGTGCTTTCTACGGGTATAAAATGCTGGGAATCTTCAAAACGAAAGAAGAACTGGATTCATATCCTCATCTGGCCGACACGCAAGTGGGTGACGTCATGTTCGAAGACGTCAACGGAGATCATAAAATCGATGCCGACGACCGCACAATCATCGGTAACAATATGCCAGACTTTACCTGGGGTATGACACACTCCTTCACCTTCAAGAACTTCGATGCCAGTATATCCCTACAGGGGGTTGTCGGAAATGAAGTACTACACTTGGGTAGACGCTTCTACACACAGGGCGAAGGAAACCAGAATCAGCTGAAAGAGATGATGGGACGCTGGCAATCAGAATCAAACCCGGGTAACGGATGGATTCCGAGAGCCAACTCACAGCCGACCGGGCAGAACAATGCCATTTCCTCACGCTGGGTAGAGGACGGTTCTTTCCTCCGTGTAAACAACCTGACTGTCGGTTATACGCTGCCTGAAGCATTCACCAAGAAATGCAGCATCCAACGTGCCCGCGTATATGTTTCCACACAAAATCTGCTGACGATCACAAGTTATAGCGGCTACAACCCGGAAACAAGTTTCAAGGAAGACAACGTGACGGCTCCCGGTACCGACTACGGTATGTACCCGCTGTATCGCACCTGTACTTTCGGTATTAACGTAACCTTTTAAATAGCAGACAAATTATGAAACTAAAATATAATCTGATCGCAATAGCCCTTCTGGGATTTAGCTTCTCATCCTGCAGTGACTTCCTGGAACAGAATCCGCAAACGGATTTAAGTGAAAACGATTTCTACAAAACGGCCGACGACATCCTCTCGGCAGTAAACGGAGTCTACTCTTCTCTACAGGAAGGTGACATATACGGTAACTGGTATGTTTTCGGAGAAATCCCCTCCGACAATACCCGCAACCAACTCTCCGGTTCAGTAACCACTCAGAATGAGTTCGACCAGTTCTACATCGACACGCAGAACAGTATGATCGCCAATTTCTGGAAAGCAGCCTACAAAGTTATCAACCGTACCAATACGGTCTTAGGACGTATCGACGGAATCGAAATCAATACTGAATTGGCAAACCGGTATAAACTGGAATGCAAGTTTATCCGTGCCTTGATGTATTTTAACCTAGTACGCGTCTACGGTGATGTACCATTGGTACTGAAAGAGATCAGCATCTCGGAATCTTACGACATCCTGCGCGAACCGAAAGAAAATGTTTACAACCAAATCATCGCCGACCTGAAAGAGGCACAAGATCTCCCTGTTTCCTATTCGACAGCCGAAGACGGGCGTGCAACCCAGGGAGCAGCCAAAGCATTATTGGCAAACGTCTACATGACTTTGCACAAATATGCAGAAGCGGAAACTATCTTGGCTGAAATCATCAACAGCGGACAGTACAGTTTGTTGGAAAACACACCGGGCAGCCTGAACATCGACGGCTACAAAAATGTATTCAGCCCAGTTAACCACAACAGCAAGGAAGGCATTTTCGAAATCCAGTTTCTGAAAGGCGGCTATGGAGAAGGTTCCAACTATGCCAATAACTTCGCACCTGAAAACTCAGGAACGAATGTGGTGGCAGTTGGTGGTACAGGTGGTAATAATATCCCGGAAATGGACATCTACAATGCTTATGAAGAAGGCGACCTTCGTCGTGATTTCTCCATGTCCCTCGGATATTACGATAACCGCAAAAACAACGAATGGGTGGAATCCCGCTATGTCTGCAAGTTCATGGATGTTCCTTATCAAAACAATGATGCCAGCAACAACTATCCGGTAATCCGCTATGCCGATGTGATCCTGATGTATGCCGAAGCATTGAACCAGAACGGAAAAACGGCAGAAGCCTGCAAATATCTGAATATGACACGCCGGCGTGGTTTCGGTTATCAGACGACAGAGACCAGCCCGGTCGACCTGCAGACAACCGACAAGGCCCAGTTCGCCCTGATGGTAGAACAGGAACGCCGCGTGGAACTGGCATTCGAAAATCATCGCTGGTTCGACTTAATCCGCACCGGACGTGCTGTTGAAGTGATGAAAAGTAAAGGATTCTCCCTAAACGAAACAAACCTTATCTGCCCGATTCCGCAAAAGCAGATCGATGTCAATCCGAAACTGACACAGAACGACTATAGAATCGAATCCCGAAATTAATCGAAAAGAAAGTGTATCAAAATCCCCTTGTCCCCGCGCTTGATATAATGCGATCCCGCGTCAAGCGCGGGAACAAAGGATAGTTTTGATACACTTTCCTGCTTTTTTGCTATCTTTACAGCATACCTAAAATAATATAACATGAAGAGCTGGACAATTTTATTAAGTACGTTGTGTTTATTCTCATGCAACCAACAGGAAAATAAATTTGAAAAATATGTAGACCCGCTGATCGGTACAGATATCCGCATCGTACAAGGAAAAGACAAGAACTCGACGGAAGAACGCGGACAAATCATGCCGGCAGTCGGGGTTCCACACGGTATGACCAACTGGGTGGCACAGACACAGGCGACCGAACAGAAATGTCATCCTCCCTACTATTATTTCCAGGATGCAATCCAGGGATTCCGGGCCAGCCACTGGATGAACGGCTCCTGTACACAAGACTACGGCAGCGTCACAATTATGCCGCTCAGCAATAAGCTCGAAATAGACCCGGTCAAACGCGCCTCCACTTTCGATCACACTCAGGAAACAGCAACTCCCTCCTATTATTCGGTCGACTTGAACGACTATGACATCCATGCCGAATTGACCGGACTCTCCCGTGCAGGCATCATGCAATTCTGCTTCGAACAGGATGGCGACCACTACATCGTGATCGAACCCAATAGTGATGAAGGTGTCGCCTTCGTCGAAATCGATCCGGAGAAAAAAGAAATAACCGGTTACAACCCCGTACACCGCATCTACCAAGGATACGGTAAGGAAGCCGGATTCAACGGACATTTCGTGATTCAGCTGAATGAAGAGATTGCCGACTATGGCGTTTGGGACAGCACCACGATCACCCCCGGACGAAAATCGGCAAAAGGACAAAAACATGCTGTCGGAGCTTGGATCAAGCTGACTTCCGATAAGCCGGGGAAAATACTGGTCAAAGTTGCCACTTCCTTTACGAGCATCGACAATGCCCGCAAAAACTTGGCTGCTGAAATTCCGGGATGGAACTTCAACGAAGTGCGACAGGCATCCTCCGACATCTGGAACCAGGCATTGGGGCAAATCGCAGTAAAAGGAAACAACGAAAAAGAAATGGTCAAATTCTATTCAGCTCTCTACAACGCACACTTCCTGCCCCGCACATTCAGCGACGTGGACGGCTCCTATCCGAGATTCGACGGTGACGGACAGATTATGAAGATGGACCACGGAACCTACTATTGCGACTTCTCACAATGGGATACCTACCGTGCCGTCCACCCTCTATTCTCCATCCTCACCCCTTCCCGCAACGGGGATATGGCACATTCGCTCGTGTTAAAAGGACAGCAAGGCGGTTGGTTGCCCATCTTCCCGTCCTGGAATAGCTACACGGCTGCCATGATCGGTGACCACTGCATCGCCATGATCGGAGACGCCATCGTCAAAGACACTCCGGGTTTTGACTATGAAGAAGCTTACACGCTGATGCGCAAAAACGCCTTCGAAGCCAATCCGGACTCCGGCAGCTATCGCGACGGGAAAGGCCGACGGGCAATGGAGTCTTACCTGAAATACAATTACGTGCCGTTAGAGGATCAAGTAACGGAAGCATTCCACCGTCGTGAACAAGTCTCCCGCACACTGGAATATGCCTATGATGATTTTGTCCTTGCACAGGTTGCCAAGAAGTTAGGCAAGACAGACGATTATAAAGCACTCATCAAACGGGCGGAAAACTACCGGAACGTAATCGACCCCGAAACAGGCTATGCCCGTGGACGCCATGCCGATGGAACCTGGATCGAGCCGTTCGATCCGTTTGCCTCCACTTCGTTCATCTGTGAAGGGACTCCTTACCACTACACCTGGTATGCTCCCCAGGACATAGCCGGACTGATCCGGCACATGGGCGGAAAAGAACGTTTCATCAACCGTCTGGACAACTTCTTCGAAGGAAACTATTACTGGCATGGCAACGAGCCGGGACACCACATCGCCTATCTTTTCGCTTATGCCGGTGAACCTTGGAAAACACAAAAATGGGTACATGATATCATCAACCGCGAGTATTTCACGACTCCCGACGGACTATCCGGCAACGACGATGCCGGGCAGATGTCATCCTGGCTGGTCTTCAGCATGGTCGGCTTCTATCCGGTCTGTCCGGGCATGCCCTACTACGTGATCGGCAGCCCGTCATTCGAAGAGAGCGTTATCACACTTGAAAACGGCAAGAAGTTCACGATCGAAGCCCCAGGAGCATCGGACAAGAATATCTACATCCAGTCGGCTACCCTTAACGGTCAGCCGTACGACAAGAGCTATATCCTCCATACAGACATTATGAACGGAGGCAAACTCTCGTTCGTCATGGGAGATAGCCCCAATAAAGAATGGGCTTCTTCCGCCGGATCGCTTCCACCTTCAATGGGGTTATAAAGAACGACGCATAAAAAAATCATTTACATATTCCTGCTCTGCCTCACCGTCCTACCAGACACAGGGCAGGAATTTTCAATATAGAGAAGAAAGCGGTAAAAACCGGAAAGGTAATCTACGTGGAATAAATATAGCTTTTCTTTTAAATTTTATTATATTTACGCGCTAATCGATAGGGTATATGGAATATTCAGCAGATTTAAAGGCCTTCAATCAATTATTCGCAGATTATCAAGGACGGTTCATCCGCTTTGCGAATATATATGTGAGGGATATAGCTGTTGCCGAAGATTTCACTATAGAAGCGCTGATGCAATACTGGGAAAACCGGAACACACTGAAGGCCGATTCCAATGTTCCGGCCTATATACTCACGATCATCAAAAACAAATGTATCAACTACCTGCAACATATACAAGTCAGGGAAGATGCCAGCGAACACCTGAAGAATCATGCCGAATGGGAACTGAACACCCGCATCTCCACCCTCGAAGCCTGCAACCCGGAAGAACTGTTTACAGCCGAGGCACAGGAGATCGTAAACAAAACACTGGCCACCCTCCCTGAACAGACCCGCCGTATCTTCATCATGAGTCGCTACGAAAACAAACCTTACAAAGAGATCGCAGAAACGCTCGGCATGACAACCAAAGGCGTGGAATACCATATATCCCAGGCCCTGAAAAAGCTACATGCCAATCTGAAAGACTACATACCTCTATTGGTATTCTTATCCTATATGAACTGATCCGGCCTTTCCGCCCATACACGGCTGTCTGGCTTTACTGAGTACCGAAAACAAAAGAGCGCAGAATCATGCGGACTCATCTTACCAATGATGTCCGCATAACTCAGCGCCCTTCCGTATTTATCTGCGTCTGGTAATATCAATCCCGGTACGTTTCCGTCAAGCGATCACCTCAACAATGTTACCATCCGGATCCAAAACAGCTCCTTCATAATAACCGTCACCAGTAATACGCGGCTCGCCTACGATCTTGTAACCGTCCGAACGGAACTGTTCGATCATGGCATCCACCTTCTCTTTCGATCCGGTAGAAAAGGCAAAATGGGCAAGTCCGATGAAGACATCTGCCGTTTCTTTGGTAATATCGGTCCGCTGCATAATTTCAAGCGAAGCCCCTCCCTCGAAAGTGACGAAATAAGAGGCAAAGCCTTTCTTCGGATTCACATACTTCTCGTTGCTTTTCCCGTTGAAATACTTGATATAAAAATCACGCGAACGTTCCAGTTCATTCGTCCAGATAGCGATATGAGTCAATTGCATATGTTATTCTTATTTACAAATCCGGCAACCGGCGCATCTCGCCAGTTCTCCACGAAAACGTTTTTCTACTAATTTGTGCAAACGGTCTTTCAAGGCATCCAGACGTACGTAATCGATCACGTCCGCGGTGAAAGCTACGCTTAACAACATGCGTGCCTCGTCACGAGGAATGCCGCGGCTCTGCATATAGAACAAAGCAGTTTCGTCCAACTGTCCGGTGGTCATACCATGCGAACATTTCACATCGTCGGCATAGATTTCCAACTGGGGCTTGCTGTACATACGGGCTTCACGGGTCGCACAAAGATTGCGATTCGTCTGATAGGCCGCTGTCTTCTGTGCATCTTCCTTCACTAATATACGGCCGCTGAACGCACCGACCGCATGATCGTCCAAAACATTCTTGAACAGTTCGTTGCTAGTACAATGAGGTACGGCATGCGTAATATGGCTGTAGGTATCAAGCTGCTGTTCTTTGTCCAGGATCGACATACCGCACAAAGTCGCTTCAGCCTGTTCGCCGTTCAGTTCGATATAATAGTTGTTACGGGTAAGGCCGTTATTCAGCGTGATACCATTCACCAAAACATTACTTCCCGCTTCCTGCTTCACATGCACGGAGGCAAAACGAGTAGTCGACATGCTGCTCTCTTCGAGGTCGTAATAATCGAAGAAGGCACCTTCACCCGCAAAGATCTCGACAACCTGCGTGGCTAAGAACTTGACATCGTCAATGCTATGATCGCACACCAACAGCTTGGCTTCCGAACGAGGCTCCATAATCACCAGGATACGGCGGTTCGCCATCGTGTCTACATCGCTGCGGAAGATATTCACCAACTGGATCGGACGCTCCACTACGACACCTTCCGGCACATAGACCACAAAACCATCCTGGGCCAGCATAGTGTTCAAGGCAACAATACCATCCTTACCGGTTGGTGCCGCCTTGCCATAATAGCGGGATGCCACTTCGGGATACTTTTCCATGAAAGTACGCATTCCCCCGGCATAAACACCTTCGGGAAGATGGGCTTTCGGTAACATCTTGTCATAGAAAGTATCATTCACCACAAAATAAAGCGAGGTACTCAGGTTGGGGACATCACAACGGAACACGTCGTACGGATTGACCGGGATATCAAGACGATTGATATTCACCCCGTAATCCGGAGCAAAAGCCTGCGCCACATCTGTATATTTATAATCTTCACTCTTCACCGTCGGAAACCCCAACCGTTCCAAATCAGCCAAAGCCTCTACACGCGGTAAATTCATCAACCCCGCCGCATGCCGGCAAATCAGATCCTCATAATGGGTGAAAAGATCGATATATTGTTGTTCTGCTTTCATTACTATCTAATTTTTTGGCATGGATTACACGGATTTCGCGTGTAATCCGTGCCTAATTATTCTTATTCTTCTCCCATCTCTTTCTTGATCCAGTCGTAGCCTTTTTCTTCGAGTTCGAGAGCCAATTCGGGACCGGCGGTTTTGACAATACGTCCTTTGTAGAGGACATGGACCACGTCGGGCTTGATATAATCCAGCAGACGTTGGTAGTGCGTGATCACGATAGCCGCATTCTCTGGCGTACGAAGTTGATTGACACCATTTGCCACGATGCGGAGGGCATCGATATCCAGACCGCTATCCGTCTCATCGAGAATCGCCAGCTTCGGTTCGAGCATCGCCATCTGGAAGATTTCGTTCCGCTTCTTCTCACCACCCGAAAATCCTTCGTTCACGCTGCGGCTCGCCAGCTTATTGTCCAGTTCGACAATCGCACGCTTCTCGCGCATCAGCTTCAGGAAGTCGGTAGCCGAAACAGGTTCCAGCCCTTTATATTTACGATGTTCGTTCAAGGCGGCACGCATGAAGTTCACCATGCTGACCCCCGGAATCTCCACCGGATACTGGAAACTCAGGAAAATACCTTCACGGCTACGGTCTTCCGGTTCGAGATCCAGCAGGTTCTTACCGTTGAAGATCACCTCCCCTTCCGTTACTTCGAATGCCGGATTACCGACCAACACACTGCTCAAGGTACTTTTTCCGGAACCGTTCGGCCCCATGATGGCGTGTACCTCACCCGCCTTGACAGAAAGGTTGATCCCTTTCAATATCTCTTTGCCATTGACATTGGCATGTAAGTTCTTTATCTCTAACATTGCTTTATAATTTATGATTTATGCGATTTATGATTTATGATTTATGATTTATCATCGACGCATAAATCATAAATCATAAATCATAAAATCATCCTACGCTTCCTTCTAAAGAAATAGTCAGCAGCTTCTGTGCCTCCACGGCAAACTCCATAGGGAGCTTGTTCATTACCTCGCGGGCATACCCGTTGACGATCAGACCGACAGCTTCCTCGACCGAGATACCGCGCTGTCGGCAATAGAACAACTGTTCTTCACTGATCTTGCTCGTCGTCGCTTCGTGTTCCACTACCGCCGTCTCGTTCTGGATATCGGCATAGGGGAAGGTATGGGCACCGCAAGTCGAACTAAGCAACAGGCTGTCGCACTGGCTATGATTACGGGCACCTTCGGCACGGGGAGAAACTTTCACCAAGCCACGATAGCTGTTCTGGCTATGCCCGGCGGAGATACCCTTCGAGACGATCGTACTGCGAGTATTCCGTCCAAGGTGAATCATCTTCGTACCGGTGTCGGCCTGCTGGTAATTGTTGGTGACGGCCACCGAGTAGAACTCGCCTACCGAATTATCACCGGCCAGGATACAGCTCGGGTATTTCCAGGTAATAGCGGAACCAGTCTCCACCTGTGTCCAGGAGATCTTACTCCCTTCGCCCTTGCATAGTCCGCGTTTAGTCACGAAGTTGTAGATACCTCCCTTTCCATCCTTGTCACCCGGATACCAGTTCTGGACGGTGGAATATTTCACTTCGGCCCGTTCATGCGCTACGATTTCGACGATAGCCGCATGAAGCTGGTTCTCATCGCGCATCGGGGCGGTACAACCTTCGAGGTAACTGACATAGGCTTCATCATCCGCCACAATCAATGTACGTTCGAACTGTCCGGTATTGGCCGCATTGATACGGAAATAGGTAGAAAGCTCCATCGGACAACGCACGCCTTTCGGGATATAGACAAACGAACCGTCCGAGAACACCGCCGAATTCAATGCGGCAAAGAAATTATCACGATAACTGACCACGCTTCCCAGATACTTCTGGACCAAATCGGGATGATGCTGGACAGCTTCGCTGAAAGAACAGAAGATAATGCCCTTCTCAGCAAGCGTTTCCTTGAATGTTGTCTTTACGGAGACGCTGTCCATCACTGCATCGACCGCCATCCCGCTAAGCTGCGCACGTTCGTGCAGAGGAATACCCAGTTTGTCGAAAGTCTTCATCAGTTCCGGATCGACCTCATCCAAGCTCTTCGGGCCCTCCTTCTTCTTCGGAGCGGCATAGTAGATGATATCCTGATAGTCAATCGGCGGGATATTCAGGTGAGGCCATGTCGGCATCTCCAGTGTCTGCCAATGGCGGAAGGCTTTCAAGCGGAACTCAAGCAGCCATTCCGGTTCATTCTTCTTGGCGGAAATAATACGGACAGTCTCTTCATCCAATCCGCGATGAATCACCTCCGTATCTATATCGGTAACGAATCCGTACTTATAATCACCGGTCGTCACCTCATTTAGTATGTCGTTTGAATCTTCCATTATACATTAAATATATTGTTCAAATTATGCAACCTATTCCTCCTTAAAAAACAAATTTTGGAAGTAAATGGTTGGGATTATTTCTTTGACTGAATTATAAAAGCGGGATTCGACCTTTGCCTGGCGCGGGATCAGGACCGATCCCTTGTCTATCATCTCCATACTGTTCAGTAGAAGGCTGATAAACGCCATCATAAAGCAAAGTCCCAAGACACCGCCTGCCAGATGGTTCAGGACACTCAACGGCGTCGCTCCCACGACACGAGTCAGAATCTCACCTGCCAGCAATATGACACCCACGATCAACAGGAAACCCGCCACGTAGCTGAGCACCGTCACTCCTTGTTCGGGAAACCAGCCCAATGCCAATATATATCCACGCAGCCAAAGTGCCGCCTTCGTACAAAAAAAGATCCCGACCAAAAGGGCTATAAGCGAAACAACCTGTTTGATGACTCCATCAAACAGGCCTTTCACAAATCCTATTCCTGCCAGACATAGCAATGTAATGTCCAACCAGTTCATGTTTACAATGTCTTCTTGATTTCCGTTTCTTCGTATGCCTCGATGATATCACCAACCTGAATATCATTGTAGTTGACAATGTTCAAACCACAATCCAAACCGGCAACCACTTCCTTCACATCATCCTTGAAACGTTTCAAAGATTCCAACTCTCCGGAATGAACCACGATACCGTCACGGATCACGCGCACCTTGTTCGAACGCTTGATCTTACCTTCACGTACCATACATCCGGCAATCGTACCCACTTTCGTGATCTTGAAGACCTGGAGCACTTCCACGTTCGCAGTGATCTCTTCCTTGATTTCCGGTGAAAGCATACCTTCCATAGCGCTCTTCACTTCTTCGATCGCATCATAGATAATCGAGTACAGACGGATTTCGACTCCTTCTTTCTCTGCCAGACGACGTGCAGGCAATGCCGGACGCACCTGGAACCCGATGATGATCGCATCGGAAGCGGCAGCCAGTACGACATCCGATTCGGAGATCTGACCGACAGCCTTGTGGATCACGTTCACCTGGATTTCCTCTGTAGACAGACGGATCAGGGAGTCTGACAACGCTTCTACAGAACCGTCCACGTCACCCTTCACAATCACGTTCAGTTCTTGGAAGTTTCCGACTGCGATACGGCGACCGATATCATCCAGTGTAAGCATCTTCTGCGTACGCAGGCCCAACTCACGCTGCAACTGTTCGCGACGGTTGGCAATTTCGCGGGCTTCCTGATCTGTTTCCAGTACATTGAACGTATCGCCAGCCTGCGGAGCACCGTTCAGACCGAGGATCAGAGCCGGTTCGGAAGGACCAGCCTTTTCGATACGCTGGTTACGTTCGTTGAACATCGCTTTTACGCGACCGAAATGGGTTCCGGCCAGTACGATGTCACCGACCTTCAGCGTTCCGTTTTCAACCAACACAGTAGAAACATATCCACGTCCTTTGTCAAGTGAAGATTCAATGATGGAACCAACAGCCCGTCTCTTCGGATTAGCCTTCAAGTCAAGCAAATCGGCTTCCAGCAATACTTTTTCCAACAAGTCCTCCACACCGATACCTTTCTTGGCTGAAATTTCCTGGCTCTGGTACTTACCTCCCCAGTCTTCAACCAAGTAATTCATGTTAGCCAGTTCCTCCTTGATCTTGTCAGGATTGGCATGAGGCTTGTCGATCTTATTGATAGCAAATACGATAGGTACGCCAGCAGCCGAAGCATGGTTGATCGCTTCGACAGTCTGTGGCATGACATTATCGTCGGCAGCCACAATGATAATCGCGATATCCGTCACCTTGGCACCACGGGCACGCATGGCGGTAAAGGCCTCGTGACCCGGCGTATCCAAGAATGTGATACGACGCCCGCTCTGCAACTTCACGTTGTAAGCACCGATGTGCTGCGTGATACCTCCTGCCTCACCGGCAATAACATTTGCATTACGGATGTTATCCAGCAAAGAGGTCTTACCGTGGTCAACGTGTCCCATCACAGTCACGATAGGAGGACGCGCCACCCAGTCTTCTTCGTTGTCGTCTTCTTCGTCGGCCTTGATGGCTTCCACCACTTCGGCACTTACATATTCGGTCTGGAAACCGAATTCTTCAGCTACGATATTAATTGTTTCCGCATCCAGACGCTGGTTAATGGAAACCATGATACCGATACTCATACAAGTACCGATAACCTGCGTCACAGGAACGTCCATCATGTTGGCAAGGTCGTTGGCTGTCACAAACTCCGTCAGCTTCAACACCTTGCTTTCCATTTCTTCCTGTTCCATCAGTTCGTGTTCACGCTTCTGGATGGCATCGCGTTTGTCGCGACGGTACTTGGCACCTTTATTATTCTTATTTCCCTTGTTGGTCAGACGGGCCAAGGTTTCCTTTACCTGCTTCTGTACATCTTCCTCGCTGATTTCCGCCTTCACCGGCTTGCGTAGGCGCGGCTTGCGATCATCGTTCGGACGTGACGGGCGTGCATTGGTTCCCGGCGTATTGTTCACGTCTACGCGGTCTTTCTTGATACGGTTACGTTTTTTCTTTGCATCCGTACCGCCTTCTCCCGGTTTGACAGGAGCACCAGGTCTTGCCGTTCCGTCTTTCGGTCCTTTATTAAAAGGCCCGTTACCCGACTGTTGCCCCGCTTTGTTACCGGCGAACTTCTCGCGCTTGTCTTCCCGCTCTTTCTTGCGTTCCTCCTTCGTCTTTTTCTTCGGACGGGTAGACTGATTCAACGCGTTCAGATCTATCTTCCCTGTCACCTTGATTTTCGACTCGAACTTCGGAGTATTCAACCGGAATAATCCCTCGTCAGAACCGTTGCCGGCAGATGCCGCCGGTTCTGCAGTCGCAGTCGTTGACTCTACATTTGCAGTTTTCGGCTCCTGTACAGGCTCCGGTTTAATCACTTCTGCTGGTTCCTTTTCCACTACTATAACTTTTTCTTCTTTTATCTCCTCAGGCTGCTGTTTCATTTCCGGGATTTTCACTTCAGGCATTTCCACCTCAAGTGCCTTTACTTCGGGGGTTTTCACCTCCTGAACCGGAGCATCAGCAGTTTTCGCAGCAGTGGTCGCCTCCACAGGCTTCTCCACTTTCTTTTCCACAGGAACGGAAACAGGCTGATGCTGTACCTCCTGCACTTTTTTATGCGGTCTGTCCAGATCGATCCGACCCTTCGTCACAATTTTGGGTCTGAATTCTTCCGGTATTACAGTCTTTATTTCCGAACTCTTTTCTTCTTTCACAGAAGAAGCTTCCCTGTGAGGGCGTTCGGGCACGACCCGTTCACGCTCACGTCCGCCGTTCGGTAAATCTTTTCCAAACTCTTTTACGAGCAAAGCATACTGTTCATCACCGATTCGCGTGTTGGGATTGTTATCCTCAACCTCGAACCCTTTCTTGCGTAGAAACTCAACAACCGTGTTGATTCCTACATTCAATTTTCTCTGTACTTGTATTAATTTTATGGGCATATCAAACTTTGTCGTAATACTTATTCTTGAGGTTCTCCCTCTTCTTCTTCAAATTCGGCAGATAAGATAGCAAGTACCTCGTCAACAGTCTGTTCTTCGAGGTCGGCACGTTCTACAATCTCTTCGCGGTTCATAGCCAATACGCTCTTCGCCGTGTAGCACCCGATATTCTTCAGTGCTTCGATTACCCAGCTGTCAATTTCGTCCGAGAATTCATCCAAATAGATATCCTCTTCATCTGCACCTTCCACATCGCGGAAGACATCGATGGCGTATTCGGTCAGCATACAGGCAAGCTTGATATTCAAACCACCTTTACCGATAGCCAATGAAACTTCTTCAGGACGAAGATAAACCTCTGCCTTATGTTCTTCTTCGTTCACTCGTATAGAGGAAATTTTTGCCGGGCTTAATGCACGCTGGATAAACAGCGATATATTGGATGTATAATTAATAACATCGATGTTCTCGTTTCTCAGCTCGCGAACGATACCATGAATACGGGAACCTTTCATTCCGACGCAGGCGCCGACCGGGTCGATACGGTCATCGTACGACTCAACGGCCACTTTTGCTCTCTCTCCCGGAATACGGGCAATCGCCTTGATGGTGATCAGACCATCGTTGATTTCCGGAACTTCAAGTTCGAACAAACGCTGCAGGAACAATTTGTCTGTACGGGAAAGGATGATCTTCGGATTGTTGTTATAGTTATCCACCCGCTGTACGATAGCACGCACGGTTTCACCTTTACGGTAAAAATCAGTCGGGATCTGTTCTGTTTTCGGGAGCAGCAACTCATTACCCTCGTCATCCAACAACAGGATCTCCTTCTTCCATACCTGGTAAACATCGGCTGCGATGATATTGCCGATTTTGTCCTTATACTTAGCAAACAAACTGTCTTTCTGCAATTCAAGTATTTTTGAAGCCAACGTCTGGCGCAGGTTCAGGATGGCACGACGTCCGAAATCGGCAAAATGCACTTCATCAGTCACCTCTTCGCCCACTTCACAGTCGGCATCGATCTTACGGGCCTCGGTCAGTGTCAGCTGAAGATTCTCGTCCTCCAGTTCGTCATCGGCGACAACCGTACGGTTTCTCCAGATTTCGAAGTCACCTTTTTCCGGGTTGATAATTACATCGTAATTTTCATCCGTACCGAACATTTTAGCGATCACGTTGCGGAATGAGTCTTCCAACACGCTGATCATCGTATCTTTATCTATATTTTTCAACTCCTTGAACTCAGCAAGTGTGTCAATCATACTGATTGTTTCCTCTTTCTTGGCCATAATCTTTTTACTTGAATCTTATTAGGTATTTTGTATATTTTATTTCATCGAATGTATATGACTGGTCTTCCCGGACAGTCACTTTACGCTTGGCTCCTTCGGGCTTCACTTGTTTTTCAACAGTGACCACCACCCCGTTTTCGTCGGCCGATTTCAATACGCCGGTCAACTTCGTACCGCTTTTAAGCAGCATTTCCACTTCGTTACCCATATTTTTCACATACTGGCGAAGCACTTTAAACGGAGATGTTATCCCTGCGGAACCGACTTCCAGTTCAAAGTCTTCCACATCACGGTCCAGGTGACCTTCCACATAGCGGCTCAACTCAGCGCAATCGTCGATACAAACACCCTCATCATTGTCTATTTCTATGATAATCAGGTTACCTGGTTTTATTACTACATCCACTAAATAATTGCCGGAAGAAGCTAATTTCTCTTCTACCAACTGACTTATCACGTCCTTTTCAATCATATACATACAGTTAAGAACAAAAGAAGGGGACTGCCCGCCCCCTCCTCATCTTCGCTTAATCGTCTGCAAATATACAAATAATCAGTGAGTTTTCAAATAAATATATATTTTTTCTGCATGTTAAGAGATTTATCGCGTACATTTATACTTAATATGTCAAAAGTAAGCATATATCAGAACATTTGGTCATTACCCGTTTTTTTCGTTCCTTTGCCCTCGAATATAAGGGGTGCTTGCCGGAATGACACCCAAAAACAGGAAGGCAGGCTGAGATTATACCCATTGAACCTGTACGGGTAATGCCGACGAAGGGAAAAAAGTGTATCTTCAGTAAAAACAGTCCACCTCTGCTATTCCTTTTAAAATTCAGGTTATCAAAAAGAAAAAGGATGAAAAGTGTTCTTATTATTGCCTCAACATTAATGGCATTGTCGGCGGAAGGCAAAACGACCGGACCTGCCGATTCTCTGAAAATCTCAAAAGACATCTCGCTGGACGAAGTGGTCGTCACCGCAACCAAAGTAGCCAAAGGGACACCGGTTGCCTACAGCGAACTGACAAAGGACGAGCTGAATCGTCGGAACGACGGACAAGGCATCCCCTTCCTGATCCTCCAATCGCCGTCCGTAATCATGACGTCAGATGCAGGGACAGGTATCGGCTATTCCGGTTTCCGCATCCGGGGGACGGATGCCAACCGTATCAACATCACAGTCAACGGAGTACCGGTAAACGACTCCGAGTCACACACGGTCTTCTGGGTGAACATGCCAGACTTTGCCTCTTCGGTCGATAATATCCAGATACAACGCGGAGCCGGGACCTCGACCAACGGGGCAGCCGCCTTCGGAGCAACCGTCGCCATGCAGACGCAGAAATCGGAGTTGAAACCTTATGCCGAATATTCGGTCTCGGCCGGATCGTTCGGGACAGTCAAGAACACTGTCAAGCTCGGAACCGGGCTTCTACAGGACCATTTCGTTTTCGATGCCCGCTATTCCAATATCCAGAGCGACGGATACATCGATCGGGCCAAGGCCAACATGCACTCTTACTTTGCTTCGGCGGCTTACTACGGGGACAACACGCTGATTCGCTTCCAGACTTTCGGCAGCATCGAGAAGACCTACCAGGCATGGACCGGCGTCCCTTCCTATCTGCTGGATTCAGACCGCACCTACAACCCTTGCGGGGAATATAAAGAAGACGGGGTCACCAAATATTACAAGAACCAGACAGACAATTACCGGCAGCAGAACTACCACCTGACAGCCAGCCAGCGCCTGAGCGATCTGTGGAACATGAACCTGACACTCCATTACACACATGGGGCAGGCTATTATGAAGATTATAAAGGAGGAGCCAAAGTCAAGGACTACAAACTGCCCCCATATATCGACAGCCAGGGAGACACCATCGCCAAGACGGACCTCGTCCGCCGCAAGTGGCTGGAAAACGACTTCTACGGAGCGATCTACAGCGCCAACTATCGGGGAGAGCGTTTGCAATTCTCAGCCGGAGCCGCCATCAACCGTTACGACGGCGACCACTTCGGGCGTGTCATGTGGGCGAAACAATCGAACAACCTTCCCGAACCGGACTACGAATATTACCGTAACACGGGTGACAAGCTGGATTACAATATGTACGCCAAAGCCAATTACCAGTTCCATCCCAACTTGAACGGTTATCTGGACATGCAGTACCGGGGCATCCACTACACGATCGAAGGCAGCGACGACAAAGCCGGCGACCACGTGAATGTCGACAAGCACTGGAACTTCTTCAACCCCAAGGCGGGCATTAACTTCCAGAAGGACGGCCACAACGCGTTCGTCTCGTTCTCGGTAGCCAACCGCGAACCGAACCGTGACAACTTCACCGAGGCCGGCCGGGACGAACGCCCGCAGCACGAGACGCTCTACGACTATGAAGCGGGTTACGGTTTCAGAAACTCCCGTTTCCATGTCGGCGCCAATCTTTACTTCATGGATTACAGCAACCAGCTGATCCTGACCGGCAAGATCAGCGAAATCGGCGAAGCCCTCACTTCCAATATCAAAGACAGCTACCGGATGGGAATAGAACTCACGGGAGGCGTGGAAATCGCCCGCTGGCTGGACTGGAGCGGAAACCTGACACTCAGCCGGAACAAGATCAAGAACTTCACCGAAAGCATCGAGGTTTACGATGCCGACTGGAACTTCCTGCGTGAGGACCACAACGACTTAGGGACGACCGACATCGCCTTTTCGCCAGACATCATCGCCAACAGCATGTTCAATTTCAACTGGAAACAATTCAGCGCAAGTTTCAACTCCCAGTTTGTCGGCCGCCAGTATATCGACAACACCTCTTGCAAAGACCGTTCCATCGATCCCTATTTCGTCAGCAACCTGCGTGTCGGCTACGTTTTCAAACCGAAGTTTATGAAGGAGATCGCCCTCGATGTCACGATCAACAATTTGTTCAACGAGCAATACGAAACCAATGCATGGGTATACTCGGCAATGGTCGACGGCGAACGTTACAAAGAAGACGGCTATTTCACCCAGGCGGGAACAAACGCAATGGCACGGGTAACATTCAAATTCTAAATGATGGAACAATTACTGGAATATTTCGGAGTACTGACCGGTCTGCTTTATCTCTTTCTGGAGATAAGGCAGCATCGTGCCATGTGGGTTGTCGGCTTCCTGACTTCCCTTGTCTATGTTTTTGTCTTTTTCTTTTCAAAGATATATGCGGATATGGGACTGAACATCTATTATGTAGCCATCAGCATATACGGTTTCTGGCAATGGACACGCAGCAAGGGCAGGCAAGAACAAACAGCGGAAGACATAGAGACAGCTCCTCAGGAGGTAATCCTCTACCGCAATATGACACTCCGTCTTTTTGCCGGGATCAGCTTTTCCATCGTCGCCCTGTTTGCGTTACTCTATTATGTCCTGCATTATTTCACCGATTCGCCGATACCGGCAGGCGATGCTTTTACCACCGCCGTCGGAATCGTCGCCACCTGGATGCTGGCACGCCGGATCGTCGAGCACTGGATCTTCTGGATCGTCGTCAACTGCGTATCCGTCTATCTTTATTACCTGCGTGGGCTCTATCCCACAATGTTTCTCTATATTTGCTACGCCATACTGGCGGCAGCCGGATTATACACTTGGAAAAAGAAAGGAATAAGAACAAATGATAGCACCTTATAATTGCGTAGTCGTGGCAAACGGCCGTTTTCCGCAAACAGCTTTACCGCTTCATCTTCTGCATCAAGCCTCCGTCGTCATCGCTTGTGACGGAGCCGTCGAAGCATTAGATAAAGCAGGCATCACTCCGACAGCGATTGTCGGAGACCTCGACAGTATCCCATCCCGTTTTCGTGAACAGTATGCCGGCCGCATCCATATCGTAGAGGACCAGGAAATAAACGACCTGACGAAATCCGTCCGCTTCGCCCACCGGTCCGAGCAGCAGGAAGTTCTGATATTAGGAGCTACCGGGCTGCGCGAAGACCATACGTTAGGCAATATCTCGTTGCTGATGGACTACGCCCCGCTGTTCCAACGGATAGAGATGCTTTCAGACTATGGGATCTTCACTCCTATCCTTCAAACGACAACACTGGAAAGCAAACCCGGAACCCAAGTGTCCCTTTTCTCGCTCGCCCCTTCCGGCACGATTTCCACCACCGGGCTGCGCTGGCCCATCCGCAACCGCCGGCTGACAGCCTGGTGGCAAGGCACGTTAAACGAGGCAACCGGTAACAACTTCACCGTCACCCTCTCAGCGGATGCCCGGATCATAGTTTACCGCACCCTCCAAATAATGTAGTTCAATTTTGGTAGATGTAAATCATCATTTGTATGTTTCAAATATTCTTATAATAAAAAGTCCCGAAGGGGATCTTTCGATCAGCCTTCGGGACAAAATACACCCTCAATTTTACAACTTAGTATTTATTCAAGCCTCACGGCTGTTTAATAAAAATGCTATTCAACAACCTGTCACGCAGGCAGCTTATTCAATTGAGAAGCTTTCCATTCGGGAAAACCATCAATATCGTCATACATGTGGAACTGCAACTTGTCATCCGCCACCCTCTTCAACTCCATTTTAGGAGCCAGTGGCAAACACATGTCATCCACTGCAAACAGTGCTTTCAACAAAACCACATCGTACCCCTCGCGGATTACTTCTTTCTGTAGTATCACCGGCACATTCAATTTGGCCAGATAATAAGCAGAACGTTCATACGCGCACCATGAATCGCCTTCGAGATATAAGTAGACACCATGCAGGTTGTCTATCTCGTTCATCAGAACCTTTTCGACATCCGCTATACGTTCCATAATCTTAATAATTTAAATTCTCAATCTTCTATATGCAAACTCTATATTACAAAGATATGGGTTAATGCCACAAAGGTTAGACTGTGAAAGTCTCAATCTTACTACTCAAAGCTATCAAAGAGCTGATTATCGGCCTCTTTCTTACGCAACTCGTCCAAATTGGCCACTGCTTCCTTCACACCGGCAGCTTTTGCCTGTTCCAGCAGTTTTCCTGCCTCGTCCAGATTCCCATCCAGCAGGTTCAGGACACCACGCGCATGGATGGCTTCGGGGCTATTGCCGGCCTTAGCCAGATAAGTACGGGCCGCATCCAGATCGTTCTTCGACAATGCGATATTGGCGGCGTTCAGATTGGCGACAGGATCGTCGCTGTACATGCGGACCGCAATCTCGAACACTTCATTATATTCCTTGCTTCCGATCTCGTAGCTGTTGGCCACCGCGAACATTTCGCTCAAACTCAACTGCTGCGGACGCGTCTTGATAATCTCGCGTCCTTCTTCGACCGTAAAGAAACGCACCTGATAAGCGACACGGTAGTCGGAACGGCGCAACGAAGGATAGATATTCTTCAATACATAACGGTAAGGAGCCCCTCCGTCCAGAGCAGCCAGCCTGGCGTCTTTCTTGTCCGGCTCGTCATTACTGTTGATGATAGCCAGCACAGCCTCACGCGAAGGAACGCTCCGGTCAGCTTCGACTTTCGCTTTCAAACCTTCCCAATCTTCTGAACCGTTATCCAACGTGAACAGCTCCGGTTTGAAGTCGTGTTTCTTCCGTATATATTCGGCAAGCGCTTTCACACGATTGCCGGCCAGGACCGTATTGGACTTGTAGCTGCCTTCGGGCGACGCAAAACCTTTCAGGATAATGCCTTCGAGCGTGATGTTCTTATCGTCTACGACCGTACTGATCGTATTGTCGATCTTCGCCAGTTCCACCGCATTGTTACGGAAATCCGGCAGGATCGCATATTTACCCACCTGAAAGTCCAGATAAGCCGTCCCCACCTCGGCACGATGTTTTACCGTTTCCGCTTCCGGAGAGATATAAGCCAAGGTAGGCTGCACCTCATACCGCTTGTCGGGACGGGTCAGGACCTTGTCGGCCATCACGAGCGGAGCACCCTGTTCCTCTTTTCCACAACCGCACATGTTCGTGACCAGCACGAAGCGAGCGTCTTTCATCCACGGCTCAAACGGGATTACCGTCTTATAGTTGATGACGCTTTCGCTCTTTCCGGCCTGCACGACCAAAAAGCGGGGTTCATCCTGCAAGTTGTTCAAAGCGATCTCGCGGTCATACACTTTCTGGCTGATCCGTCCGTTCAGCAGGATGGAAGGCAGCCCTTCCTTCTGCGAAGCCGATTCCAAGACCGGTGTCAGGGAGAGGTTCTCGCGAGATTTGATCCGGCTACCGTCGACCGTGATCACGGCGTCGATCACCAATTCGTTTCCTTTTTGTTTCAGTTCGTTACAAACCACTTTTACCGGGGCCTGAGCCAGGATAGCCGGCGAAACGACAGCCAGCAAAGCTGCTGCCATATATATTTTCATTGTTTTCTTCATCGCTCCGATTATTTAATAAAGTAAATAATAGAAAGAGCAGCCTTCGTCACTCCGAAATAGTCTTTCGTTTCGCTCTTCTGAACCGTACCGCACGATGCGCACGGATATTTATCATAGTCCAGATGCGCCCATCCGACACCGATCACAGCCTCCATGCTCCAACGGTTGCTCAGCAGCCATTGGTAACCATAGGACAGACCGGCTCCGTAGAGGTTGCCCTGATAACGATAATTCTCCATATTTTTACTCAGGAATTTGATCCCGCCGACATTATAATCGGCATAATGGGCATGCACTCCGAGAAAATGGCCGTTAAACTTCTCACATAGCCAATAACGCGCTTCCGGCTGAACCATCCAATGTTTCCAACGCATGTCGTCGCCAAACTTCCATCCGTTGTAGTTACCGGACAAGTCCAGTGTCCACTTCTTGCTCAATCCCATTTCAACACCGAGGTTGATCGTTGCAGTCGCGTCGTACAGCAAGTTTGACTTTACCGCAAACTTCTGCCCATAGACATTCGTCATGCCGGCCAGAAGCAAAAAGAGGAAAAGTACTTTTTTCATACACTTCATTTTTAATTATCTTTCGTTTTTCTATCCCAAGTTAAACAGCAAAGGGGATAATACAGTTTATCCCGACACAAAAATAGAATAAGTCTTTACCACGCGCGGTAGGTGCTCGTTTCAAGTTTCACGGGCAAAGCTACCAAGAACGGACCGCGTGATATAAATACCGACGAAAAAGAGACAGGACGATAGAAATACCGATTAATGAATCCGGAAGTGGCTTGTTCATCTCTCCGGTTCCCGTTCGAAACGCGCCCATCTGAGTTTTTTATTCACGACCTCCGAAGTGCGTACGTGCATGCCTTTTACGAAAATGGATTCGGCGCGAATTTCGTTGATGCGGTCTACACGGCGGTATTTGGCGGAAACGCCGAAAGTGCAAAAATCGTTCAGGCAGACATCGTAACCGTCCTTCAACCGATCTATGATATAGTCTTCCATCAACATCCACGAACGTGCCAGTTCCGAACGGAGAGAAGACGAGCCGCGCGATATTTCTTCGAACATCCGCTCCTTGTTTACTGTACCGCGGCTGACTACTTTAGGATAAAAACCCGTTACCTTCTCACCGTCCTCATTCAAGTTATCGTAAATGGGGACAAATCTGTATTGTATACTCATACCATTATATTTTTATAAAATTATTATCAATCAAATCGACATACCGGCATTTAGGAAAGCAACACATTAACCAATAAACAGTTACACAATGCCTGTTTATACAAAAACCAATATAATACCGACATTATATCATCTCTCAACCGGAATAACATAATAATATTTCCGATCCATTTTGACTTTTTTCTGTACTTTATGCTTGAGCATCAGCCGTCCGAACAACTCAAGTTTCGTCTCCGATAGATCCGTTTTACTCTGTTTGCTGATCGACATCAGGATTTCAGGCGCAGACAAAGGCTCGCATGCCTCCCCTTCCTCCGGCATACGATAATAGTACAAAAACAGCTCTTCCAGCAACGGGTGCTTTTCAAACGCCCGGTTACTAAGGTTCAACCGCACTTCCTCTTCAGGCGTAAACCAGAAGCGGGCCCCTTCCCGTAAAGCTGTTACGGCCTCTGCATACAGTTGCGGATAGTCCAACGGCTCTATCCGTATCATCCCTTCCACCTCCACCCCGATAAAACGGCGATTGCCGGAAGTGTCGGCCAAAAGGCTGAATGTGTTGGAGGTAGCAATAAACGAAGCGAAACGCCGCATCTCCTCCATACTCTCGCCATAAGGTTTACGCAATGTCACTTTCGGTTTCTGGAGGAGGTTCTTCAAATAAGGCTGGCGAGAGGCTGGTATCGAGTCAAACTCGTCGAGGTTGATCAGCGCGAACCGGTTCAAGGCCAGTTCGGCATCCTTGCGGCTCCCCAAGTCGATCCCGTCGATATAATAAGGACGGAGTTCGGGAGGCAACAAGTTCTGGCAGAAGGTACTCTTGCGGCATCCCTGCGGTCCGACAAGCAAAGGCGAAGTGCTGTTGGCATGTTCCCGGTCCATCTGTAACCAGTGCGCCACCATACTGATAAACCAGAGATAAAAAAAATCCCTCCACTCACCGTTCTTACAAGGCACACAATCGGCAAGTGTCCGGATACGTTCCTGCCCGTCCCATCCCGGCAAATCGTAAAGATACTCTTCCACAGGCCAGAAGTGAGGGATGCGCCGGGAATCCACATAGCGCTGCACGTCATATTCGATTGCCGATATCCCTTCCAGCTGTGCCTCGAAACAAATGCTCTTGACTATTTCGGCCGTCACCGGGCGATAGTCTATGAACAGCGAATGCCGTTCGCGATATTCCTTACATCCCTTCATCCGGTTGAACCGCAAATCATAACGCCTCGTCATGAACTCTTCCATCTGCATCGCCACCAGCATCCGCCGTGGCATACAAGGCCTGACACTGCAATGTTTTTCTTTCCGGAAAACGTTCCCGAAAGTCGCCCGCAACTCCATCTCCCGCTCTTTTCCGAACGGATGTACCAGGGCAAAACGAACGGCATCCTCTTCCGGGATAGCCGACTGGCAGCATTTGCGAGCCAGGTGCACCATAAACCTTTTCCGTTCTTCCACCGCCCCGTCTTCCGGTCCTACCTGTCGGAATGTCTCGGCAAGGCTGGTTTCATAGAGCAACGAGATACGTTTATAACGTTCATATCCGGGCGCCATACGCCGTAACGGGTCTTTTTCGGCATTATGCACTTCGCGCGTCGTTGCCGGAACAGGCATCTGCAAGGGTTGTTCCATCCGAATAGGCAGCGCATCGGGGTTATAATAGAGGTCGGGATCATACGACAGACGGCAACCTTGTTCGGGTGCAGGCAGACCTTCCCCTTTACATTCCACGGGCAGTTGAAGTTGCGCTTCATAATAACGGCTGGCACGCAGGTAAGCATGAGCATGAAAAAAACGGATCTGTTCTTCTGTTTCCGGCAACAGACCGTCCGGCAAGGTAAAAGGGATCACGACCTTGATACTCCGCCCACTCGATCCGATAAAACAGGCAAGCGTTTGTGGAAAGCCCGCCACCCGCCTACGCACTCCAGCCGCCTCCGCCTTGCCGATCAGGTTTCCGATGCTGAGCAGCACCAATCCCGTATAAGAAACAACACCGACCTTTTCAACGTCTCTTTTCAACGTGGCACCAAACAAAACTACAGGTATCTTTTCCGCCGCCAGACTTTTCGTTTGGGGAGTCAGATAAGGAATATCCTGCCGCAACGTGGAAACCGGCTTCCGGCTATTTTCCGTCTTCATGGCATTCAAGACAATGCTTAATTCAAGATTTCGAAAGGCTGTGAGGTCACCACGCAGTTGTGTTATCTTCATATTAGTTTACCTTTAAAGTTAGGTGCCGGCAAGGTAGGCTTTATATTCGGGATACACAATCTTTTCAGAAAAGATTTACCTACAAAATCAAAGCATATAGAAAACTAACCCAAGACACACGACAAACTAAATCACAACATGCAGGAAACTAACGACAGGTAGTACTACTAATTCACGATAGGTAGTAGCAGGTATACGGAATAGGTAGTAACTACGTATCACAAACAGATAGTAGCAGGCATGGATAGTATCATATATGCTATGATTTAGTTGATGGTAGGAGCCGGATCAGTTGACTACCAGTTTTAGGATAGTTCATACAAAAGAAACCAGAATACCGGTTTATGCCGGTTAAAGATCCAACTGGCATAAGAAAAACAATTACAAATCAACAGATTACAAAAAGAGCATGCCGGTATGCCGGTTTCGCCGGCGTGCATGCCCTTTACAAAGATGTCGATTCCTATAATCGTTATTGATCTCTTACACATCTATAGGTATCTGCTGTAGCCGAGGTACTGATTGTCATAAAAGCATTTGTCAGGCCACTTGTCGCAATTGTATAAAACAAACCGCTTTTAAATGTCAAATCTGATTTTGTACATGAAGCAATAAATTTATTTTTATCTCCCAAATCATCGGATCTCATATACCCTAACATTATAACCAATTCTCGTTGATTAGGTCTTCTCCAACCCTTTGGACAACGAGTTCTATTCTCATCATTAACTTGAAAAGCTTTGTAAGGTTTGTTCATTACCCCTCCGGTATGTTCGTTATGAGTTTCAATGTCATTACCTCCATCACTCTCACTTCGCAATGCAGATCCACCTACACGTGACAGGTCAAAATGATAACCTCCCTCCCCATCTGTATTGACATTGACATAATCATCAACAGATCCTGAAAGTTCAGGCGTAGCATTGTCTCTATTCGTATACGTCTCACCCAAATTACGGGCACATCTGACTGTTACCTGATGCGTTCCGAAATCATTAGAGCCTGTAGAGGCTCCTTCTTCCGACCAGAACCGGGTACCGTTACTACTGAAAAAATGGTATTTACTACGAGAATTTTTTGCCTCCGGCACTTGAACCCTATCTGTCGGATCAGCCTGAAACAAACGAGCTTCCGGCTCCAAGGCATCCCTTCCGATCCACAATCCGATATATTGGTTTGTAGCAGGAACATACCAGCGTACTTCATCGGCATCAATCTCTCCATCTCCATTTAAATCCCTGTTGCGTGAGAAACAAGCGTACTCAGCAGATTCTTTAATTTTGCCATCCCTCGTACGCCAATTCTCATTCTTCTTATCATTCACATATCGTTCCCACTGCAAAGAACCATTGAGCAATCCGGTCTGATAGAATGTCATATAGCGTCCATTTGTTCTGACATCAACTCCATCGATCGAATTTTTGTCTGACTTATCTCCACTATATTTCATTTCATAACCTTCATCTTCATTGATTGTCTCAACACCCCACGCAGTAGTCAATCCTTTATTATTTGTATCATAGAACGTTTTAATCGAACGCTGGCTCAACAATATGCTGGATGTCGTCAGACTACTTTCTGTGTCATGACTGTATTGGGTCTTACAGAGGATATGCATTTCACGATTAGCCTGATTCACAAATTCTTTCCAGGGTTTACCATCGTAATAAAACTCATCAACAAACGTAGTATAGCGTACAACATATGCCTCTTCGTCGTTATCCCATGTCCAAAAATCAGTATCCTCATCATTGCTATGTTCCGACAACTCTTCTAAGACATCCCGAATAGTAAGTAGTTGTTCCTTTTCGGAGGGATACTTTACATATTCTTTTGATGCATTTTTGTTTCTAATAAACTTAACCCACTCGATATCTTTGATATCCCCTTCCTGATGATCTGTTGAATAATTATATTCTCCTGTACTATACGGTGTTTTAACCCTAAAAGCCAAATTACTAAGCTCATCTTTATAGAATGTTACACATTTCGTTTCATAATGGGCATCCAACAATACATTTTGTGCCGAACGGACAACAGACCCTTCTGCTCCCGGTTGTCTTTCCTCATCACCGGAAACAACTTCCCATACTATATTTTCAACACCATTGACTTTAACATCATAAGTGTAATTCTTATTTCGTTCACTGGCAAAATCAGAAACGGTTTTTCCCAAATGTACGGTATAAGTCACATCGGCACTTGTCTGCAACTCCATACTTCCATTTTTATACGCATAAAACGAACCTTTCAAAATAACATAAGTGGCATCATCATCGGCATATTCAAAGACTTTACCATCATCTGCTCCCACATTTCCACCCGCTTGTTTTTGTTCCCTCTCCCGCTCATGCTGGTTCGCCGGAACCTTGTTTTCATCTTTCAGGCCTTTACGGTTTTCCATCATATAAAACGTAAAACTACCTCCTTTATACACCTGGTTTGTTGTGGAAATATCCGTTCTATCTCCCATTTCATACTTTTCAAATGACTGGAATTCGGTATTAAAATAATCTCCATCTCCCTTTTCACAATCCTTGTCCAACAACAATACATTTGAAGTCTTAGGGACATGAATTATACGCCATTCTTTTGGAACAAACACAGAATCTCTCTTTGTAGTACTAATTTTAAATGTAATTTTAGAGTCTAAATGCCTTAACTCAATCTGCCCGTCAATATTGACCTCCTTATTTCCATCCTTAGGAGCTGGTATTTCATAATATCCGGCAATATCTTGATTAGCACACACCAAATGTCCACTCATTAAAAGGGCTCCTCCAATACGGTTAACAGAGGGTTCACCCATTCGGAAAGTCATCGCTTCCAACTCTTCCAAAGACGAAACGGCCTTCAGTGCTTCTTCCGTAGCATATCCGCTTTTCACAGCATTTGCCACAGCATAAATACGTCGTGCGCCAGAAGTCACGTTATTCTCGATTCTAATCGTTTCAGGTCCGTTATTGCCGGTCGAATAACTAAAAAGTTCTCCATGCTCTTTTTCCCACGAAGAGCCGGCTTTACGAAATACATACACAAACACATCATAGACCTTATTCTCCTGCTCCTTTTCCAACGCAGCACGCGTAGTTATCTCTTCTTTGTCTGTCGCACCCAACTTCAGTTTCAAGGTTACAGGAATCCCTTCCACAACCTCAGTTTTTTTGACCAAATCTTCATCCTGACAAGCATTGAACAAAAACAAGCTCGTCAAAAAAGCAACTATATTATATAGATTATATCTTTTCATCGTTTATTATTTTTAATATTACATCACGCCCCATATACATTAATCAAACTCAATAGATATATCATTTCCGGTTTCCAGATCAATAACCTTCCATTTCAACACAGGCATAACATCCAAACTTGGAGTACATACACCTGTTACTTTATATAAATGGCCTTTTATAATTTTCGAACCATCAAGTGTTATCATATAGTCTTTTCCATTAGCAACAGAGCCTCCTTCCGATACACTAATTTCCGGTTCTCCTTCTTGCTCGTAAGTGCCATTGTTAGTTTCTTCAGCGTCCTCCCAACTATACCTCCACCACAAAGCTCCTCTAACCCGAGTCCATATTTGTATTACATAAGAGTATTTGACATAAGTAGTCTTGGTCGTAGTTGTACTTCCACCAATACCACAATTAACAGTTAAAGTAATATCCTTTCCCTTATTGTTTTCATATGTGTAAAAGGTATTACCTGTAATGGAAAAATCACTCTTTGCCTTATACATTTGATTTTCTATCGTACTTGTACTAAAAATTGGCAAAGCAGACTGAGTATTGATACCACCTATTGTTTTACTTTCATCAACAACCAGATTATCACCTATCGTTTTAATAGTTGTTTCAACTTTAGTTTGTTTATAAAACTTCACACGATAATAATTTTTTGACCATCCACCTCTTCTATAAAAATAATAGTAACCATCGGGAGTTTCATCAACATCCTCCTCCCAATCAGGATTCCATGTCTGCTCCTCTATATTGTTATAACCTGTAAGATCCACATGTCTTAATAAAGCATCTCTGATACCTTTGTCGTTCGGAACCACATATTCGGCTTTTGCACCTTCATCGACAGTCGTATTTTCAGAGCCACCAGTTCCTTCAAAGTTTTTATCTAAAGTAACTCCGCCAAAATCAATTCGTGCGGTCAATTGTGTCAATGGTACTTTAACCACATTATCTGATGTTGTTACTTCCTGCACCGCATAACCGACTTTAACCAACTCATCTGATTCGAAATCAGTCGTTGTTTCCACTAAATTCTTAAAATCCGAATATGCCGATCCCTCTCCAACTGTTGCACCACTCCTGTTTTGTGAGTTTGCTATCACCAAAAAAGAGATTTTTTTACTTGCGACTCCTTCAAGTTTCATATCCTTCAATGTATATTTATAAGAGGGGACTTCACCTTTTGAACTCGTCTCAGGATCAACCCTAACAAGATCTCCCGAATCAATAGCGCCTTCATAATACTTAATACAGGGAGGATCTGCTTCAGACTGTGTTATATCTCCGTCAAAAACGGCTATTATACAATTTCGGATCGTGATTTCATCCGTTGTTGCATATGTGTAATGTTCATCCGCTGCTGCTTTTGTCTGTGTATCTTTTACAGAAAAAACGATTGAAAGATCTCCATTATTTACTTGCGGCTCTATCGGCTCTTCAGATGTACATGAAGTAAGGGCTCCAATTGCCACTAACATTCCAATGATTATATTTTTTACTTTCATAATATATATATTTTACCCATTTTACTTAATTGACAGGACTCATGGGCACATCATTAAATGTACTATCATCAAAAATCCAATCGTTGGTGTAACAGACAATGTCACAATCAACCAAATCACTTGTCACATTAACCGTTGCTTTCAACTGATACCAATAACCGGCCTCTACATACACATGTCCGCTGTTATTTGTAAAACTCCCATCTTCCTCGCTCGGACGGTTGATTATATAAGAACGGTTATAAATTTTACTGTCATTCCCTTCCGTTACTGAAAAGGTCAACGTTAAAGTTACAAACTCAGCTCTTCCTCCTCCATCTGTATTAGGGTAGACATCTGCGCGAAGTGGATAGTGGCCATCATCGCCATTATAGAAACCAGGAGTGCGCGGTAAGCTATATGTCGTCTTATCAAAATCAAAACGTCCAGTCGTCACACCACTCTTTAGATCTTCCAACCATCCTCCTTGTGTTTTCAAATTGGACAAACTTACTGATTCCAACTTAACAACAGGACGTTTATCTGTTTTATACCTCACTGCAAATTCAGCCAATTCGACAATTGCAGTACGAGATTTAACGGTGATAGCTGTTGTAGCCGTACTCAGATTTTCAGTTGTGGAAGAGCTACCGACAACCTCTGTCCAGTCAATCGCACCTTCACCGATTTTTAAGCGATAGTGGGCGTCATGTTCCACATAGTTTTTTAAATCATCATAATCGGAACAGGCCAATAGACTTTCCGAATTACCCGGGTTGTAGTTAACAACCGCAACGGCTTTAGTTGCCACATTCACTTTGGTCAAAAACCTGATTTCTTGTGTAGTAGCAGTACTATTATAAGTTTCAGTATGAACCCCGACAACCTTACCTTCTGAGTCTAATAGGAATAAAGCACAAGAAGCAATCGCATCGGCTACATATTCCTGAGGATCACTGCTATTACCTGTAGTCGCTTTCGTTTGAGTACCCTCCAAATTAATTACTGCAGAAACATAGGCCGAACCGTCTTCAGGAACTAACTTAGAGGAATCATCATCTAAAATGCTATCTTCCATCGAGCAGGCTGTTGCTACAAACAAGAAGCAAACAACGGAGAGTATATTCTTCAGTTTCATAACCTAATATTTTTTCGTTTAACTTACGCCAACAAAAGTAGGAGGAATATAAAGAGGGGGCGATAGGCGAAACTTTCAAGATTAATAGGTAAAAATACCAGAAGAAAGATTGAGAGGCGTACCCTTTAAATGCGATAGAAATAACTACAAAACAAGAGGCTCGGATAGGAAAGAGAAGGGAGAGGCAGAGATTTCAGGTTTTTAATAGAATCACCGTTACTTATGAAAGGTTTGGCTATGAAAACAGGGTAATAAGGAATAAATAAAATTGTGCCAAAAACGTCATACTCATACCGATAACGTTTTTGGCACAATTGCTTATGATAATTTAATTGCAACAATCAGTTTGCATCTTCTTCATTCTGCTCGATCACGTTCCACGGAGCAACATCGATTGTTGCGGCAACGTGAGCGTTCAGCTTGATATCATCTTCGTTTTCAGAGCCTTCTCCGGTAATGGTGATATTCAATTTATACACATGGTTCATCAGAACTTCCGGAACATCGTCTGTCCCGTTATCTTTCAGAAGGACACGCATGTGCTTCGTAGAGACTACACCTGCTGCATTCTTAAAATCAACGACCAAAATAATACCTGTTTCATAAATACCATCGGTATGAGCAGCATCTACATTAGAAGCAGTTCTTTTTGCATTAGAAAAAATGTATTTTACAAACTTATTCTCACTAAAAGTTTCTGTTTTTTCTTCACCGTTACCTGCTGTAAGAGCATAGTCTGCACTTATATAGTTTTCATTGACAGTACTGTTAGGAGCAATCCAATACTGGACAGGACGATATTGTTCAGATTCATATCCTCTTACATAGTCACCCGTACTTTCTGCAAATTCAGACTGAATTTTAACATTAGCCAAAGCGATCTTTCTCAATGTGATAGAAGCACCCGGGTAGGCCGTCAATTTTAACTTTACAGATTCAACCTGTACCCTTGATATCAAACGAGTCAAAACAACATGGTCTGCTGATGTATAATTTGATGGTGGTGTTTGAGGATCTTCCTGCGAAACAGTCGCATCTGTAACTACTCCACCGTTATCTTTAACCCAATTCTCATACCACCCGGTACTTCCATCCTCCTTTTTAATATTGGGGCGAAGTCCTGTAATTTTGATTTCTTTGCTAACCATTGGAAGAACAGAACCTATAGCATAGGAATCAGCATTCTCTGTTAAAACCATATTTTTCAAAGCCCCCAATGTAGCAGGAGTTGAAATATCTTTGCAATTACCCAAAAATACGACTATAAAATTATCTATCGAAGATGTACCATCGGCAGTAGGAGTAACTTTTACTACAAGATGCTTGATATCACGAATCGTTTCATTTCCCTCCACGGTTTCTGTCTCGGAAGTAACAAAAGTGGCATTATCATCTGTCCCTTTAAATATCAGAGCCGTCAATTTTTGAACTTTAGCTTCCTTCTCAATTTCATTTCCACCCTCGCCAACCGTTGATTTTGTCTGTAGAGCAGCCGTCACCCCGAAAGATACATAAGCATCCACCTCTCCCATTTGGGAATAATCGGTCGTTTCGTCCTTTGAACAGCCCGCCATCGTACAAACGGCTAAACCTGCTAAAAAAATATTCCGTAGTTTCATCACTTTATAATTTTAATCATTTATACTTTAATTATTTTACCCTCTCACTATTTTACCACAACCTCCTGGTTGACAGGCCCCCACCCTACAACTTCAACACTTACGCTCAAATCTCCGGTAGAAGGTGTCGGGGGCGTGGGAGGATCGGGCGGTGTCGGATCATCAATATCGATCCCTTCGAAACTGTTCGGGCCGAAAGTAATGTTCAGACGATAGATGTAATTACGTTTCACATACTTATGGGGATCGCCTTTCAAAACAACTCCGTTCTCATTGATTATAGCGGCAAACTCTTTCGTCTCTGCCTGATAATTGGATGTTGCCAGAATTGTAGCATTCACAACAAGCTGTGTCGGATTGTTGCTATCCGTATTTTCCATCACATACTGGCGGAATAAGGTTCCGGAAAGCGGAAGGTCTTGCCCCAAAGTGACAGCAGAACTGTTTCCCAAATTCCCATCGGCCATAACTGCCCCCCAATAAGCCGTGCTGGCAAAACGGGAAGCGGTTTTCCGGTTGGAGACATAGAGGCTGTTGATGCGGACGGTACGGCCTTTCAGTTTATTGTTCGTATCGAAATTTGTCGATGCACTCTTCAGTTCGATGCGGGCAGCCAGACGGGTCAGTTCCAATGGAGAAGAAATATTGTTGATATTCGTCTGCGTCGAATACCCGATATAGTTGTCTCCTTCTTCTAACCGGTCGTTGGAGGTAATCACTTGGGCACTCATGGCAAGGTTCGACTGCGATTGGTCTGACAACTGCGCCAGACGATTCTGGAAATCGCTGTAAGAAACCACCCCACTAAAAGCGTTCGCAGGGACATTGGCTAAAATGGCTATCATGGCATTTGTCGCTTTTGTCGGGACGTTCAATACGGTGGCCTCTCCACCGGAAGCAGACATACCGTCCGTCCAATAGGGATCGGCCAAAATTTGCGAGCCGTCGGGAGTAAATGAAAGAACTGCTATGTTATTAATATTTGTCTCGCCTTCGAGCGCGTTTTCGTCTCCGCCCACTTTCAGTGATGAACCCGGAGCAGAGGCTTTCACCTTGATGTCCAGCGTAGCATCTTTCAGATCTTCCACATTCACCGGCTGGCTGTCTTTCGAGCAACTTGCCAAAACGAACAACGACAAACCGACTGCCATTATATTTTTTATCTTCATACCTGTACTTCTTTTTAAAAGATTAAAATATTATATCTTCTTCCACTACCCCCCACGGAGTGATACGCATCTTGGCAGAAATAGTACCATCTTCGCCAAACAGGAGCAGCACATCCAAACGACCTCCTTCAGGGATTTCGAACGGATCGCCATTGTCATCCACATAAACGGTCTTATTGACTCTCCCATCCTTGCTGGTGATCGAGATGCCAAGGTCCTCACCGGCGAAGGAGTTCTGCTTGCCGCCGAACATGGCCTTGTCAATAACACCGGTCGTCAACCATTCCTGTGCCGTGTCGTAAGTTCCTTCCGGATGATAGGCAACGCTGTCACCGGTCAGTGCTCCACTATTGTCATGCGTATCCAACGTACGGTTAATATAGAAATCGAAATCTGCTGCGCTCTTCAGGCCATAGGACTTCAACGCATTATTCAAACCCAACGTCTTGATCGTGTAGGTTCCGGTTTTAAGACGGATCACCACTTGGCCGTCACCACCGACGATACCGCTACCGAGCGAAGTCACCTCTTTCGTTCCGAAATAGAGGCTGTCGGGTGATTGGGCGAACCCGTCTTCCGAACTCTTCAGCTGCACCTTCAAATCGTCCAGCTGCTTCGGGTCCGTAACCGACTGGTTGCCACCTTTGAGGTTTCCCCAGGCAACGATATGCAGTTTTGTGTTGTCCGGATAGTTATCCAGTTTGATGACTTCCTTGGCAAGTATGAAATCTTTGCTTAGATTACGCGTCTCAAGCAATTTCCTGTTTTCATCGAAGATATATAGAGTGGCATCTTCCACCAATCCCAGACTGGTAATATCCATGATATCCGTCCCGTTCAGCCCTTCAACCTTCAACGTCAGTTTGCTACATTCAGCCAGATCGTCTTTGATGCAACCCGTCAGCATGGCCGCAAGTACAGCCGCCACTAGTAAAAGAGACTGTTTTATACATGTTATATGTTTCATAATACTATATTTATACCTTATTATTACCCTATTCCACATCAATCAACTTCTTCATCGATTTCGATCACATTCCAGTCTGCCACCTTAACCTGCGCAGCAACATGCGCGAAAGCGGCAGGGGTAAACGGATCATCCGAACCAGAACCCAATATCTGCACAGTCACCCTATACTTGGTATTGCGCTGGATATGGACAGCTTTCTTTCCCTCATCTCCCTCGATCGTTCCGCCTTGACGCCCATCATTAACGATAACCGTATAATAACGATTGTTTTCAGTTACGACATCATCTCCGATCTTATATCGATAAGTGCCTCTCAAGACTAACAAAGTGTAGTTATGTTTTCCTTCCACATTGGTTTCACCGTTTTGGTTCGGATAGACATAGCAAGGAGCGACGGCACTTGTGTTTTTCCAGTCGGGAGTTGTAGTGTTTACATTCGTTCCCGTCCGAGCTTCTATTATCTGAACCGGGTCCAGAACCCGTAGCATTGAATTATCGCCTTTGGCTTCTCCTGTTTTATAGGTCCCTACATAGGATGTAAAGTTTACAGGAGCCAAATAATACGTAGGATCAAGAGCTCCATTTGCCAGTGGCGACTGCTCGATAGTCTTTACATCTCCATAAGTTCCGATTCCGGCCGTACTTTTCACATTGGCTACAAAAACAGAATCCAATGTGAAACTGACATTTTTATATTCCGGATTTCCGTCATCCGGTGTCTCCGGCAGCAAAACTCCCTCCATGTTGATAGCCGCAACCGTACGGGTCAGCTCAACAGGATTGTTACCGTAAATTTCTGTCCCTGCACCATATCCTTCAACTGTTATTGTTCCTTTTTCACCGAAACCCACGAAGTTCGTACCCGCTACAAGCTCAACGTTCAAAACCTCGCTGCTCATCGTAAGTCCCTTTTCCTTCGTTTCCGAAGAAAGGGGAGTTGCAAGTTTGAGCACATCAGCAACCGTCAGACGGGCACTCGAAACAGTGCTGTTGACAGAAGCCGTCAGTTGGTCCAGTACATCGGCATCCAAATTGGCAATCAGCAATAAATTGACTTTTCCCGACATCACTTCTCCTTCAATCACAGGAGCACTTGTCGGATTTTCATAATTATGGGTAAAAAGGGCAGCGATTGTACCAACTCTGATATTATTGTCACTGTACGCCCCATCGTTGAAGACCACCGCCGTCAACGTTTTCACTTGGCAATCCCAAGTGGTGGTCGTCCCGGTAACATCGTCGTCTATAAATCCGCCTTTTGTCTTTACCCTATTATCCGTTTGGACAGCCAGTGACAATGTTGCATCCGGCACAACAGGCGTAATCGCCAGACTCACCGGATCATCATTGTCCGAGCATGAAAAGAATGCGCAGACTATTAATGTTATCAAAAAGTAACTTTTCAGTTTCATAGATATAAATATTATTTTGTTTTTTCACCTTCATAAATAATCACAATACAAAGATAGGTTACAAACAAAACGGAAAAGATAGGTAGTTCTCTCGTTGTTTATAGACGAATCTATCAAACTTCCGATGTGATAGTTTTAGCTCTTATCTTGCGATATACACCAATAAAGCAGAGGGTAACAGCGCTATATATTCCCTTCGCATAAAAACAAAAAAGTGCTCCCTGTCCGGGAGCACTTCTGGGGATATTTTAAAAAAGGCGATTACTCGACCGGAGTAACTTGAGAAACTTCATCCCAGTCAGAAACCTCAGTCTTAACATTCAGAATAGGTCTATCCCCTCCTTCACCACCACCAATACCAGCAACAGCTAAAGAAATTTTATAGCTTTTATTTGGAAGGATACCTGCACCGTTGTCTTGTCCATTTACTTCACCAGTTTTACCAATCTCAATATTGTAATAACTGTTGTATGTATTATTAATTACCACACCGTTACGTTTGGCATTCTCCACAATCATTTTACCATTAAGCGTGAAAGCGGTAGGATTGGCATTCGTATACTCACCTGATTCATCATCTTTAGTTGCTTCATTAGGCAATACATAGAATACAATAGATTCAGGCTTTGTTACCGATACTGCAGCCGCTGTTGTACCCACTACATATTCAGCAAAAGTTTCAGTATCATCCGATTTTATGTAAGAATCAGTTTGTTCACCATTCCGATGACCGTCCCATACCCAAGCGTTAGCAGCCAAACCACCGACAAAATCATTTCCAACAGCATAGGATCTTCCATTATTTGAGCCGCGTTTTGCAAAAGTAACCGTAGATTCTTTGGGAGCCATGTTTACAGAAGCTGAAATAAAATCAAATTTAAACGTACCGGCAGTAAAAGCATTTTCATTTCCCTGCTGCGACAGATCCAAGGTCAGGCCAACCAACTCTACACGAGCCAGATCACGAACCAAAGTCAATATCGTGTTATTTTCTCCGGCAGCAATTGTTACATCTGTTGAAAGACCATGCATCGGTAAATTTGTTCCCTCGATATTGGCTGTAACATTAATTACCTTATTCGTTGGCACAGTTGTCATTTCTTCTCCAAAATTAGCAAAACCCACACAATAAAGCTGCTGACCTACTTCTAAATTGTCAAAAGTGTAAGTATATTCCGATTTAATTTCCGAAGTAAGATAGACACGATTAATAACAGTGCCTGTTTCTTGCTCAAGCAAAAAGATATTAATATCATTTACAGCTGTTTCTGTCCCGGCTGCAATATCCGCCTTTGTAGACTTTACGCCAAGATCAATCGTCAGAGAAGCATCTCCCTTTGCGTCCGGCCCATTCTCAATCACATCATCATTCGAACAGGAAGCGAACGCGCATGCAATCATTGTTGCATACATTAAATTTCTTAGTTTCATATTTCTCAAAATTAAAATGTTAATAAATTCGTTTATATAATGATCTTTATTTTTCTTACCCTATAGCTGCTGAGCTGTTCGGAACGACTATTGTGTTTTTGTGTTGTCCTAATCATCCTTATCTGTCTTATCGTCTTCCGACATTGCAAAGGTGGGAGAAAAAGTAAAGACGCATTAGAGGCATGACTATCAATTATAATCGGTAAAACTCTAAGTGGCCATTTTGATTTATTTGCACCTATTTTTGAGATATTTCCAGTTTGTATGGTGCCTACATTAAAACAGAATATCCAGCCTTAAGCTGGAATTCCGTATTGTGAAGGTGTAACTCCGTATTGCTCGGTAAAGCGTTTACGGAATGTAGCCGTATCGTTAAACCCCACCATTTCGGCGACTTCCTGTACGGAGTATTGCTGGCTGGCAAGCAGTTCGGCGGCTTTTTTCAGCCTTATGTTGCGTGTCAGTTCAAGGATACTCAGATCTGAGTATTGTTTAATCTTTCTATACAAGGTTGGCAGACTCATATTCAATGAGTCTGCCAGTACTTTTGCCTCAAAAGTAGAGTCATCGAGGTGTTTCTCTATGTTTTTGACAACGGCATCCATGAATGGGTTGGTCGACAGCGTGTTTTCTTCATCGTGCGAAACAGCAGAAGAATTAGAGAAATAACGTTTCATATCGTCACGCTTCTTCATCAGGCTGTTGATCTTGCTCCGCAGAATTTCTACGTCGAAAGGTTTCGTGATGTAATCGTCAGCACCCGCTTCGATACCGGTAATCACATCTTCGCTCTCGACTTTGGCTGTCAACATCACGACAGGCGTCTGCGCCATCTTGGGATCGTTCTTGATCTCACGGCAGGTCTCGTAGCCGTCTTTCACCGGCATCATGACGTCGCAAAGGATCAGGTCCGGCTCTTCTTTCAAAGCGACGTTTATCCCATCCTGGCCGTTGCGGGCTTCCAATATCTGGTATTCCTTATTAAAGACATGCTTCAGGAACCAGCGTATCTGGTCGCTGTCGTCGATCACAAGGAGTTTCTTTCCGGTTTCCTTCTTTTGCGGAATCACATGGATCAGTTCGGCGATCTCTTCTTTCTGGCGGGCATTCAGTTTGACCAGGTCGGATTCGGGTTCCACAAACTCGACACGACGGTCCAACAGATGCTGCTTGCCAAGCGGGATCATGATTGTGTAGGAAGTGCCGTTCTTGTCCGACTCGCTTCGGTACATACCGCCTATCGCATCGGCCATGTCCATGATCTGCTTCAAGCCGCGGCGTGTACTTTCGTCTTCATCCAACCCCTCGTCTGTCACAACCAGTGCGCTGTAGGCTTTTCCGTTTTCATTTACAACAGATATATCAAGTGTCACTTTCCCATAAACAAACGTATTTTTGAAGGCATTCGACAGTAACATACGCAGAGCGAACTCCATCTTGCGACGGTCCATCCAGACCCAAAGGGCGGGTGTCTGCGTGTTGATACGGAAATCGACGTTGTTCATGGCTACCCAATCGACAAAGATATCGCAGATCTGGCGGGCAATCTCGACCATATCGTAACGGGCAATGCGCAAATAATTGGCGACATCGTTCGAACGGCGCGTACCGATCAACTGGTCCGCCAAGTCCTGCATGGCAAGTGTATTACGATAAGCGGAAAGCAACTGGGTAGACATATCTTTCTCCGGATCGTCGTTCTGCACCACCAAAGCAAGAGAACCCAACACTAAGGAAAGCGGGGTGCGCATTTCGTGGATCGTCTCGATAAAGAAGTTGTCGTTGATACTCTCAGCGTCTTTCAGGCGTTTTTCCGCTTCGGCAAGCTTGTCGGCGGCTTCACGCTGGATCATGTCGTTTTCCTTAATCTTGGTTACGATGAGCTGCTCCAACTCTTTCTTGTTATTGTTTAATGTAGAGATCACCAACTCCAGTTCGTTATTCTTCCGGACCAAATCACTATTGGCTTTCGCCAAATCGTCATTCTGCTCCCGTAAAACCCGGTATCTTTCTTCCTGTTGCTCGATTTGCCCTTCCAACGACTTATTCCGGGAATCAAGTTCTTCATTGCGGGTATTCACTTCTTCGTTTCGGGAGCTGATTTCTTTATTCAAACTTTCAAGTGCGGCGTTTTCCTTGATGATCCGATCCGAGCGGTCATTCATATTGGAATGTAATTTTCTCACATAAAGAAACAGGGGGACAAATAAAAGCAGTAGAGCAACCACCACAATCAATGTCTCACTTCCGAATAGTTGTCCGTTTTCATTGGCAGCCAAGATTAATGAAGTACTGAAAAAAACACCTGTCAACACTCCACTCACCCTCCTGAACAGAGATTTTTTCTTCATATTTATATGCATTTATTATATATCCTTCTATAAATCAAAACTCATCGTCAGCATTGCACTACAAAGATGGCAAAAATATTTTTCTTACGAGATATTTAACACCAACTATTTTTCAAAAATATCATGATAATCATATATTTTTAAATGTACAAAATCGTTACAAAAACATGACAGCATCCAAATTTCATCCGATAGACGCAATTAAAAATAGAGTATCAAAAAACTCTGCCCCATCAGAACATGACACAAAGACCTACACTTTGACACGTTTAACATCTTTTACGCACGTATTATTGTAGAACAGAAAAAGACATTTTATTTTTGTACAAAAATAATGGACAGAGATTCAGACGAGTGCTTATCGGTTCCAAATAAGGTATTATGGAATGCAGCTTGTTTCATAGCAAACAATCATTAATTATCAATATTCATAGTATCGGAAACTTTTCAAAACAAGCTTCTCTAAATGAGTTGTCCATCAATCAATAAAATATTTCATTTGATTTATTTTACCCTCAATTTTTTATATGCATAGGCGTACATCCGGATTGTTCCGCGTGTGCGCCACTTTTTTTTGCCTGTTTTATGCACGTACATATACATATTTTATACACGACATAGAAGAGGCATTATATTATGAATATTCAGAAAACCTATCAACTTAGGCAATCACCAACTTCAAGGGAAGAATCGATAGTTTCACCTATCTCTGCTGATACATTTACCAGCGAAATGGTAAATCTAAAAACAAAATCCGAGTCATGACAGAATCAACCACCTTCATGATACTTTTACCTGCCTTTAAAAGAGGGGTAGACCTTTCAATAATGAATGATAATTAATACCTTTACCATGCAAAAATGAGATAAACAGCCCTCATAAAGAGATATTCTCCTGCCATTTTGATCTGTTTAACATATTTTATATGATAAATTATTGCAGCATTCGAAAACCCATGATATCTTTGCAGTATCAAAAAAAGGAACGAAGGTTTTGATGAGGGTCTTAACCTAACAAAAGTTCCTTCAGAGTATAGGGTTTTAATTAGCATATAAAAAAATTAGGGTCATGAAAAAGGGTAAAATTTTCACAAATTGTTTGTTTTCTATTTGGACATTGTCCGTTATTCTATCTTTCGCAAGTTGCTCCTCCGATGGTGATTCCATTTCAATCATAGATGAAAGAGTTCCACTGGAAACAGAAGCACCTTTTTCCGTAATCTTGAAAGCATACTCCGAGAATTCGGACATCACTGCCAAAGGGGACGTAAAAAGCACTACACTGTATGTTTTCGATGAAAATAACGATTTCTACAAACAAATCACAGTGGACAATGATTATCTTTTACAGGTTAAGCCGGTCGAAATAAACTGTCCGGGATCCGACAAGATCACCGTCATCGCTTGGGCAGGCCTTTCAAGCAATAGCGAAGAAATCAGCAATATGAACCAGGCAAACGTCATCTCAGACCTGCAAGTGAGCCTAAAACACAATAATGGCGTTGCAAACAATCTGCCGGGAGACTTGTTTTATGGACAAATCGTTCTACATCGTTCTTCTACAAAAGCAACTTCGCAGGAATTAAAGATCGAACGCAAGGTGTCTTCCATGTCGATCTTGACAAAAGGTGCTTTAAAGGTATTTGACTCCAAAGAAGGCAATTATTATTACAAAATCAAAAGAACTAAAAGCTCATTCAACTGCAATGGTGAATTGACAGGCAATGATATCGAATATATTATTCCAGCTACTTTAAATAATAATGGCAACCTAACCACAGGTATATTCTCCATTTTACCGGCTGATAATATGACTATAGAGCTTTACATAGATGACGTTTTAGTTCTTTCTTCCGAAAATGTCAAAAATTCAGAAAACGTGGCTGCAAACGAAGGAGAACAAACAAATATCATTTTTGACCTTTCCCGCAACAATATCAATATTAGCATTTCAGAATGGGGTACTGTTATTCAGTATGTTACAGTCGGATAATTCGACCCTCAATTTTTTTATATGCAATAGGTACACATTCGGATTATTCCGAGTGTGCACCACTTTTTATAAATATGCGATCCTTCGTGATAGGAATACCAGCCAATATGATACAAATACAATCGTTAATAAATATTTCATCTGATTACAAGCATTTTGCATTATCACGAATGATATGAGTACGATGCCCGTATGATATTTTTACCACGCATATAAACACTATTGATAGCGTAACTTTGTAGCAAGAAATAACACAATACAATTTGTGAAATTTTACCCTATACTCTGTTTGCACGAATCCCTTAATTCTGCAAGCAAACCTAATTAATATAACCGTGAGGTTACATAATTATCATAAAAGTTCAGGCTCTCTGCTTCTTTTTAACAAGAACAGAAAACCTGGACTTTTTTCATACCTCCCACTTTACACACCGAAAACAGGTTCATGTTTCACAGCTCCAAGTTCTAAATCATCATTTACCAATCTACATTTTCCCTGTTGTCACTTGTAATATCCCCCCCTAGAACCAGAGAAAATGACAAGTTTGCAATGCAGATATTTATCCACGAAAGATAAAACCGAACAAAAGTCGTTAATGCTATCCCTCGTTTTTGATTACCTGATAAAACGAAAAAAGACTTCGTAAACTAAACGTTTACGAAGTCTTTTTTCGTGTAGCGAGACCCGGGATTGAACCGGGGACCTCATGATTATGAATCATGCGCTCTAACCAGCTGAGCTATCTCGCCATCAAATGTCATCATTTCCTTGATTGACGCTGCAAAAGTAGTGCTTATTTTTATATTGTGCAACACTTTCATAAAAAAAATTCAACTATTTTGAAAGCTTCCTGTTAAGATCTTAATTTAGAGTTGTTTTTTTGGCGAACAGATTTGGCAAATATCAATTCTTTTACTATCTTGCTGCGCAATAAACACGATGAAAGATGAAAAAAGAGAAATTTCATATCGAATACATTTTCGATAAAGTTTCACGACGAAGCTTATGGAATCACCTCACAACTCCTCCAGGACTATCCGCCTGGTTCGCCGATGATGTTATTATCAATGGTAACATATATGTTTTTAAATGGAACAAAGCCGAACAGGAAGCGGAAGTGCTGTCTATGAAACCGGAAATGAGCATCCGTTACCGTTGGATGGATGAAGAGGATGAAAATGCCTATTTCGAATTCCAGATCCACAGCCATGAATTAACAGGATCGACTTCTTTACAAATAACGGATTTTGCCGAACAAGATGAAAAAAAAGATTCTATCGATTTATGGGACACGCAAGTAGAAGAACTGAAACGTACACTCGGTATTTAGCTTGTTTTAGTGATTTCAGTTAGCGATCATATCGTTTTTTCACTACTTTTGCGCCGTCAACCGGATAAGCAATGTTGAAAATAAAACGATTATATACATTTATGCTGCAGACTTTCCTGCCGTTGTTCTTAATGACCTTCGGCATCTGTCTGTTTATTGTGCTTATGCAGTTCCTGTGGAGGTACATTGACGACATGGTCGGGAAAGGTTTGGGGATTCCTGTTTTGGCGGAAATGTTTATGTATGCCGCCCTATTTCTCGTACCGATGGCACTACCACTGGCTATTTTGCTTGCCTCGCTTATGACTTTCGGGAATCTCGGCGAACGATTGGAATTACTGGCTATGAAATCGGCGGGCGTCTCACTTGTCCATATCATGCGCCCGCTAATCATCACCATCAGTATTATAAGTATCGGGGCTTTCTTCTTCCAGAACTATGCCATGCCTGTCGTACAAGTCAAACTTTACACGCTACTTTGGTCTATGCGGCAGAAATCGCCGGAGTTAGATATTCCTGAAGGGGTTTTTTACAGCGAAATCACTGGATTTAATGTATATGTGAAGCATAAGGATACTGAAACGGGGCTCCTTCGCGATATGATGATCTATGATTATTCTGAAGGATTCAACAAAGTAAGCGTGATGGTCGCAGATTCGGGACGCCTGAAGACATCGGCAGACAAAATGTTCTTAGTCCTTTCCCTATTTAATGGAGAATCCTTTAGAAGCCTGGACAAGCAATCGAGTACCGCAGGTACAAAAAGCTCCGTTCCTTACCAAAGGGAGACATTCAAAAGCCGGGATATCCTGATCGAATTTGATGCCAACTTTTCACGGACGGACGAATCATTCATGCAAAACCAGTTTATGGGTAAAAACATGCATGATTTGCAAATCTTCATCGATTCTGTTTCCGTACGCTTAGACAGCATACAAAACGTCAACGCCAAAAATGTTTACGAAACCTCATACAAAAAGACACTAAAGAAGCCGCAAGACATAAAGCAGAATAACGTAAAGGATGATTCGAATAGTGAAAAATCAGATACAAAAACGACACTAGAGACGCCCAAAACGGACGAGCCGGTAATTGTCATGAACTTTGACAGTCTCTATCAGGCAGAAAATCCCGGAAAGAAGGCAACTATCCTGACACGTGCGAAATCGAGCATAGAAAATATGAAGGCTGATTACTTCTTCAAAGCAGCCACTATCGGAGACGAAGCTTACAGGGTACGCCGCCACTTGACGGAATGGCACAAGAAGTTCACTTTGTCTTTCGCCTGCATGGTCTTTTTCTTTATCGGCGCACCGTTGGGAGCCATCATTCGTAAAGGCGGATTGGGGATGCCGGTCGTCATTTCGGTCATACTGTTTATTTTCTATTACATCATTGACAATATCGGTTTCAAAATGGCGCGCGACGGCGTATGGGAAGCATGGCAAGGAATGTGGCTAAGTTCCGCAATTTTGGCTCCGTTAGGTATCTTCCTGACTTATAAAGCGGTCAACGACTCCGTCATCCTGAATGCCGACACATACCTGAATGCCTTAAAAAACCTGTTCGGAAAACGTTCGGGCAGAAAAGTTGAAATGAAAGAGGTGATCATGTTCAATCCGGATTACGGGCAAATCATTCTCCGCCTGAAACAACTGGCAGAAGAAAGCAATACCTACCTAGCCGCCCATAAACGATGGACAAACTATTTTCGCTTCTGGAAACAGGGAGGTCGTGACCATACGGCCGAACAATTAGCAGTAAAAATGGACGGGATCATCGAAGAATTGTCTAATTCGGACCAAAACTTAGTTCTGAACAAGCTGATGGACTATCCGGTCATCAACGGTTACAACCAGATAAATGCAAAAATAAATGGAAAAGCCGGGCTGGCAATCGGCCTCTTTTTCCCGATCGGATTTCCGGTTTATCTGCTTGCTACGTATCAGCGTAAACTTTTACGGCACGATATCAAGATGGTACAAAAGACAAGCTATGAACTGATTGATATAATTGAAAAATTACCCGTATCTTTGTGAAATAAGAAATATAAGCAAAATAATATATGAGCGAAATCAAATTAAACACCATTGAAGAAGCTATTGAAGACTTCCGAGAAGGAAAATTCTTAATCGTAGTCGATGATGAAGATCGCGAAAATGAAGGTGATTTTATTATTGCCGCCGAAAAGATAACTCCTGAAAAAGTAAACTTCATGTTGAAAAACGGTCGTGGCGTATTGTGCGCACCGATCACGGAAGAACGTTGTCAGGAATTAGAACTGGACATGCAGGTTGCAAATAATACTTCTTTACTAGGAACTCCTTTCACGATAACAGTTGATAAATTAGGAGGTGGCTGTACGACCGGCGTTTCGATGTTTGATCGTGCAGAAACTATTCTGGCGCTTGCCGATCCGAAAACCAAACCGTCCGATCTGGGCCGTCCGGGACATATCAACCCGCTTCGTGCCCGTTCACGTGGTGTGTTGCGTCGTGCCGGACATACCGAAGCTGCTGTTGATCTGGCACGCCTTGCCGGTTTATACCCGGCTGGCGCACTGATCGAAATCATCAATGAAGACGGGACCATGGCTCGCCTGCCCCAACTGATCGAGGTCGCCAAGAAGTTCGATATCAAAATCATCTGTATCAAAGATCTGATTTCATATCGTTTGAAAACAGAATCGATCGTAGAAAATGGCGTCGAAGTTGATCTGCCCACCCAGTATGGCCACTTCCGCTTGATCCCTTTCCGCCAAAAAAGCAACGGACTGGAACATATTGCCCTGATAAAAGGTAAGTTCGAACCGGACGAACCGATCTTGGTCCGTGTACATTCTTCTTGTGCAACCGGTGATATCTTCGGCTCCATGCGCTGCGAATGTGGCGAGCAGTTGCACAAAGCAATGCAACGTATCGAGCAAGAAGGCAAAGGAGTAATCGTTTACCTGAACCAAGAAGGACGCGGTATCGGATTGATGGAAAAGATGAAAGCCTATAAACTTCAAGAAGACGGCTTGGACACTGTCGATGCAAATTTGCATCTCGGACATCAGGCAGACGAACGCGATTACGGCGTCGGTGCCCAAATCCTGCGCCATTTGGGAGTCACCAAGATGCGCCTGATGACCAACAACCCCGTCAAGCGTGTCGGACTGGAAGCATACGGGCTGACAGTCGTAGAAAACGTTCCCATCGAAGTCGCTCCGAATCCTTACAACGAATTCTACATGAAAACGAAAAAGGAACGTATGGGACACGTCTTGCACAATATCAAATAATTCATAATTACATAATAACACTATCATGACACAAGTATCAGCACGTTTAGCAAGTTTGTCGCCATCCGCAACATTGGCGATGTCCCAGAAGAGCAGTGAATTAAAGGCTCAGGGAGTTGATGTTATCAACTTAAGTGTCGGAGAACCCGACTTCAATACTCCCGAACCTATTAAGGATGCTGCCAAAAAAGCTATCGACGAAAACTATTCTCGTTATTCTCCCGTCGCTGGTTATCCGGCCTTGCGTAACGCCATCGTTGCCAAGCTGAAAAACGAAAACGGATTGGAATACACAGCCAACCAGATTTCTTGCGCAAATGGTGCCAAACAATCCGTTTGTAATACAATCATGGTATTGGTAAATCCGGGTGACGAAGTGATTATCCCGGCTCCGTTCTGGGTCAGCTATCCGGAAATGGTAAAATTGGCCGAAGGTACACCAGTAATCGTTGCGGCCGGTATCGAACAGGATTTCAAAATCACTCCGGCACAGTTGGAAGCGGCTATCACACCGAAGACAAAGGCGTTGATCCTCTGCTCCCCGTCTAATCCTACCGGTTCGGTCTATAGTGCAGAAGAATTGGCAGGCTTGGCCGAAGTCCTGAAAAAACATCCGGAAATCATCGTGATTGCAGACGAGATCTACGAACATATCAACTATATCGGCAAACATAACAGCATCGCACAGGTGGACGGAATGAAAGACCGTACTGTCATTGTCAACGGTGTTTCCAAAGCCTATGCCATGACCGGATGGCGTATCGGTTTCATTGCCGGACCGGAATGGATCGTAAAGGCAGTAAACAAATTGCAGGGACAATATACTTCCGGACCATGCTCCGTATCCCAGAAAGCGGCAGAAGCTGCTTACACAGGTTCACAAACGCCGGTCGAAGAAATGCGCCAGGCATTCGAACGCCGCCGCAACTTGATTGTCGGCTTAGCGAAAGAGATTCCGGGATTCGAAGTAAATCAGCCGGAAGGAGCTTTCTACCTGTTCCCGAAATGTAGCTATTACTTTGGCAAAACCGACGGTACACGCACGATCGAGAATGCAGATGATCTAGCCATGTACTTGTTAGAAGTCGCCCATGTAGCTTGCGTTGGCGGAACATCTTTCGGTGCCCCCGAATGCATCCGCATGAGTTACGCTACCAGCGATGAAAACATCGTGGAAGCTATCAAACGTATCAAAGAGGCTTTGGCTGCTTTAAAATAAACCTACGGATATAAACGGATTTCACGATTGTGAAATCCGTGCCTAAAAACAGAAAAGAAGGTGTCTGAAAAGGATGCCTTCTTTTTTTGTTATGCTGCCCGTTTATTATCCATTTTTATATTTAAAATATCTTTGGTCTTCTCAATTATTACTTTTCGAGAAGTAATCCTACAGAAATAAGTAAAAAACAAAAGGGGCTGTCCGACTTTTTGGACAGCCCCTTTTTTATTTCAAACTGCCGTAGCAAAATTATTCGGAACGCAAAGTAAAGCGTTTGAATGCCAAGATCTGCAATTCAGGATCAGCTTCCTTCATTGTTTCTTTTACAGTCTTCTTGCCATCCATGATATCTTCCTGGTTCAGCAAGCAAACTTCCTTCAAGAATTTGCCAAGACGACCCTTAGCGATGTTCTCGATCATCTGCTGAGGCAAGTTTGCTGCTTTTTCAGCAGAAACAGTAGCAATGATTTCTTTTGCTTTGGCAACATCTTCAGCCGTGATCCAGCCCTTAGCCATGTTGCTTTCCATATGGTCTTCGCTGTCAACGTGTGTCGGGTTGATTCCAGCTTTTTTCAGAGCAGCTTCAACAGCTTTCTGAACTTGTTCAGCCTTTGTCTTTTCGATTGCCACCTGGATTTCCTGTTCTTTTACAGATTCAGGAACACCAGCTTCATCAATAGCGATCGGGTTCATGGCAGCGATCTGCATAGCGATGTTGTGAGCAGCTTCTTCAGATTCCTTATTAAACGCGGCGATCGTACACAACTGATTCTTACCCATGTGGTTATAAACAGTGGTATAAGCGCCTTCCACTACGTTATAGCCGTCCAATTCCATCTTTTCGCCCGTGATACCGCTACGATCGGTAACAGCATCCTGTACAGTGCCCTTACCCATCGGCAAAGCCTTCACTTCGTCCAGAGTCTTGCACTTGTTAGCCACAGCAGCATCCAAGATAGCCTGAGTCAGTGCGATGAAATCTTCATTCTTAGCCACGAAGTCAGTTTCGCACTTCAAAGCGATGATAGCAGCGAATTCGCCATCTTTCTTTGCCAATACGCAACCTTCAGCAGCTTCACGGTCAGAACGCTTAGCAGCAATAGCCTGTCCTTTTTTACGGATAATTTCCATTGCCTTTTCGATATCACCATCGGATTCGGTCAAAGCCTTCTTGCAGTCCATCATACCAGCTCCACTCATTTTGCGCAGCTTGGTAATATCAGCCATAGTTACAGCCATAATCTTATTTTCTTATTTATTAAATATTTACTTTATTAATTGACAATGGACAATTGACAATTGACAATTCAAGTCAAAAGCCAATTGCCCATCGTTTCATTTTATGTTTCTCTTAATTTTCAATTGTCAATTTTCAATTGTCAATTGAATTACTCTTCGTCCTTAACGAATTTGTCAGCAACGTTAGCATTCAGAGCTTCGTCGTCTTCCTTCTTAATACGTTCTTTCTTTACAGCAGCTTTAACTTTGCGTTCTCTTTTAGGAGCTTCGCCTTCACCGGCAGCTTCTGTATCGATCTTTTCAGCTTTACGTTCCTGCAAGCCTTCGTTCATTGCTTCACAGATAGCCCCCAAGATAACTTCTACAGATTTTGTAGCGTCATCGTTAGCCGGAATCACGTAGTCGATATTGTTCGGATCGGAGTTTGTATCAACCATACCGAATACAGGAATACCCAAGCGGTTAGCTTCACGAACTGCGATATGCTCTTTCATTACGTCAACGACAAACAAAGCTGACGGAAGACGAGTCAGGTCCACGATGGAACCTAAGGTCTTTTCCAACTTAGCACGCTGACGAGTGATCTGAAGTTTTTCTCTCTTAGAAAGATTATCAAATGTACCATCTTTTGTCATCTTATCGATAGTAGCCATCTTCTTGATAGCTTTACGGATAGTCGGGAAGTTGGTCAACATACCACCCGGCCAGCGTTCGATAACATAAGGCATACCTACAGAAGAAGCCTTATCAGCGACAACCTGTTTAGCTTGTTTTTTAGTAGCAACGAAAAGTACTTTCTTACCTTGTTTTGCAAGGTTCTTCATTACTTCTGCTGCTTCGTCTACTTTAGCAACTGTTTTATATAAGTCAATGATATGAATACCATTACGCTCCATGAAGATATAAGGAGCCATTGCAGGGTTCCACTTTCTTTTTAAGTGTCCGAAGTGTACGCCAGCTTCTAATAACTGATCAAAATTAACTCTTGACATTGTTTTTTTCTTAAAATCGTTTACTTTCTTTTGTTTAACTCAATCATCAGGTAGTCCTCCTGTATGTCAGCATATAAAAAGAATCCTGATAATTTAGATACTAAACGCTTTGCTATACTTGTAAGGGACTCACAAATAAGATTAACGTTTACTGAACTGGAATCTCTTACGAGCTTTAGGACGTCCCGGTTTCTTACGTTCAACAGCACGCGGGTCACGAGTAACGAAACCTTCTGCACGAAGAGCGGATTTGTCTTCCGGATTGATCTTAACCAGTGCGCGGGCGATAGCCAAGCGAGCTGCCTCAGACTGTCCTTTGAAGCCACCTCCATCGAGGTTGATCTTGATATCATATTGTTCTGCAACGTTCAGCTTTGCGAGCGGCTGCTTAACAATGAACTGAAGGATTGTAGAAGGAAAGTAATTAGCCAGATCACGTTTGTTGATAGTAATCTTTCCTGTACCTTCGCTTACGAATACGCGAGCAACTGCTGCCTTACGTCTTCCTATTGCATTTACTACTTCCATTGTGATTATTTATATGAGTTTATATCGATTAATTTAGGCTGCTGAGCTTCGTGTTTGTGCTCTGTTCCTGCATATACATACAGATTGTTCAACAGTTTAGCACCCAGACGATTCTTCGGAAGCATACCTTTTACTACTTTACGGAACAGACGGTCGTCACCTTTAGCCTGTAAGTCAGCCGGCGTATAAGCGATCTGTCCACCGGGATATCCGGTATATCTCAAATAAATACGATCGTTCCACTTATTACCTGTCAGAACGATTTTGTCTGCATTGATGATAATTACGTTATCACCACAATCAACGTGCGGAGTAAAATTGGGTTTGTACTTACCACGCAAAAGCTTCGCCACCTTTGCGCAAAGGCGTCCCAAAGTCTGTCCTTCGGCGTCAACAATGACCCACTCTTTGTTTACAGTTGCTTTGTTTGCAGAAATGGTCTTAAAACTTAAAGTATCCACTTGCTTAAAAAATTAATAAATTAATAACTCTAAAAAACAAGAATCCAATCCTCGCATGCGCTGTCACCACGGACACTTGACGTAACAACGTGCTAAAAATTAAACTCTTAGTACAATTTTGATAATATTCGGCTTGCAAAGGTACGGTTTTTCTGCAAAACACAAAACTTTTCGTAGAAAGAATTTACACAAGTAGGTCAAATTCAGGAAAAAGATGCTATAGACCGGACATAAAAAGCATCTAATATTTTACATCAAGAAATATATCCTTTCTCCGTCTAAATGACAAAGAAGGATCATCTCGTTTTCAGTATGCCGGAGTAATAAATATTTACCGGAACATATACCCCAACGACAACGTCACGTTGTTCTGATATAGGGAAGATTCGCCTTCGCGTTCTATAGCGCGACGATCCAGTGTGCCGCAAAGGGCGCTGACGGAAAAGAAGTAGCGACTGTAATCCACACGCAAGCCGACATTGACACCCAGATCAAATGTTTTGAGATCAGCCTCCTTGGTCTGGCCGAAATGGATATCGACGTTCTGGTTTTCAGTTTTCATCTTTCCAAAAAGAGAGAAGTCGAGAGCTGGACCGGCATAAACGCCCAACTGCACATCATTTATAATAAAGGTATAAGCCAAGTTCACCGGAACCTGGATAGAATAGTAACTGCATTTATTGAAAGAATTCTTTGCCCCTTCCACCTGCGGATTAGAGTAGAAAGAACCACCTTGGTTCACAAACGCCAGTTCGGGACGCAAAGACAAGCCCTTATATAAATGTATATCGGCAAGTCCGGCCAAGCTGAAACCGAAACGGGCACCTGCATTGTATGTCCCTTCAACTTTTTGCACCAGAGAAGAATAAGCACCACCCGCACGCACGCCGAAAGTAACTTGACCGACAGCCGGCATAATCATCAACATTGCCCAAAAGGCGATAAATATAATTTTTCTCATATTGCTAATCTCTGAGTTATTAAAAGCAAAGATAGAGTTTTTCAACCGGATTATTGCAGCCGATAGAATAAATTTATAAAATAACCCGTATCTTTATAGGCCGAAATAAAAAAGATTAAGACCCCATATGGAACCGTTTATACATCTGCACGTACATACCCAGTATTCACTGCTGGACGGACAAGCATCGATCGACGCTTTGATTGACAAAGCGCAAAAGGATGGTATGCCGGCGATTGCCGTCACTGACCACGGTGTGATGTTCGGAATAAAAGAGTTCTTCAACAAGGTATCCAAAAAAAACGGCAAGCCGTTAGGAGCCATCAAGGACTATGAAAAAGAACTGAAAGAGCTGAAAAGTAAAACGGAACTGACCGCCGAAGAGCAAGCCCGCCTTGAAGAAATACCTGCAAAGATCGAAGAAGAGAAGAAAAAAATATTCAAACCGATCTTTGGTTGCGAGTGCTATTGTGCCCGTAACGGACGGCATAGCAAGCTTGCTTCACAGAACGACCGAAGCGGATGGCACTTGATCGTGCTGGCTAAGAACCTGAACGGTTACAAAAATTTGATCAAGATGGTTTCCTTATCCTGGACGGAAGGATTTTACGGACGTCCGCGCATCGACAAGGAGTTGTTGGAAAAATATCATGAAGACCTGATCATTTGCTCTGCCTGTATCGGTGGGGAAATTCCGCAGCATATCCTGAACGGACGGATGGACAAGGCCGAAGAATCGGTCCTTTGGTTCAAGAACCTGTTCGGAGAAGATTACTATCTGGAAATACAGCGGCACGAGACACATGACCCGAACGCCGCACAAGATGTATACCCCCACCAAGTTACGGCAAACAAGGCGATTCTGGAACTGGCGCGTAAACACAATATCAAGGTTATCGCGACCAACGACGTTCATTTCGTCAATGCGGAAGATGCGGAAGCTCACGACCGCCTAATCTGCCTTAGTACGGGTAAAGATTTGGATGACCCGAACCGTATGCGCTACACCAAACAGGAATGGATGAAGACGACAGCAGAGATGAATACCATCTTTTCTGATATTCCTGAAGCCCTCAGCAACACACTGGAAATAGCCGACAAGGTGGAATTCTACTCCATCGACCACGGTCCTATCATGCCGACCTTCGCCATCCCGGAAGATTTCGGGACGGAAGAAGGATATCGCCAGAAATTCACCGAACAGGACTTGTTCGACGAATTCACCCGCGATGAAAACGGAAACGTTGTCCTGAGTGAAGAGGCCGCACACGACAAAATAAAAAAATTAGGCGGTTACGAAAAACTATACCGCATCAAACTGGAAGCCGACTACCTGAAAAAGATCACATACGACGGGGCAAAGATTTGCTACGGAGATGATCTGAACGACGAAGTCAAGGAGCGGCTGAACTTCGAGTTGCACATCATGAAGACGATGGGGTTCCCCGGTTACTTCTTGATTGTGCAAGACTTCATCCGGGCCGCCCGCGAAGAACTGGGCGTTTCGGTCGGTCCCGGCCGTGGATCGGCAGCCGGTTCGGCTGTTGCCTACTGTCTGGGGATCACCCGCATCGACCCGATCAAATATGACTTGCTGTTCGAACGTTTCCTGAATCCGGACCGTATTTCCCTCCCCGATATCGATACCGACTTCGACGATGACGGCCGCGGGGAAGTACTCCGTTGGGTAACGGAAAAATACGGGGCCGAACGTGTGGCGCATATCATCACGTATGGTACGATGGCGACCAAATCGGCCATCAAGGATGTCGCACGTGTACAGAAGCTTCCGCTTGCCGAATCGAACCGCCTCGCAAAACTCGTTCCGGACAAGATTCCGGATATGAAGAAGTTCAAGCTGAAGGATGCGATCAATTATGTGCCGGAGCTGAAAGAAGCGGCTACCGGAAACGACCCGCTGGCACGCGACACCTTGAAATATGCCCAAATGCTGGAAGGTAACGTGCGCAACACAGGTGTACATGCCTGCGGCGTCATTATCGGACGTTACGATATATCGGATGTCGTACCTGTCAGTACGGCCAAGGACAAAGATACCGGTGAAGAGATGCTCGTCACCCAATATGAAGGTTCGGTGATCGAAGAGACCGGTTTGATCAAGATGGACTTCTTAGGACTGAAAACACTGTCCATCATCAAGGAAGCAATTGAAAACATCCGGCTGACGACCGGCCATGACCTGGATATCGACCATATCAGTCTGGAAGATCCAGCAACTTACAAACTGTATTGCGACGGGAAAACCACAGGTACCTTCCAGTTTGAATCCGCTGGTATGCAGAAGTACCTGAAAGAACTGCAACCGTCTAAATTCGAAGACTTGATCGCGATGAACGCCCTGTATCGTCCGGGACCTATGGATTATATTCCTTCCTTTATCGCCCGTAAACAGGGAAAAGAAGAAATCAAGTACGATATTCCCGTCATGGAGCGGTATCTGAAAGACACATATGGCATCACCGTCTACCAGGAGCAGGTCATGCTTCTGTCACGTCTGTTAGCGAACTTCACCCGTGGCGAGAGTGACGCCCTCCGTAAGGCAATGGGTAAGAAGCTGATCGAAAAGATGAACCACCTGAAATCCAAATTCATGGCGGGTGGAAAGACGAATGGTTACAAGGAAGAAACTTTGCAGAAGATATGGTCCGACTGGGAAAAATTCGCCTCATACGCCTTCAACAAGAGCCATGCCACTTGCTACTCATGGGTAGCCTATCAGACAGCTTTTTTGAAAGCGAACTACCCGTCCGAGTATATGGCTGCCGTCTTGAGCCGAAGTTTATCGAATATTGTGGATATCACGAAATTCATGGACGAATGTAAGGCGATGGGCATTCAGGTGCTCGGACCGGACGTGAACGAGTCGATCCTGAAGTTCAGTGTGGACAAGAATAAGAACATCCGCTTCGGTCTGGGTGCTGTGAAGGGTGTCGGCGAAGCCGCCGTGCAGAATATCATTGAAGAACGGAGGAAAAACGGTCCGTACAAAGATATCTTTGATTTTGTGGAACGTGTCAACCTGACTGCCTGCAACAAGAAAAACATCGAATCGCTGGCATTAGCCGGTGCTTTTGACAATTTCGGCATCCAGCGGGAACAGTTCTTTGCCGAAACAGGAAAAGGAGAAATATTCCTTGAAACACTGGTTCGCTATGGCAATAAGTTCCAGACAGACAAGAGCACGGCTACCAATTCCCTGTTCGGAGGAGATGCTTTTATCGCCATCGCCAAACCGGAGATTCCCAAATGTGAACGTTGGAGCGACCTCGAACGCCTGAATAAAGAAAAAGAACTGGTCGGTATCTATCTTTCCGCCCATCCGTTGGATGAATACCGTATTATACTGACATATGTATGTAATACCGGCATGGCGGAAATAAACGACAAGGAAAACCTGGTAGGCAAAGACTTGCTGTTCGGCGGTATCGTTACGGACTTTCGCGAAGGGATGACCAAAAAAGGGAATCCTTACGGCATTATCAAGATAGAAGATTTTACCGGTAGCGGCGAAATAGCATTGTTCGGTAAAGATTACGTCGATTACAGCAAATTCGGCAAGCGCGGCATGTACCTGCTGATCAAGGCGCGTGTGGAAGACCGCTACAATTCAGGTCGCCTTAGCTTGTCTATCGGGGCCATCCAATTGCTGCAGGAAGAGAAAGACCGCCTGATCGAAAAGATCAGTATCACGGTCCCGATCCACGATTTGGACGAACCGACCATAAACGAACTGTCGACCTTGATTAAAAACAATCCGGGTCAGAGCCTGTTATATTTCAAGGTGGTTGACGGCGAACATAATGTCATACAGAATTTTTTCTCACAAAACATACGGCTTAATGTCACACGCAACCTAGTCGAATTCTTGCAAACGAACGAGAATATGGATTTTAAAATTAACGGGTAGTATTTGTATGGTATAAAAGAATTTGTACTTTTGCACAAAATTCGAATATATAATTCATAATTAAAGATATGGCACTACAAATTACAGATGCAAATTTTGAAGAGTTGGTAAACTCTGGTAAGCCTATGGTCCTTGACTTCTGGGCTGAATGGTGTGGTCCTTGCCGCATGGTTGGTCCGATCATCGATGAACTGGCTACCGAATATGAAGGCCGTGTTACTATCGGCAAAATGGATGTAGACAACAACAACGACGTGGTTGCACAATTTGGCATCCGTAATATTCCGACCGTTCTTTTCTTCAAAGACGGCAAGGTAGTAGATAAACAGGTAGGTGCTGCTCCTAAAACTACATTCGTATCTAAAATCGAAGCTCTTTTATAATTTAATAGCGCGAAGCATTTCGCGTTTTCCAGGGGGGCCGGGTATTCTTTCGACAGAATATCCGGCTTCTTTCATCATACGTCTGACGACACCTTTCGCACAATAGGTTGTCAAAACACCGCCTCCGGTCATGCGGGTATACAGTCGGTTGAAGATTTCCTGGTTCCACATCTCCGGCTGCTTATCGGGAGCGAACGCATCAAAATAGACCAGGTCGATCCGATCCGGCAAAACACATGTATTACTGTCTCCTTGTATTTTATGCAGTCCAAAGAGATCTGTAACCTGAACCGCAACATTCCATTCCGCCTGATGCAAGGCTTGGAAAACATCTTTCCGTCCGGCACAGATCATTTCGCCGTAATTCAAGCACTCGATCACGTCCATATCAAGCGGATAAAGTTCAACCGAATAGTAATGTATTTTCCGTTGATGCACCTCGGCATCCAACAAAGTCAAGAAGGCATTGAGCCCAGTACCGAAACCTATTTCCAGAACGACGATTTCTTTCCGTTCCAGATGGTGTAACCCAGCTTCAATAAAGACATGGCGCGACTCCTGCACGGCGCCGTTCACAGAATGGTAGTGTTCGTCCATTTCGGGGATAAAAAGCGTATGGCTCCCATCCGCCGTCAGTTGCAATTCCCGTTTGATATGATTCGTTGCGTTCTGCATGTATTTCTATAATATGCCTGCAAAGGTAAGTTTTTAATCCCGGTTTTTATATACCTTTGTAACCATAACAAGAATCAAAGATGACCAAAAAATTTATCTTTCTTTTACTCTTGATGTTTACGGGTTTACAAATAATGCAGGCCCAACAAACATATTCAATAAAAGGGATTGTAAAAGATGCCGCCAACGGCGAACCGGTTAGCTTCGCCAATGTCGTCATCTGGAACACGATAGAAGGGACTGTCACTGATTCGATCGGCCAATTCGAGATCACCGGAGTCTCTCCCGGAAGCTATCGCCTGCAAGCCTCCTTTATCGGTTATAAACCAACAGTTACGGCTGAACTCAGAATTTCCAACAAGGACATGTTTTTTCCGATCGAGCTGGAAGAAAGTAGTGAAAGCCTGCAAGAAGTGAGCATTGTCGCCTCTCCTTTCCGCAAGACGGCAGAAAGTCCGCTCGGACTGCGCGTGATCGGATTCAAAGAGATCGAGAAAAGTGCCGGAGGAAACCGGGACATATCCAGGGTCGTGCAATCTTTTCCTGGTGTGGCATCTACGGCTGCTTTCCGAAACGACCTGATGGTCAGAGGAGGAGGCCCGTCTGAGAACCGTTTCTTTCTCGATGGCGTAGAAATACCGAACATCAACCACTTCTCCACACAGGGAGCATCCGGAGGTCCTGTCGGGATCATTAACCCAGATTTCATACGCGAAGTCGATTTCTACTCTGCAGCCTATCCTGCCGCGCGTGGAAACGCTCTTAGCTCGGTTCTTGATTTCAAGTTGCAAGACGGAAACAAAGAAAAATTCTCCCTACGGGGAGTGATAGGAGCTTCGGATATCGGATTCTCTGCCAACGGACCGGCCGGCAAGAAGACGACCTACCAAGTGTCTATTCGCCGTTCATACCTTCAGTTCCTGTTCGACATGATCGGACTGCCTTTCCTGCCGACCTTCACAGACGCACAATTCAAAGTAAAACATACATTCGACCGGAAAAACGAACTGGCTATTCTGGGGTTGGGAGCCATAGACGACATGAAACTCAACACCGGTATGGAAGACATGAGTGAAAAGAACCAGTATATCTTAGCCTACCTGCCGGTGGTCAAGCAAAAGACATACACATTAGGAGCTGTTTACAAACATGACTCTGGCAAAAACATCTATTCGCTAATTGTCAGCCGGAGCCAGTTAAACAATAAGAATATCAAATACAGGGATAATGACGAAAGTTCGGAAGAGAACCTGACTCTCAATTACCGTTCGGACGAAATCGAAAATAAACTGCGCAGTGAAAATATATTCCGTTTTCCTTTCTTCCGGCTGAATGTCGGCGGAAACCTCGAATATGCGACCTACACCAATCGTACATACCAGAAACAGTTCACCACGATCCCCAGAGTGATCAACTATCACACAGATCTAGGACTTTTGAAATGGGGGCTTTATGCCACAGCCATATACGAAAGCGACAACGAGCGTTTCACCGCTTCTTTAGGAGTACGGGCGGATGCCAACGACTATTCGCCGGAGATGAACAACCTCCTGGATCAACTCTCGCCCCGTCTCTCCCTTTCCTACCGTTTGTTTGGAGCGGTCTATCTGAACGGAAGCATCGGCAGATATTACGAATTGCCACCTTACACGGTTCTAGGATTCAAAGACAATCAAGGCAACTATCTGAATAAGGCCAACCGCCTGACTTATATCCGAAGCGACCAGGCAGGACTCGGACTGGAATATCGCCCTTCCTCGTATCTGAAATTCTCGGCAGAAGGTTTTTACAAGAAATACGACCAATACCCGATGTCATTAGTCGATAGCATTCCACTCGCCTCCAAAGGTACGGACTACGGGGTTTTAGGAAACGAAGCAGTCAACTCGACTGCCACCGGAAGAGCATACGGCCTCGAACTTACCGGCCGGTGGTATAATTATAAAGGGCTGACTTTTATCGCTTCCTACACCTATGTCCGGAGCGAATTCAAGGATGGACGCGGGAGCGGAAAATACATTCCGTTAGCTTGGGACAACCGCCATCTCTTTACATTCAGCGGGACCTACGCACTGCCTAAAAACTGGGATATCGGAGCCAAACTAAGAGTTGTGGGCGGTGCGCCCTATACCCCTTACGATGTTGAAAAAAGTAGCCTGGTCGAAGCTTGGGACGCCAGCGGCGGTCTCTATTACGATTACAGCCGCTTCAACAGCGAACGGTTAAAACCTTTCACCCAACTGGATATCCGGATAGACAAGACCTTCTATCTGAAAAAGTTCATGTTGGGGACCTATATTGACATTCAGAATATTCTGAATTCCAAATATAAAGAACAGGATGTGTATATCAAAACAGGTAAAATCCTAAATCCGGACGCACCTCTCGACCAACAACGATATGAACTAAAACCTGTAGAACGACGTACCGGGACCCTATTACCCAGCATAGGACTTATGATCGAATTTTAGAAAAGTGTTGATTTATGCAAGCTTATACCAAATAATTCCTATTTTTGCATGCGGGATTCAAAAGGAATCTATTTGGGAGTTTAGAATAATATTTACTTAATGGGCAAATCATCAGACTACAAAGTAATGTACAGATGGCTATTTTTTTTCACTGTCATATGCCTACTCTTCACATGCCGGGTCCATGCTGATGAAAATAACCCTATCCTGATCATCAGCTCTTACAATCCCGACACACGCAATACGACGCAAAATATTTCCGAATTCATGGAAGAGTATAAGAAACAGGGGGGAAACTCGCCTGTCGTAATCGAGAACATGAACTGTAAAAGCCTGCCCGAAGCTCCCCTCTGGAAGGAAAGAATGCGTAAACTGCTGAACAAATATCAGGGAGAAAACAGCCCTAACCTGATCGTTATACTCGGACAAGAAGGATGGGCCTCCTACCTTTCTCAAGATGACAGCATAATCCGAGATATTCCGATACTTTGCGGCATGGTCAGTCGAAATGCCGTCTTATTACCTGACAGTAATATAAACGTAGCGGAATGGACTCCCGAAAGTGTAAATGTAGAAGACCTGAAAAACAAGAGAAGAAACCTGGCTGGATTCGTCTACAACTATGATATCAAAGCCAATATAGAACTGGTCCGGAAATTGTATCCGAGCACCAAACATTTTGCCCTTATCACAGACAACAGCTATGGCGGTATTTCTCTCCAAGCCCTGGTAAAAAAGGAAATCGGCAAAATAAAGGGGATAGACTTCATCCCTCTGGACGGGCGTAAGAACGACATCTATAACATCATCGAGGAGATCAAGCAGTTACCCCCGCAAAGCATCATTCTTCTGGGGACCTGGCGTGTAGACGTCAATGACGGATACTATGTCGGCAACGCAACTTACACCATGATGTTGGCAAATCCCAAAGTACCGGCATTTTCACTGACTTCCATCGGGCTGGGGCATTGGGCAATCGGAGGCTGTATACCCCAATACCGCTCCATAGGAAAAGATCTGGCCCGTCAGGCTCTCCACCTTTTAAAGGAACATCCTGAAAAATTGGACACAGAAACAATTCCGAACCTATATACATTCGATGCCAAGAAACTGAAAGAAAGGCACATCTCGACAAAAGAACTGCCTTCTCATTCCGTATTTATTAATACCGAGGTGGGATTATTCGTCCAATATAAATTTGAAATCCTATTGCTGGTCGCAATCGTGTTGTTACTGTTCCTGATCATGGTGCTTTACTTTTACCTGCGCACCAGCAAGCTGAAAAATAAATTACTGATCCTGATCGACAAACAGAAAGAAGACGAAATAGAACTGAGAAAAGCCAAAGACAAGGCAGAAGAATCCGACCGTTTGAAATCGGCTTTCCTGGCCAATATGAGCCACGAGATCCGTACGCCGCTGAATGCAATTGTCGGTTTCTCCAACCTGCTGACCATGGCGGAGGACGAAGAGGAACGGAATGAATATATCAATATCATCAGCAGCAACAATGAATTGCTCCTGCAACTAATCAACGATATCCTGGACGTAGCCAAAATCGAGGCCGGCACATTGGAATTTATCGACTCTGAGATAGACATCAACGCCCTATTATCCGATATCGAGCAATCGTCCCGCCTAAAAGCACCCGAAGGGGTACAGATTTCTTTTGTCGAAAAAATGCCTTATTGCATCATCATGTCGGACAAGAACCGATTGGCACAAGTCATCACGAACTTCATCAACAACGCGATCAAGTTTACGAAAGAAGGAAGCATCCGGTTCGGCTACCGGCATAAAGACGATAAACTGTTATTCTACGTCAGAGATACGGGATGTGGCATAGAACCGGAGAAGAAAGATCTTGTGTTCAACCGTTTCGTAAAGCTGAACAGTTTTGCACAAGGGACAGGTCTGGGACTTGCCATCTGCCAGATGATCGTCAAAAAAATGGGCGGTGAGATCGGTGTGGAATCCCAATTGGGGAAAGGTTCGACTTTCTGGTTCACTTTGCCGGATACCGTCATTCATCGCATTGACGTTCAGTCGATAAAAACGGCGGTAAACGAAGATGCTGTAATCGACAACACGAATCCGAAAAAAGCGACGCTGCTGATCGCGGAAGACAACGAAAGCAACTACATACTGATCCGTGCGGTCCTGAAAGAATACGACCTATTGCATGCCCACGATGGTAACGAAGCCGTCCGGCTTTATCGCGAACACCGTCCCGACCTTATCCTGATGGATCTCAAGATGCCGGATATGGACGGATATGAGGCAACTGTCGAAATCAGAAAAGAAGACTCCGACATTCCTATTATTGCCGTAACCGCTTTTGCTTTTTCAGAGGATGAGCAGCGAGTAAAGCAAAGCGGCTTCAACGGATATGCGGCCAAGCCGATCAAACCGGCGGAATTGAAAAAAATCATTGTCCAATATCTCTCCCTTACAACACACGCGTCTGGGGAAATTGCAAAGTGAAAGTAGTTCCTTTCTCTTCTTCTGAAATAACGGAAATACTACCGCCATGCCGGTTCATGATCTGCCGGCAAACACTCAGACCGATTCCCGAACCACCTTGTTTAGTTGTAAAAAACGGAACAAATACCTTATCCATCGCTTCCGGCACAATGCCGTATCCGTTGTCGGAGACCGTAATCACCGGAACACCTTCACGCCTGAACGCATTCACCCGGACTTCGGGATAAGGACGTTCCTGGCATGCCTCGACTGCATTTTTCAACAGGTTTATCAACACCTGTTCAATCATGGCACGATCCGCATAAATACGCAAGTCTACCGGCCGGACAGAGAAAGAGAACGAAACAGCACCGGCAGGATACAGCCCCCTTAAATCGTCAAAAAGAGAGGAAACCGGAAACAACTGCTGCATCGGAACCGGAATACGAGTCAGTTTCCGATAATTTTCGACAAAATCCAATAACCCCTTGCTCCGACGGTGTATCGTTTGCATGGCTTGCAACATAATACTGTAATCCCGCTCGTTCAACCCGTTGGAACTCGCACGTTCCGTCACCGTTTCCGACAAGGAAATGATAGGGGCGATAGAATTCATGATCTCATGCGTCAAGACACGGATCAGCTTTTGCCAGGCTTCTGTCTCCGCCTCCGCCACCACCACATTGTACAGACGGGTCCGAAAAGCAGATAGCGCTTCATTCATGGCACGCGTCAGGTTGGCTTCGGGCCCGTCTGTCGAAGGGATAGGAAAAGACAGATTCATATCTCCATAGTGGATGTTGGCAATCAGATGCTCCATCTTCTGAAGCATTTTCCGCTGATCCTGATAAAGGGAAAAAGCAGTTCCCAGCAAGATTATAAAACACATGACAGCCGTAAAATACAATTCCTTCAAAAGCAGAAAGGCAATTAAAAGAGATAGCCCGACCAGCAACCCGATCTTCAGAAAAAGGAGATATCGTTTCATAGGCCCAACTTATCCAGTTTCCGGTACAAGGCAAAACGGGTGATTCCCAGCAGCTCGGCAGCACGCGTGATATTCCCGTCCGCCCGGCGGAGGGCTCGTTCAATCGCTTCCTTTTCGAGAACTCCCAGGTTCAGTTCTTCCGGCTCCCCTTTCTTTTGGGCAGGTGCAGGATGCAGCATAAAGTTTTCAGGTCTCAGCATGGGGCCATCCGAAAGAATCACGGCACGCTCGATCGCATGTTGCAGTTCGCGGACATTGCCCGGCCATGCATAGCTTTGCAATTTCGTTTTCGCATCTCTGGTAAGCCCTCCTATCTTTTTCTTATACTTGCGGGCATAACAGTCCAGAAAATAATCGGCCAACAGCAAGATGTCATTTCCCCGTTCGCGGAGTGGAGGGATATGCAACTCGATCGTATTGATCCGGTACAACAAATCCTGCCGGAAAGTTCCTTCCTGTACCATCGCATGGATGTCCATATTCGTGGCAGAGATCAGCCGGACATCGATCGGCACGGAACGGGTAGCCCCCAAACGGAGAATCTGCCTTTTCTCGATAGCTGTCAATAACTTCGCCTGCATCGGCAAGCTCAAATTACCGATTTCATCCAGAAACAGGGTCCCACCGGAAGCCACTTCCATACGTCCGGGCTTATCGCGCCGTGCATCCGTGAAAGCTCCTTTTTCATATCCGAACAATTCGCTTTCAAATAATTGTTCCGGGATACTCCCTAGATCGATACTGATAAAAACCTGGTTGCAACGGGGCGAATGATGAAAAAGAGCGCGTGCAATCAGATCCTTTCCAGTCCCGTTTTCGCCTAAAATCAGAATATTGGCATCCGTATCCTTCAGTTTGGCAATCGTGGCAAACAAATCCTGCATGACATCGCTCTCACCGATAATCTCAAAGCCGGTATCATCAGGGCTTCCTAATGCCTCGACCCGCTGTTTCAATGTATTGATTTCCGTACGGCTTTCACGCAGTTTCAAGGCAGCCGAGAGAGTAGCAAGCAGTTTTTCTTTTTCCCAGGGTTTCGGAATAAAGTCGGTAGCCCCCGCCTTTATGGCACGTACGGCCTTTTCCGTATCTGCATAGGCCGTAATAAAAAGAACCACGGCATCGGGGTCGGCGGCCTTTATCTTTTCGAGCCAAAAGAACCCCTCCTGTCCGCTGATCGCATCCCGCCGGAAATTCATATCCAATAAAATAACATCGGGCACGAATGTCGACATAAAATGCTCGATCCGTTCCGGCTGCGTCGTCACTTTTATCTGTTCCACATAAGGTTCAAGCAACAGATTCAACGCAAAGAGGACATCTTCGTTATCATCTATAATCAATATTTTCCCGTTCTTCATATTCCTGGTATTATTCTATCTCGTGTAAAAAATCATCCTTGACGTGACAAAGATATGTATTATATATACGGAATGTATGTGCGATACTGCACATAATTTGTGCGAAATAACACGTTTTTTCATACACTTACAGGCAAGCTAATAGTAAGATATTAAGAATGTTTGGAATACATATAGCCTTTTCTTGCATAATAAGCATCTTCATTACAACATGTCAGTATGTAATGATTCTCTACACCCGGATGTTCGAGGCGTCAACATCCGGGTGTAGGGAGCGTCAACATCCGGGTGTAGAATGCCGGAAGATGGGCATGTTTCCGAACATTTCTGCTTGCTTTCCACTCTTTTCCTCCTTGTTTTCTGCAAAAAAGGACCTTATGTCGACGAAATAACTTGCTCACAAATACATATAGATACGCTTCCCGCTACTTTCAGAACAATACCGATTCTCCGTTTCAATTGATACAAGTGTGACACAGGAGTGATACATGAATCCGGCATGTATCACTCCTTGTACATCATGCTTATCAATACTTACAAAGCAAAGCGTGATAGAGTGATAGAGAATCCCGCAAAACCATAAAGAGATGTCTATCGTTTCTTAATACAATTTCAGCCTGAATATACCGTGCTAATCCGCACGTGAATTGTGCGGATTAGCACCCTATCCATATCACTACACATCACTATTTACATAAGTACCAACCTTTTACAAAAATGGCATATTATTTGCTTCATTTTTGCCATGAAACAAATAATATACATAGCAATACTATTTCTGCTCCCCTTACAGCTCCAGGCGCAGAAAACACTTACGCTGACATTGAGCGAAGCTATCGAAATGGCACGTCGGAATTCTCCTGAAGCGATTGCCGCCCGTCACGCTTTCAGGGCTTCTTACTGGAACTGGCGTTCGTTCCGGGCTAAACAGTTGCCGAGCCTGACGCTTACATCCGATCCGAGCTTGAACCGTTCCATCCAGTCTGTCACCCTGGAAGACGGTAGCGACAAGTTTGTGCATCGGAACCAACTCTCAGTCGATGCCAGCCTCGAAATCCAACAAAATATAGCCCTTACAGGGGGAAAGGTTTTATTGAAAACCGGACTTGAAAGACTGGATATGTTTACCGACAATATCTCGTCTTACAAAAGTACTCCGGTTGTCGTAGGATATGAACAAGACTTATTCGGCTTCAATGACCTTAAATGGGAACGCCGCATCGAGCCGATCAAATACGAAGAAGCAAAAAAGACCTATATCGAAACACTCGAACTGGTAGCAGCCTATACGACCAACCGCTTTTTTAACTTGGCTACGGCACAGACATCGCTGGAAATCGCGAACTATAATTTTGCATACGCCGACACGCTTTACCGGTATGCACAAGGACGTTACAATATCGGAACGATCACCGAAAACGAAATGCTCCAATTGGAACTCAACAAACTGACCGAACAAACAAACTGCCTCAATGCGCAAATCGAGGTCGACGATTATATCCAGTCGCTCCGCAGTTATCTGGGCATTTCCGAAAATATAAACTTGGTAGTGATTCCCGACGACAGTATTCCTCACTTCACAGTCGACGTAAACGAAGCCATGCAGCTTGCTTTCCAAAACAACCCGGATATCAGCGCTTTCGAACGCCGCCGGCTGCAAAGTGAAAGCAACGTTGCCGAAGCAAAAGCCAACCGGGGTTTTAAAGCAGCCTTATATGCACAGTTCGGTCTGACGCAAAGCAATGAAAAGCTGAAAGAATCCTACCGCGACCCGATGGACCAGCAATTGGTGACATTGGGGATACGCATACCGATATTGGACTGGGGCGTAGGTAAAGGCCGGGTGAAAGTGGCCAAAAGCAACCGCGACAAGGTTTACACCGAACTGGAACAGGAGCGGATGGATTTCGAACTGAACGTAGCCAAGATTGTCAAGCAATTCAACATACAGGCCGGAAAAGTTGCCATAGCCTATAAAACAGACCAAACGGCCCAGCGCCGTAACGATGTGGCACGCAGGCTCTACCTGTTGGGTAAATCGACGATTCTCGATCTCAATGCCGCCATAGCCGAAAAAGACAATTCCCGTCGTGCTTACATCGCGGCTTTATATAATTATTGGAATCTCTATTACGGTCTCCGCAGCCTGACCGGTTACGATTTCGAGAAGATGATCCCGATCACAGAAGACTATGAACTCCTTTTAAACAATTGACAATGGACAATTGACAATTCATAAATTATAAATCATATACATGGACAAGCCCATAGCAAAGAAACCCGTTTATTACCGCTACCGCTGGCATATCGCCGGGGGAATCGCATTTATTGTTCTTCTCATCTATGTCGGGATCGCCGCTTCCGGTGGCAGGAAGCTCCGTACCGATGCAGAAAACCTGATCATCGGAGAAGCGACAAGCGACAAATTTCTGGAATATGTAGATGTCGAAGGCGTCGTGCAACCCATCCTCACCATTCAGATCAACACCCGCGAAGCCGGTAGCGTGGACCGGATCATTGCAGAGGAAGGAACAATGATGAACAAGGGAGACACGATCCTGACACTCAACAATCCCGACCTTATCCGCGCCATCGAGGACCAACAGGATGAATGGGAAAAGCAACTGATCTCTTATCAGGAGAAAGAGATCGAGATGGAACAGAAAAGTATCGATCTGCAACAAGAAACCTTACAGACGACCTACGAACTGAACCGGCTCAAAAAAAGCTATGCACTCGACGAAGAGGAATTCAATATGGGAGTCAAAAGCAAAGCACAGCTCGAAGTGGCCCGGGACGAATTCGACTACAAAACCCGAAGCACCGCTTTGCAGTTGGAAGGTTTGCGCCATGATAGTGCAGCCACGATCTTGCGCCGTGAGTTGATGAAAAACGATCTTGAACGGGAACGTAAAAAGTTCGAACGTGCCCGGGAACGTATGGAGGACTTGGTTGTTCGTGCTCCTCTCTCCGGACAGCTCAGCTTTGTGAAAGTAACTCCCGGACAACAGGTACAAAGTACCGAAGCGATCGCCGAGATCAAAGTCCTCGACCAGTTCAAGATCCATACTTCCCTCAGCGAATACTACATCGACCGGATCACCACCGGTCTACCCGCCACCATCACCTGGCAAAACAAAAAGTACCCGCTCCGGATCACCAAAGTCGTTCCGGAAGTCAAAGACCGGAACTTCGATGTCGACCTGGTCTTTACGGAGGCAAGCCCGGAGAACGTACGCATCGGAAAAAGTTTCCGTGTCCAGATCGAACTCGGACAACCGGAAGAGGCCCTCGTCATCCCACGCGGTGACTTCTTCCAGGCCACCGGCGGCCAATGGATATACAAACTGAATGAATCCGGCACGAAAGCCCGGAAAACCCCGGTCAGCATCGGCCGCCAAAACCCGCAGCAATACGAAATAACCGGCGGCCTCCAACCGGGCGACAAGGTGATTGTCACAGGATATAGTACCTTTGGGGATGCGGAAGAGTTGATTTTAAAATAATATTCGAATCATGATACTACAACATTATATCAAAATTGCATTTCGTAACTTGGCAAAATATAAAGTACAATCTACCATCAGTATTGTCGGCTTGGCAATCGGGCTGATCTGTTTTACATACGGATGGAACTGGTACAGATATGAAACGAACTACGACGGGTTCTACCCACAATCCGGACAAATTTACCGAATATACGGAATCGATAAACAAACGGGAAAGAAATCGGAGGAATTACCGCTTATTCTGGCACGCAAACTGAAAAAAGATTTCCCGGAAGTAATAGAGACAACGCAGATTTATTCCAAATACGGCTCGACTTTCAAATATGGAGAAACAAGGTTAGAGGATCCGGACGAGGAATTTATTGACGAACAGTATTTCAAATTCTTTCCACGTCCCGTAATTTGCGGTAAAAGGGATGATATCCTGAAAACGCTGGATGAGATAGCCATCACCCGCTCTTTTGCCGTGAAATATTTCAAAACACCTGAGGAAGCATTAGGCAAAACCCTTGAAAACGGATATCGTAAAAGCATTACGATCATGTCCGTCCTGGAAGATTCGCCCAACAACTCCATAATGCAAGCCGATGTTTATGAACTGGATAAATTCGACCGTGACCGGGAAAACCGGATCACGGACGAAAAACAATGGGCCTTGCTAAACACTAAAATCTATCTATTATTAGCACCCAACATTAATATAAAAGCTTTTGAGAAGAAGATCAATTCTTATATAGTCGAACATGAATATAATAAATCAATTTTGTTAAAGTTGGTTCCCCTGACAGATGTCCGTCATACATTCGGAAGTGAATTGACATTTAACCTTTCCTACATCCGGACATTCACGATAACCGGACTCTTATTGTTACTCTGCGTTTTCTTTAATTTCACCAATCTGCTGTTGAATCGTATCTATTTACGGAACAAAGAAATGAAATTGAGAAATGCGATCGGTGCTGATAAAAAGAACTTGGTTATCCAGTTGTTGCTGGAATTGACATTGCTTGTCGGGATCAGTTTTCTATTGGCTTCCTGCCTGTTGGAATTAACCGCTGGCGGTTTCTCACACCTCTTCGATACGACATTACAGCGAAAGTTATTATTCAGCCATCTTTGTATCATAGCAGGCATTAGCTGGCTGACACTCATGATTGTCAGTCTACCGTTATTCCTGCATTTTGTACGCACTTCTTCTCTATTAATATCCGGAGGAATCTCTCCTACCCGGAAAAGCGGTTTCCGCAAAATCAGCATGACACTCCAATTATGTATCTGCATATTCTTCCTGATGAGCACATTCATCATGTTCAGGCAAATATCTTTCATGAAACATAAAAACTTGGGATTCCAGAAAGAAGGACTGATACAGATGGAAATGACATTCAACGACCGGGAAGGAATCAGTCGCGAGATTTCTTCATTGGCATTCCTAAAAGGATTCACACAAGCCGGAATATTTACTATCACCCATGAACCTTATACACAAAACGAAGTCGAATGGGAAGGGAAACCACTGGATTTCAATCCAAACTTCCAAGTCCTGCAAGTAGGCAGCAACTTTCCAGAAGTTTTCAACATACCGATACTGAAAGGACGTTTCGTCGATGACGGCGACCTGGCAGACAATGGAAATTGGCGAGCCTCTTGGACAAAAGCCGTCATCAATGAAGAAGCTGCTCGCATCATGGGCATCGATAACCCGATCGGCAAGAAAATCAGTATTTGGAATTATACGACCATGCAAGACGGAAGCAGAGGACGTTCCGAAATGGAGATCGTCGGGATCATCCAAAACTTCCAGGCAGCCAGTTTACGCAATCCGATACTACCACAAGTGATCGTAATTGACAAAAGCAAATGGAACAGTTATTTTTATTATGCCCGTACCGAACCCGGAAAAGAAAAAGCCGCGATCAAAGCAATCCGGAATGTATTCAAAAAGCACTCCAAGCAAGGTGACCCTGCCTCTTGCAATGTACAGACCATAAACCAGATACTTGATCGGCTCAGCACTTCCGAAGATGCCAGCCTGCAGCTCTTTACTTTGCTAGCCCTGTTCTGTACGCTAATCTCCATCTTCGGGCTTTATTCCATTTCGTCCAGCAACATGGAACAACGAAGGAAAGAAATTGCCATACGGAAAGTAATGGGAGCTTCTGCCGGTTCGATTGTCAAGATGTTTTTTCTGGAATATCTGACAATTGCATTGATAGCCAATCTTCTGGCATTGCCACTCGCGTGGTTGTTCATGCAAAATTGGTTGCAGCAATATGCCTACCGAAGCCATATCTCTGCCTGGATGTATATCGTAATCGTATGTGCCACCATCACACTGATCATCGGAGCCGTCCTCTATCAAACGATACGGGCTGCCCGAACCAATCCGGCAGAAGTGATCAAGTCGGAATAATAACAAACTAAATCATTGAACCATGCTATACCATTACATCAAAATAGCTTTTCGTAATCTCTTGAAGTATAAATTGCAGTCATTCATCTGTATCGTCGGGCTCGCAATCGGATTTACAAGTTTCGCGTTATCGTCGCTCTGGATACGGTATGAACTGACCTACGATACGTTCAGGAAAGACGCTGACCGGATCTATTACGTCCGAGTGGAATCGGAAACCGATGACCAAGGATTATCAAGCGTTACACCTTACCCGCTGGCCCGATATTTGAAAGAGACATTCCCGGAGATAGAGGAAAGTTGCAACACGAGTGCCTGGAAAACCGATTTCCTCTACAACGAGAAGAAATACGAATCTTTCGACATGGTCATGGATTCAGCTGCCGAACATATGTTTGAAATAGAACTGATCTCCGGTAGCCGGGATTTTATGATCCCGAAAAGTAACAAGATCGCGATCACGGACAAGCTTGCCAAAGAGGTCTTCGGCACAAAGGACCCATTAGGTGAAAAACTGAAAATTTGGTCTGACGATATGGAAATATGTGCCATAGTCAAAAGTCAGGACCAGCACTCGAATTTCCCGTTCGGAATACTGAAGCCGTCCCGACAAACGGAGGAATGGAACGTAGCCTATTGTCAGACTTTTATAAAGGTTCGTCCGGAAACGGATATGAGAGCTTTTAAAAAGAAACTTTACGAACATAAAGTAAAGAAAGACAGAGACTCGCTGAATCATTTCGTTCTGACGTCGATCACCGCCATGCGGTATGACCACCCCGAAGAAGAGCCAACTATCAAGTTCGAACATATCCTGCTATTCGCTCTTGCCGGAGGATTGGTAATCCTGTGCGCACTATTCAACTATCTGACCCTGTTCGTAAACCGTATACGAATACGCAGTAAAGAGATCGGGCTTCGGAAAGTGTGCGGCTCGTCTGACGGTAATCTGTTTGTCCTGTTCGCTTCCGAATACCTGCTTACGCTTTCCATCTCTCTTTTAGCCGGAATAGCCTTGATCGAAGTCATACTGCCTGTATTTCAAGAATTATCGAATGTAAAAACGGATTCGTTCAGTCTCTATCTGGAAACATTCGTCTATTTCGGATTCATCACCTTACTGGCTTTCCTGTTCTCTTTATTCCCTATCTACTATTTCAGGAAGCGTTCGCTACAAAAGGCCCTTAAAGGTTCGTCTGACGGGAAAGGAAAGAACCTCTTCCCCAAAGCAAGCCTTACCTTGCAATTGATAATCAGCATCGGATTCATATTCTGTTCGTCGGTACTGATCAAGCAAATCCATCACTTGCACACCACCGATATCGGACTAAACCGGAAAGACCGGGGCGATGTCCGTATATATCCCCAAACAGACGGTTTGAAAGAAGAAATTGCCAAACTCTCCTCCATCGCCGAAGTATATCCGGATGAAAACGATCCACTATTTCCAAGCCATTCACGTTCCTACAGGTCCTTTACCGATTGGGAAGGCAAGCCGGCCTCTGTGGAAGGTCTTACGATCCAAATAATCCCATGCAACAATCGCTACTTTGAATTTTATGGTCTGCAATTGCTAAAAGGCAAGTTGCCGGAAGGAGATACCGAACGGCACATACTCCTAAACGAAGCAGCTGTAAAGGAATTGAAGATCGCCAACCCGATTGGCAAAACACTTAGCGTCAAAGATCAGAAAGGATTTATCATCGACGGCATTTTCAAAGACTTTTATATCGCACCTCCTACCGTTCCGGTAAAGCCGGTTATGCTCGAGTTCAGTCCGGGAAAAAAGAATATACAGAACGATTATTCAACGACTGCCATATTCCGGCATCAGCCGGGAAGCCGCGAACTGTGCAAACAACAGGTTGAACAGTTAGCAAAGAAGATGCAACCGAACGCCGTCGACATACATGTTACTTTTATGGAAGAAGAGTATGAAAAGTTTCTGAAATCGGAAAAGGCACTACTCAAGATGCTTGACTTCGTGACTATAGTCTGTATTTTGATCTCATTGTTCGGCGTATTCTCTCAAGTAACTCTGGACTGCGAACAGAAGAAGAAAGAAATCGCTGTCCATAAAGTAAACGGAGCAGAGGCCTCCGATATCATGAGAATGTTTTTTGCCGGTAATCTCCGCCTGCTATGCATCGCTTCGGTTATAGCATTTCCGGCCAGTTACCTGATCATGAAATCATGGATTGAAAACTATGTGTTGCAAGCAGCAATCAGTTGGTGGCTTTATCCGGTCATCTGGGGTGTACTGGTCCTGCTGCTGACTCTTTGTACCGGTTGGCGCATCCAGAAGGCAGCGAACCAGAACCCGGCAGAAGTGATCAAGTCGGAATAAGAATGTCTTTGAACAATATTTTATAACAAACAATCAGATTATGTTATCACACTATGTCAAAGTTTCTTTTCGGGAACTACTGAAATACCGAACTCAATCAATTGTCAGCATCATTGGTCTGGCCGTAGGATTTACTGCCTTCATTTTAGGAGGTTACTGGCTATGGTGGGAGACACATTTCGATAATTTCCATCCGGAAGCAGACCGCCTTTACTGCCTGACGACAGAAGGACTTGTCAAGCGTGCCAACGGAACACAATCAGATTTAGACCAGTTACATATTAACGACCGGGAAGAATTATTCAAGCTGCTCCCCGAAATCGAAGCCTCTTGTTCATTCAACCACCTCAGCTTTACATTGAAACAGGACAACGAAGCAATCAACCTGCATGGAATGGAAAGCGAACAGTCCTTCTTCGACCTTTTCCGGACAGATTTTATCGAAGGGACTCACCAAGGGGTCATTCCCGACGGCAGTTCTGTCATTTTAACGGAACGGACAGCCCACAAATTGTTCGGGACAACAAACTGTATCGGCAAGGAAGTCGTATTGGATAATAATCTTCGTCCCTCGGTAGTCGGTATTATCCGTAACTATCCGGATAATACTGATCTGCTGTTCGACTTTCTGTTGATCAGAACTCCTCAACCCAATCATGTCAAACGCATGACGACCTACGTACGGCTCCAAAAGAATGCGAATGTGGCAAATGTACGGAACAAACTGGCGCACTATAAAAGTCATGCCGAAGACACATGGAATCGCGAACAGGTAAAAAACTGGAAAATAAACCTGCTGACAGCCTCCGAAGTGCATCTTCGGTGTCACCCTGAATTGACAGACCGCATCCGTAACATTCATATCCTGGCTTTAGCTGGGGCAATGGCTTTCCTTAGCGCTCTGATCAACCTACTTGTCCTTTTTATCGGTCAACAGCAACGGAAACAACAAAAAAACCGGACTTATCTTTGTATAGGAGCCTCAACCACAAGTATGATCACAAAAAGTTTCATCGAACTGGCACTTCCTTTGATCATCGCCTTCCTGATTTCTTTCTGTCTGATCGAGAGCATCTATCCTTACTATGAAAGCTATACGACCTGGAACCGGTATGGTATCTATGAGAACGTCAGTCGCCACCTTTCACGAACTTCACTTTTAGGCAATACGCTGTCACTCGCTGGAATCTGTATGTTGGTATTCCTTCTTATCTGTTATTATCCGATACGAAATCTTTTGGAGCATAAAATACAGAAGCCTGCTCTTTTCAAACAGGGCCTGATCATCGTTCAGATATTTATCGGTTCACTGTTCTTTATCACCTCCATCGGATTGTTCCGACAGTTGCATTTTATCCTTTCAAAAGATAAAGGGATCGATTATGAACGGGTCATACAGGTAGATTTAGGATATGACACCTCCTTTCAGACGGATTTAAGTGTTTTGAAACCGGAAATGGCCAACCATCCGTATGTAGAAGAAGTCACATACACCTGCGGGAACGCTCCGGTCTTTACGGAACAAGGGGATTGGTACGGTTCCTTTTACTCGTATTTCTGTTTCGATCCGAATGAAGCCGAACCCAATAGTTACAACTCGGTAATCGTTGCCGACAAGGACTTCTTTTCGTTCTTCAAACTGCAACTGAAAGCAGGTAGCTGGCCATCAGATGCAACCCCATATAGCTATATGGTAAATGCAACTTGCCTGCAAACATTAGGCTACACGGATCTGCTTGAACGGCCTATATACATAAAAGGGCAAGCAAGCCAAGCCCGAGTTTGCGGTGTCATCAAAGACTATCTCTACGCTCCGATGCAATATCCTATATTACCGCTGTTCTTCACCACATACGAAAATCCGATGGTAAAAGACTTCGAGCGTCCTTACCTTATTTATGTCCGCTATGCAAAAGGACATAAAAAAGAAGTGCTGGAACATCTTCACGAGATAACATCACATATTCAGAATGACAATGTCAACCGGAGTAAAATGTTTACGGAGCTGTCCGATCTAATAGATCGGTTCAACCGGCCGGAAAAAGTGATCTTTACCATCTTCAGCATCCTTTCGCTGGTTTGCATCCTTATCTCCACATTCGGCATTTACTCTCTGGTGAGCCTCACCACCGAACAGCGGCGGAAAGAGATTGCCATCCGCAAAGTAAACGGAGCTACCTTTTATCACATTCTTCAACTGTTCTTCCGGGAGTATTTCATGTTAGCAGCATTAGGCAACGCTTTTGCTCTTCCGGTCGGCTACTTAGTAATGAGCCGTTGGCTCGAAACGTACGCCAATCACACCACATTGCCTGTATGGTTGTTTCTGCTGGTTTTCCTTATCACCTGTGGGATCGTGCAGCTCTCTATATTCCGGCAGGTCAAAAGGGCAGCCGCTACCAATCCGGCAGAGATAATCAAAACGGAATAAAGGAGGGTATGTTCCCACATTAAGCGCGGGAACACAGCACTAAAAACAATTAATATTTTGGATGATAAGACAAATTACATGAATTAGGGCTTATCATAAGCCAACATGTTTTACTTTTGTCCTCAAAACATTAATATTTATCTTATGAACACAAAAACATTAATCGCATTGCTCATGACAGGAGCAGGCTTTGCCTCCTGTTCACAGCCGATTCCCTCCTACACGGTAATGGGAAGTATCCCCGATTCTACCTTTAATGGGAAAACAGTCTATATCTTCGACCGGGATAAGGGGCAAAACATTGACAGCGCAGTGATTGAAAACGGAGCGTTTACGTTCACCGGTCAGATTGACACCGCTGTTTTATGCCTAACCCAAGTCGGAAGGAAATACTATACCACCTTCATGCTCGAAAACGGTACCATCCAACTGAACATGGAAACTCCGAACAGCGCGTCCGGCACTCCCTTGAATGAGACTTTCAGCAGCTATATCCAAGAAGAAAAAAGAATCAGTGAACTCTTCCAGAACAAAATGAAAGAGATCCGGGAGCAGGAACAAGATAAAAGCAAAGTCCAAGAATTGACAAAGACCTATTACGACAATGAGTATAAGCCGGCCTATATGGCTATGCTGAAGGACTTCATCGATAAAAACCAAGATAATTACATTGGTGCTTTTGCCCTTCAAAACCTATCGAACTTTATGAACCCGGAAGAAATGGAATCTATCATTGCCCAATCCAGCGCCTTTATCCAAAGTAGGAACATCATCCGGAAACTGAGCCAACGGATTACCAACCTGAAAAAGACGGCCGTCGGACAACCTTTCACCGACTTTACAGTGGAAACCGAAGATGGCAAAAAGGTTTCCCTCTCCGACTATGTAGGAAAAGGGAATTATGTATTGGTTGACTTCTGGGCAAGCTGGTGCGGCCCCTGTCGTGCAGAGACCCCGATACTGGCAGAAGTGTATAACCAATACAAGGATAAAGGATTCCAAGTACTTGGTGTAGCCACATGGGACCAGCCGAAAGATACAAAGAAAGCCATCGAAGATTTGAAGATTACTTGGCCACAGATTCTCAATGCCCAGAACACGCCTTCTGAACTGTACGGCTTCAACGGAATTCCGCATATCATCTTGTTTGGCCCTGACGGGACAATCGTAGCCCGCGATCTGAGAGGCGATGCATTGAAAGCAAAAGTAAAAGAGATGATGCAATAATATAACATGCACAAACAACTGCTTATAGTGATGTTGATTTGTCTGAAAGGTGCCGATTATATATCTGCACAGCAGTGGACAAAAAAGGATTCAGTCTGGCTCCAGAACGTCTTGTCCGGTAAAGAAAAGCTGGAACTGAATCCAGAGACGATGAAAGCGATTCAATCAGGTTCTTTTATAAACTTGGATGAACCGGCTTCCGACATGAAAATGTCACCGGTAACCCCGTTACCCATCCTCAAAGATTTCACCGAATACATACAAACAGATTCAACCTATCGTAAAATAGCATTAAAGGACCTGCCTCCTGGTGTTTTCTGGTTATATGCTCCTCCTCCCGGTAAATTTTTACCGGTCTATAAAAATATGCTCGAAGCATGGAAAAACGATCCTATGAATCGTTCTCATAACACAGGCTTCGTCACTTTCGACTTCGCAGAAATGACCAGCAGGAAGAGTTATATACACAAACGTAATGCCAAAAGAGATGGGACATGGAGAAATTACAACAATCTACCTACTCCCGACATCATCAAGAAAAAGAAGAAACTCGCAACTGGTCATCCGGAATTTGCCAGGCAGGATACGCTTTTGTCACGCAAGGATTCGTTGCAGTTAAAAGACACGACACACGTAACCTCCTTTGCTCCGATGAACTAAACAGCCCATAGAATAAATTTTCAAAAAAAGTCGTATCATTTTGCAACAATCCAGTGTCATATAACGTCTTATAGTTATACAAGAAATATTAATCGGAAACAGGTTATGACAAAAATACAACTATTAGCTACACTGTTGGCACTTTTCATCTTTGCCATGCTGGGAGCATGCAGTAATGAAGATTATCCGGAACCGGATGTTTTCAAGGTAACACCAGACCTCCGCACCCGTATCAATACTGGGATAAAAATGGCTTCCCGCACAGAAAAGAGGCTTTTCAACGAGACATTCAACTCTTTTCTTCACAAATGCGATGAAATGGGATCAGAAAATACTCCCTATCAATATATGGAAACGGAAGAGTATGCAGATCTGAAAAAGCTAATACTGTCATCCTCTCCCGCTACCTGCTATTTGTTAATGGACCGCTACCTAAAACGAAATCCCCCTTTCTTCTCTTTCATTCTGAACGATCTGATCGAAACTGCCTACCCCAATACAGCGGATAAGATTGCTAACCGGATGAAGTCGTTGACTACCGTACAGGAAACAATGGAGCTATTCCCTCAGGTTTGCTTGGAAATCTGGCTGGATGAAATAGAAGAATAGTTAATTTATCCAAAAAACTAACCCAATTATTGCATATAATATATCTTTTGCATTTATTTGTCTGACAAATAAGATTAATCATAATTATCGTCTAATATTATTGCAATGGATACATTAAAAGTACATAGTCAGACAATCACACTTGTTGATCAAGTAGAGGATAAACTTCTCAATTATTTAAAAGAAAAAGATATACGTACAGGAGATTCTATTCCTAATGAATTGGAATTGGCAGCAGCACTGGGGGTAGCTCGCAGTGTACTTCGAGAGGCTTTAAGTCGGTTAAAGATGATGGGGATGATAGAAACTCGTACGCGTCGGGGGATGATCCTAACAGAACCAACGATTCTTGGAGGAATGAAACGAGTTGTCGATCCACGTATTTTAGGCGAAGAGGCTCTTTTCGATATTTTAGGATTCAGAATTGCTTTGGAAATAGGGATATGTAGCGATATTTTCAGAAATATTACTCCGGAAGACATTTCAGAACTGGAAGAAATTGTAAAAATGGGAATTGTCTTTGAAAATAATGAATATGCCCCTGTCAGCGAATTTACATTCCATGCTAAATTATACGAAATCACAGGAAATAAAACTATTTCCGAATTCCAAGATATCATTCATCCCGTAATGATTTTTGTAAAAAACAAATTCAAGGATTTATTAGAACCTATCAATATAGAAATGAAAGAGCAAGGGCAGATAGTTACCCACGTAGATCTGCTTAATTTTCTCAAAAACAGAGATGAGCTTGGGTATCGAAAAGCAATAGAACAACACTTTGAAGTATATAAAAGATTTTTAAACAGTAGAAAATGAAGAAATAACTTGTTAACAATATGTCTAATACAGTCAAAATAGGAACAATTTTTCTGGCTTGTTTATTGAATTTATTTCAAGCCGCAGCATTAAAAGAAAGTATCCCTTCAACTAATCCTAGATTGGAAAAAATCAAATGGGATAATTCTCTTACTCTACCTGATTTAGACGGCAAGCCGAATATCGGAGTTGCGGGAGCTTTTTCAGGTTTTATAGACAACCACCTAATTATTGCAGGAGGCGCAAATTTTCCTTATGCCACACCTTGGAATGGAGGAAATAAGACTTATCAGAATACAATATATTGTATAAACACAATCCAGCCAGCCTCCAAATGGTTAGTATTACCAGAAAGTATGCCAAAAGCCTTGGCATACGGCAATTCTATAGAATTGCATACAGGTATATTATGTATTGGAGGTTGCGATTCCATCCAATGCTATAATGATGTTTTCCAAATTCAACTAATTGACGGACAAATAAAAATTGACACAGAGTGGCCTTCCTTACCTGTTCCTTTAGCAAATGCGACAGCCTCTTTGCTTGGAGATAAAATATATGTGGCCGGAGGTCAGAAAAGCATGGAAAAGCCCGAAGCTACCAATTATTTTTTTGTTCTAGATCTCAACAGCCGCAATAAAGGTTGGAAAGAATTACCATCATGGCCAGGAGAACCTCGAGGATATGCAGTGAGTACAACTCAAAGTGACGGTTTTGATAAATGCTTTTATCTTTTTAGTGGGCGTAACTATAAAGCTGACGGATACATAAATACACTTACAGATGGCTATGCCTTCAACCCACGTTTAAATTCATGGAAGAAACTGAAACAAAGCTTTCCAGTCATGGCTGGCAATGCATTATCTTGTGGTGCAAACCATATTCTTTTTTTAGGGGGTGTACCACAATTAATTCCAGGATCCGATGATCATCCAGGTTTTGACAATACAATTCGTCTTTACCATACTATCACCCAAAGTTTGATTAAGAAAGAAGTTGCTCCTTATCCTATTTCCGTTACAACCAATATTGCCCAAAAAGGCAATACATTTTATGTAGGGAGTGGTGAAGTCAAGCCTGGTATTCGTACACCTCATGTCCTAAAAGGGGAAATCATCCCATTCGAAAAAAAACTGGGTATAGTCAATACAATTGTTATCATTTTATATTTTGTATCTCTTGCTTGGATTGGCTACTATTTTTCGAAGAAGCAAAAAAATACAGATGACTATTTCAAAGGAGGAGGACGACTCCCTTGGTGGGCTGTTGGACTAAGTATTTTCGGAACGAGTCTGAGTGCTATCACATTCATGTCCATTCCCGCAAAAGCTTATTCTTCCGATTGGAGCTACATGCTTGTAAATGCAGGTATCTTAATGGTTGTTCCATTCATATTATATTTGTTTATTCCATTCTATCGCAAACTGAATGTTACAACAGCATACGAATATTTAGAACAACGATTCAGTTCTTTAATTCGGGTACTTTGCAGTATAGCTTTCATCCTATTTCAGGTTGGTCGTATGGGAATTGTCTTATTCTTACCAGCTATAGCATTAAATGTTGTTACAGGCTTCGATATATTTCTCTGCATAGGGCTGATGGGAATATTAAGTCTTATCTATACCATGATGGGAGGTATTGAAGCTGTAGTGTGGACAGATGCTTTACAAGTCGTTATTCTATTAGGTGGTGCCATCCTGGTTGTTATCATGGCCGCATGCAATATCCCTGATGGGGTCTCAGGTATTATCCGAGAAGCATCAGTTGACAATAAATTCGACTTGGGAAGTTTAAATTTCGACTTGAGGCAATCAACATTATGGACTGTACTAATTGCGACTTTCTTTACCAATTTAACAACTTATGGTACAGACCAGACAATGGTACAACGCTATATGACTACCGAAACAGAAAAACAAGCACAGAAAAGTGTACTGACAAATGCAATTCTTACTATTCCCGCGACACTTCTTTTCTTTTTCGTAGGCACAGTATTATATGTTTACTATAAACATAATCCAACAGATTTAAGTTTGACAATCACAGACGGAGATGCAATTCTCCCTTGGTACATTTATTCTCAACTCCCCCAAGGAGTCACGGGACTTTTAATTTCAGGGATATTTGCAGCAGCCATGTCTACCCTCAGTAGCAGTATGAATTCGGCCGCCACCGCCTACATTGTTGATATTCACGGCAAAATAATTAAAAAAGAAGCAAAAGACAACTTACGCACAGCAAAAATAGCAACTCTTTTCTTAGGTATTGCAGGAATAGCTTTTGCTTATATGATGGCAACTTGGGAAATAAAATCATTATGGGATGAATTCAATAAAATTTTAGGTATCATTTTAGGTAGCCTTGGTGGACTCTTCCTATTAGGAATGATCACACGAAAAGCAAATACTGCAGGAGCATTATGCGGCATTATCGGTAGTATATTTATACAACTGATCGTCATCCAACAGCAATCCGTACATCTCTTACTATATACAACTACCGGATTTGTCTCATGCTTCGTTATTGGGTATATAGCAAGTTGGATTATTCCCGGCAAAACTAAAAACATAGATCATTTAACAATATATAAAATATTCTCTAAAAAATAAAAACATGAAAAACTATCAACGTTTAAAAGGGCTAATTGCGGCATCTTTCACTCCTATGGATGCCCAAGGAAAGATTAATCTTTCCGTAATCGATAAGTATGCAGATCTGATGGCTAAATCTGATATGACAGGAGTGTTCGTGTGCGGTACGACCGGAGAGTCGCAATCCCTAACAACTCATGAACGAAAAAATATTCTAGAGCAATGGGTTAAATCATCCAATGGACGATTTAAAGTAATAGCCCATGTAGGCAGTAATTCACAAGTAGAAGCAATCGAATTAGCACGCCATGCGGCAGAGACAGGAGCCGATGCTATTGCCGCAATGGCACCTTGTTTCTTCAAGCCGGAAACTGTCAAAGATTTGATTGACTTTTTTACTCCGATTGCCAACAGTGCAGAAGAACTACCATTCTATTATTACAATATGCCATCTATGACTGGTGTATTTTTACCTGTTGCGACCTTTCTGACAGAGGGTAAAAAAGTGATGCCTAATTTAGTGGGAACAAAATTTACACACAATAATCTCATGGAAATGGGTGAATGTTTAACATTAAATAACGGTGAATTTGAAGTACTTCACGGGTATGATGAAATTCTAATCTCAGGATTAGCATTCGGAGCAGTTGCCGGCGTTGGAAGCACCTATAACTATCTTCCCGAAGTCTACCACGGTATTTTGAAAGCAGTTGAAGAAGGGGACTTCCAACATGCGAGAAAATTACAAATGAAATCAATAGAAATAGTAAAAATAATCATTAAATACGGAGGAGGTGTACGAGGAGGTAAAGCAATTATGAATTTGATCGGAATAGAGTGCGGCCCATGCAGACTACCCATTCCAGCTGTAAGCAAGGAAGAATATGATATGCTGAAAAACGATTTAATAAAAATCGGTTTCTTATCTAAATAAAAAGACACGGGGAATAAAACTTTGATCGGTACTTATTCCCTCGTGTCAATCTTAAAATAGCACTATTTTAAAACCAGTACAAAGATGAACAAATTAAATCATTTATGTTTACTGTTAGTTCTCTTATTATTCCCTTTTATTTCAATTTCTGCTCAAGAAATGAATATTTCGGGCGTTGTTATAGACAACGATGGACTAACTATGCCAGGTGTTTCTGTTTCTGTCAAGGGAACAACAACAGGTACTATTACCGATATTGACGGTAAATACAACCTCAATGTGCAAAAAGGGGCAACTCTTCTTTTCTCTTTTATCGGATATACGACAAAAGAGGTAAAAGTAGGAAACGAAAACATTTTAAACATTACACTAAACGCCTCTACTATAGGTTTGGATGAAGTAGTTGTTGTCGGTTATGGTACACAATCAAGAAGAACAATCACCTCTGCTATTACAAAAGTAAGTGGTGATGCATTAAAAAATGTTCCAGTAAATACTATTGGTGAAGGTTTAAAAGGAAAAATTGCCGGTGCACGCCTATACTCCAATAACAACACACCTGGGGCTGATGCTACAATCCGCATTCGTGGTGGTTCTTCTATCAATAAAAGCAACGACCCTCTGATCTTAGTTGATGGCGTAGAACGTGCATTCTCGGGTATTAACCCAAATGACATTGAATCTATTGAAGTTTTAAAAGATGCGGCATCCACTGCAATCTATGGTTCAAGAGCTTCTAATGGTGTAATTCTTATCACTACAAAAAAAGGATCAGCCAATCAAGCTCCCCGAATAACATTCGAGGCTAATTTGGCATTACAACAAGCAGAAACATTGTATAATTTCATGAATGCCGAAGATTATATCAATACTGTTCGTCCAGCTGTAGCCTTAGGTCCCAAATCTCACTACAACTTTATGGATGGTTATTCTGCAAGTTCAGGAAATACAGAATCTTCAATCTATTCAACTCGCTACCTCAAAGAAGGGGAAAGCATACCAGCTGGATACAAATCCATGCCAGATCCATTAGATCCAACTAAAACACTGATTTTCCAGGATAACAACTTTCAAGACGAAATCTACAAAAACGCACTATGGCAAAACTATTATGTAGGAATTGATGGAGGAAGTGAATCTGTCAGATACAGTGCTAGTGCAGGATACACAGATGACGGGGGAGTCGCTTTAGCTACAGGCTATTCCCGTTTAAGCATGCGGAATAATCTGGATGTAAAAATTAATAGCAAATTGTCTTTTGCAATGGGTTTTGATTATTCTAAAACCAATTCATCTGAATATCCTAACCAGATGAATGTTATATCAAGAGGTCTAGCAACTCCACCGACTCAAAAGAAATATAATGAAGACGGAACACCCACAAAAGGCTATAATGCAACATCTCCTAACCCATTATGGTATCAATATTATAATGACCAAAGCAAAGAGGAAAAACGAATGTCTGCATTTGGAAGACTAACATACCACATTATTGAAGGTCTGAAAGCAGATGTGCAAATGTCTACATATAATCATCATTGGAGAAGTGACAGTTTCGAAAAAGCCAACGAATTCAGTGGTTTACGTACAACCACTGCGCAATTCGGTGAATTAAACAGAAATAAATTGGAAGCCTATGGAACATATAACAAGACAATCAAAGATCATTCTTTCTCTGTTATGGCTGGTTACTCCTATCAGAAAGATAAAAATCAATCAATGGAAGCAACTGTTACAGGTGCCAGTTCCGACAAAGTTCCGACATTAACAGCAGGTCCCAATAAAAAAGACGCAAAAAGTGATTTCACAGAGGATGTCACAATTGGTTATTTCGGCCGATTATCCTATGATTTCCAAAAGAAATATTTGTTTTCTGCCACATTTAGAGAAGATGCATCTTCCCGTTTTGCGACCGGAAATCAATGGGGTTTTTTCCCTGGTGCTTCCGTGGGCTGGGTTATGTCTGACGAATCCTTTATGCAAAATATAAAACCCATTGATAACTTGAAATGGCGTATAAGCTATGGACAAACAGGAAACAATGCAATCGGGCTATATGACGCTTATGGCAAATATTCAACAAATGCCAAATACGATGGAGTTGCAGGAATTATCCCGTCTACTATGCCTAATTTAGGATTAACATGGGAGGTCTCTACACAGTTAGATGCAGGTTTCGATCTATCAATGTTTAACAATCGCCTAAACATCAGCGCAGACTATTTCGACAAAAGAACTGACAACCTATTATTTAGCAAAGAATTACCAAATACTTCTGGCTTTGACAATGTTCAAACTAACATTGGTAAAGTAAAATTCTATGGTTTCGATATCGAAATCAGTTCCACAAACATCGAAACAAAAGATTTCATATGGACATCCAAATTTACATGGAGTTATGTAAAAAATAAAGTTTTAAAACTCCCTGACAACGGACGAGACAAAAATCGTATAGGAGGTATTACTTTGGCAGATGGGACAGCCTTCGGGGGAACAGCAGAGGGGGAACCGTTATATCGTTATTATGGTTATGTAGTTGACCATATTATCGAAACACAAGAACAAGCAGACAATGCGATGTATGATAGTTCCGCAAAAGGTTATCGGCCTTCCGATGGAAAAAATATAGCCGGACGTAAAGAAATCGGTGATTACGAATGGAAAAACCGTGAAGGTAGCCAAACAAAAGACGGAAAAGATTATATTGACAGTCAAGATCAATTCTTGCTTGGTTATACAGTTCCACATTCAACCGGAGGTTTGAACAACAATTTCACCTATAAAAATTTCACTTTGAATATCTTTGTTGATTGGGCTTTAGGCCACTCCATCAATAACAATTCAGAAATGCGTTATTTCATGAATACATTTGCAAACAATTATACACTGATTGATGAAGTGAAACAATGTTGGAAACAGCCGGGCGACAATACAAAATACGCACGTTTTACAGCCAATGATCCGGATGATGGAAATGCTAATTTTAGCCGTACATCGAATGTATTCAACTACAAAGGTGATTACCTCTGCATCCGTGAAATAAGTCTACAATACAATGTTCCAACAAATAAGTTGACAAAACTGGGTATTCAAAATTTGGCTATTACATTAGCAGGAAACAATCTGCATTACTTTACAGCTGTAAAGGGTGTCTCTCCTGAAGTGGGTGCTTCTACGACCTATAATAAGGATTATTACAATTATCCTCCTATCCGTAAATATTCCGTAGGAGTAAAAGTTACTTTCTAATCAAACGATTTCTTAAGTTATAAAAACATTTATATCATGAAAATCAAAACAATATTAGTAATATTATTGGCTGGAACTCTACTTGCTTCATGCCATGGTGATCTGAATATCATCCAGAAAAGTGAAGTATCAGCCAACTCCATGTGGCAAGATGAAGGAGATGCAACTTCTGCCATGTATGGTATGTTTAATAAATTCAGAGCTACATTCAGCACTGGTTACATTTACTGGGGAGAATATAGAACCGGTCTTTGGGCAGACGGTTTAGCCGGACAAACAGCACGTGACCAAGTATATCAAAATCAGATACCAACAAACCACGGTTATGCAAATTGGGCTGATTTATATACAACAATCAACAATGCTAATTTGATTTTAAAATACACACCGGATATTGCGTTCAATAGTGAAGATGCTAAAAATAAGATTTTAGCAAACGCATATTATGTAAGAGCATTTTGCTACTATTGGATTGGGCGTATTTGGGGAGATGCTCCCATATTGCTGGACGGCTTTGAATCGGATCAGCAAGAAGGACTTTTTCCGACGCGTCAACCAGCCGAAGATGTATTCAAACAGGTAGGCGAAGACATCGACAATGCTTTAACTTTGATGCCTACATCTGTAGCAGACAGGAATCTGGCATCATTGGGAGCCATTAATATGTTGAAAGCAGACTACTCTTTATGGATGTATAAAGTACGAAACGCAGGAGAGGTGGCACTCGACAATGCAAACACTGCTGTCCAAGCTGTTTTGAACAACTCAAATTACTCGCTTGAAGAAGATTTCGGCAACATTTTTTACAACGAATTAGGTAACGAGATTATATTTGCGTGGAGTTACATTCAAGATGAATATACAGGTGGATATCCTGGAGATTATCTGGTTCCTTCTCAATATGTTTCTGTCGAAGCAATAGAAAATCCGGTAAAAGTAGGTAGCCATCAACAATGGTGCTTCTATACAGAAGATTACAAAGCTTTACTTTCTGAAAATAAAGAAGATCAAAGAACAATTGTAAGTTTCGAAACTTATTTCGACGAACCGAAAAATGCAACATTTCAATGGATCAATAAATTTGCCGGAACATGGACAAACGGAACACGTATCTTTGATTCAGATATAATCGTATACCGTTATGCTGACGCCATCCTATTTGATGCAGAAATCAAATTAGCAAAAAATGATTTGCCCGGTGCGATTGCTTCACTTAACAAAATTGCTGAACGGGCATACAGTAAAAAGAATTTCTATCCATCTTCCATGGCTGCCAATGACTTGAATGAAGCCATTGTAACAGAAAGAATGAAAGAATTCGCTGCCGAAGGCAAATTATGGTGGGATTTCATCCGTTTAGGAGTTGTATTCAAAAAGGCCCCTTATTTGATTGGACGTGAAAACGAGTTAAATATTTTATTATGGCCCGTAGCTCAAACGTCAATTAATAAGAACCCGAATATCATACAAACTCCGGGATATGATGAATAATTGATACTTATGCATCCGTTAACACATACAACTCTTGTCGGCAACTGGGCAACACTTTTGCTGGCAACAAATAAAAACGGAGAAATAGATTATAAACGCATGGGAGATGAAATAGATATCTTGATAGCATCATCTCCCTGCGGAATCTATTCGAATGGGACAGCAGGAGAGTTTTATACTCAAAATGAAGAAGAATTTATAAAAACAAGCGAATTATTGGCAGAGAAATGTTCTGCTGCCAGTATTCCCTTTCAAATCGGTGTCAGCCACATGAGCCCGCAAATATCTCTAAATCGATTACAAGCTGTCAAGTCTCTAAATCCTGGCGCAGTCCAAGTAATCTTACCAGACTGGTTTCCGGTCACATTGGAAGAGGCTGTCATTTTTTTGCAAAGGATGGAAGAAGCGGCAAACGGAATTCCTATCGTCCTTTACAATCCTCCTCATGCAAAAAAGATACTTTCTCCCCATGATTGGATGTACCTAAAACAACATATACCATCTTTGATCGGCATCAAAGTTTTTGACGGAAACCGGAATCCCGAATGGTATAAACAAATCAGAGAAAAGGTACAAGGATTATCCGTTTTTATTCCAGGCCATAATCTGGCAAGCGGCATACTCTCCGGAGCTCACGGAGCGTATTCCAATATAGCTTGCCTGAATCCTTTTGCTGCTCAAAAATGGTATGAGCAAATAACAGCAAATAAGGATATGGCACTCGAATTGGAAGAGCGTATTCATCTGTTTATGGATAAACTGATAACTCCTTTTATCGTAAAAGAACATTTTCCAAACCATGCCTGTGATCGCTTCATGGCATTAGTAGGAAAATGGGCTGATATAGGTAGTCATTTGAGATGGCCTTATCGTTCGATACCGGAAGAATACGTTATTAAAGTAAGAGAAGAAGGCTATCGTATCATTCCGGAATTTTTCAATCAATAATCTCAAATCAGCTAATAAATCATGAAGAATATAATAGTAACATGCTTTTTCGTTTTGATGCAATTGGGGATTTTAGTCCATGCACAAACAAATACAACAACAGACATTTACCAAAAAAGTCAGGACGGATATGCTTGCTTCCGTATTCCTGCTATCGTCAAAAGCAAAGCGGGAACCCTGCTTGCCTTTGCTGAAGCGCGAAAAAACAGTTGTTCCGATACCGGTAATATTGATTTAGTAGTGAAACGTTCCGAAGACGGAGGTAAGACTTGGAGCCGCATCATTACAGTATGGGACGATGGTGATAATGTATGTGGCAACCCGTCTCCTATCGTAGACCAAGAAACAGGTCGTATCATCTTGGTCAGTTGTTGGAATTTAGGAGAGGATCACGAAAAACAAATCATCGATAAAACAAGTAAAGACAGTCGGAGAGTATATGTTCTTTATTCCGATAACGATGGCAAAAGTTGGTCTACCCCCAAAGAAATCACATCATCTGTCAAACACCCTGATTGGACTTGGTACGCAACAGGCCCCTGTCATGGGATCCAATTACAAGGTAAAAAGAATAAAGGACGGTTAGTAGTTGCCGCCAACCATATGGTGGCAGGGACAAAGACTTATCATTCCCAACTGATTTATTCCGATGATAAAGGCGAGACTTGGAAACTAGGAGGAATTGTCAACGAACATGGAGGAAATGAAAGTAGTGTTGTGGAATTAAAAAATGGATACTTAATGCTAAACATGCGTAATTACAACCGGGAAGAAAGTAAAACCCGTTCGTATGCAATCAGTAAAGATGGTGGAGAAACTGTCTCTCAAATGTCATATCTTCCTGAACTGATCGAGCCTATTTGTCAAGGGAGCACGCTAAATTATATGAAAAAGGGAAAGATCAGCAACAACATTTTATTCTCCAATCCAGCCTCCACGGATAAAAGAGAAAAGATGACAATCAAACTGAGTGAAAATAATGGTAAAACCTGGCCCTATGCCTATCAAGTCTATTCAGGTCCAAGCGCTTATTCAGACCTGACCAATCTGAGAAACGGGAATATCGGACTGTTATATGAATATGGCATAAACAATCCGTATGAAAAAATCGGCTTTATAATAATACCATTCGAACAACTAAAAAAATAAAACAAATGGTATGATTCCACGTACGCAAATTATTGCTTAACCCTAAAAGCACATGAAACAAAAGACTACTTTGACAGCCATTGGGGCATTATTACCTTTTTGCATACAAGCAGAAAATGATGTTAGAAACGTGCTTTTCATAGCCATAGATGACTTGCGCCCGACATTGGGATGTTACGGTGATCCATACGCCGTAACTCCCAATATCGATACATTTGCGACTAAAAGTTTCCTCTTTGAAAACACATACTGCCAGCAATCCGTCAGTGGCCCTTCACGGGCATCCCTACTGACAGGATTGCGTCCGGATGAAATCGGAGTTACCGATCTAAACACCCATTTCAGAGAAAAATGTCCGTATATTACCACTCTGCCGCAACTTTTCAAAAATAACGGATATGAAACTATCGGTATCGGTAAAATCTATCATGGCAGTACCCGGACACAAGATACGATTTCCTGGACCCGCCCCCCCATATACAACTTATCTATTAAGAAAGAAGAATATACGTTGATGCAAAACAGACAAGGGAATAAAGCGGCAACAATTGAAATTGCCGATCAACCGGACACTTCTTTTCTGGATGGCAAAGTTACCGCAGAAGCTCTAAAGAGATTGGATAAATTATCCAAATCCAAGCAGCCTTTCTTTTTGGCAGTCGGGTATATCAAACCTCACCTGCCATTTAGTATGCCGAAAAAATACTGGGATATATACCGGAATAAATCCTTCATCCGAAAAGAGGCAGAAGATAAACAGCCAATACACGCTCCTGTTATTTCCTTCCACAATTGGGAAGAGTTGAGAGGATATACCGACATACCCAAACACGGAAACCTTTCAATAGAAAAGCAGGAAGAACTTTGTAAAGCTTATTATGCATGTGTCAGTTTTATCGACTCACAAGTCGGGAAATTATTGGGTAAGCTCAAAGAACTGGGATTGGAGAAAAATACAATCATTGTCATTTGGGGTGACAACGGCTTCCATCTCGGAGAACAGCACCTATGGGGGAAATCCACAAATTTTGAATTGGATTGCAAAGTTCCTCTACTTATATACAGCCCAGAATATAAAGATGCCCCGAAAAGAATAAACGATATTGTAGAGTTGATTGACATCTATCCGACATTGACCGATTTCTGCGGACTAAAACCTGCACATACATTATCCGGGCAATCCCTTCGTTTTCTGATAGAGAATAAAGTTAACTGGAAGAATCGTGCTTTCAGCCAATTCCCAAGGCCCTATAAAGCGGTAAATTCTTATAAAAACCAGACACACATGGGATACACTGTCCGGACTAAAAACTGGCGTTACACGCTATGGTACGACAATGCGACAAATCATATTACAGACCGAGAACTTTATTGCATGAACGGCAATAAAGCAGAAAAAGAAAATCTAAGCGGAAAAAGAGAATATGTTGACATTGAAAATGAACTACAGCAAATGATTGAAGAGTATAAAAACACTCATAATAAATAAAATTCCATGAATAGAGCATTATTATTTACAATCCTTTCAGGTCTGTCATTATCCTGTACGAACTATACAGACAACATATCCATGACAGCAGAACATCCGGTACTTCCCATTCTTACCATGAAGGAAGCCAACCCTGTCTTCAAAATTGAACTGATAAGACATCAAACTGGCGATAATTATTCATTACAAAAATTAGAAGTGGACCTTCATGGCACAACAGATATCGACGATATTGAAAGTGTCGGTCTTTATCATACCGATTCCAAAGGAATGATCGATACCAACAAGCCGGTTCTCCAAACAGTATCCGCATCTGAAAAAGTTGTTTTCAATACAGATATTTCAATTGATACGGACACCTTCCCTTTTTGGGTATCCTTTAAGTTAAAAGACAAAGTCGATCTCAGCCATCGCTTTAAAGCAAGCTGTACTAAGATAGAGACAAATGAAGGAGAGATAAAAGTGCCTGTAACAGCTTCATCTGAACTTCGTGCAGGAGTGGCCGTACGCCAGCACAAGCAAGACGGCGTTCACACGTCTCGTATCCCAGGGTTAGCAACATCTACAAAAGGAACATTGTTAGCAATCTATGACGCCCGCTACGAAAGTCCACGCGATTTACAAGGGCATATGGATATTTGTCTGAATCGCAGTACAGACGGAGGGCAAACCTGGCAACCTATGCAAGTAGTCCTGGACATGAAAGATTGGGGAGGATTACCTGAAAAATACAATGGAGTCAGTGATGCCAACATCCTGGTAGATGAAAACACAGGGGATATTTATGTAGCCGGCCTTTGGATGCATGGAGTATTAGATGGAAAAACAGGGGAATGGGTGTCTGGAATGACAAAAGACAGTACCCGCTGGATACACCAATGGCGTGAAAAAGGCTCTCAGCCTGGGTTTGGAGTAAAAGAGACCAGTCAGTTCCTAATTGCAAAAAGTACCGATGACGGTCAAACCTGGAATCCCCCTGTAAACATAACGGAACAAACCAAACGAAAGGAATGGTGGCTATATGCCCCTGCACCGGGACATGGGATTACACTACAAGACGGAACTCTCGTTTTTCCGACACAAGGACGAGATAAAGACGGACATCCATTTTCCAATATCACTTGGAGCAAAGACGGTGGTAAAACCTGGAGCGCCAGCAATCCGGCTTTTACAAATGTAACAGAATGTATGGCCGTACAACTATCCGACGGAAACATCATGCTAAATATGCGTGACAACCGTAACCGGGGAAACAAAGAGGAGAACGGACGGCGTGTCTGCATCACCTCTGACTTAGGGAAAACTTGGACAGAACATCCCACCTCACGAAAAGCATTAATCGAACCGACTTGTATGGGTAGCATACACAAACACACTTATCACAAAGACGGACAAAATAAATCAATCCTGCTTTTCGTCAACCCGGAATCCTATTCGGAGCGTAATCATATCACACTGAAGATTAGCTATGACGATGGAAAGACCTGGCCTGAAAACAAGAAAATCCTATTGGATGAATATAACGGACGCGGCTATTCCTGCATAACCTCTGTAAATGAAAACACAATCGGTATTTTATATGAAAGCAGTCAAGCCGATATGGTCTTTCAACAAATCAAATTGGAAGAATTACTGCCCTAAACCGGAAAGGCCCTGTATCCAAGGTTCGAAATCTCTTGGATACAGGGCCTTTTTATTATTCAGATATCTCCTTACTCCCACTCCGGCGGTTCCTGCCCCAGCAAATTCTTGACGAAGAAATCGTGCATTTTGTGCATTTCGAACGGACCGCCGAGGCTGTGCGTCTTGCCTGGTAGATAAAGCTGTTCGAAATTTTTGTTTGCTTTCATCAAGGCACTAACAACCTGCAAGGTGGAAGCCGGATCGACGTTATCATCCAGTTCACCGTTGATCAGGAGCAACTTGCCTTTCAGACGGTAAGCATTGTCGACATTGGAGGAGGTGCTATAAGAGACGTCGATCGGATAGCCCATCCACTGTTCGTTCCACCAGATTTTATCCATCCGGTTGTCATGGCAACCGCAAAGGGCGACTGCAACCTTATAAAAATCGTTATGGAACAGCAAAGCAGCCATCGCATTCTGACCTCCGGCCGACCAGCCATAGATGCCGACACGATTCAAATCCATATACTTGTATTTCGCACCTGCCGCTTTCATCCAAGCGATACGATCCGGGAAACCGGCATCTTTTAGGTTCTTCCAACATACATCATGGAAAGCTTTCGAGCGGTTGGACGTCCCCATACCGTCGATCGAAACGACGATAAAGCCGAGTTCTACCAATTTGGAGACCAGATGATGGGCCGGTTTGAAGTCCTTATCCACATGCGAATCGTGCGGACCGGCATAAATAAACTCTACGACCGGATAAGATTTGGAAGCATCAAAGTGCATTGGGCGATAAATGTTCCCCCAAATATCCGTCTGCCCGTCCCGGCCTTTCGCGCAGAACACTTCCGGCATTTGCCAGCTTTCCGCCTGTAACGCACTCACATCACACCTCTGTAATCCGGCCACCACAGACGCATCCGAAGTCCGCTTCAACTGACTGACAGGCGGCAGGTCGGGGCGAGAATAGACATCGGTAAAATAAGAACGGTCGGCAGAGAAAGTCACACGGTGGTTCCCGTTCTCAGGAGTCATATCGGTAAAGCCTGTTCCATCCAAGTTAATCCGGCAGTAATGCAGGTTATAAGGATCTTCGCCTTTATTAAAGCCCGAAGCGGTGAAATAGACAACCCGGTTCGTCTCATCCACATAATCGACCTGACGGAGCACCCATTCACCCTTTGTCACCTGTCGTTTCACCTGCCCGCTCGTACCATCTATCAGGTAAAGATGACGCCATCCGTCCCGTTCGGAAATCCAAAGCAACTCTTTTCCGTCATCCAGGTCATACCGATAGTTGTTATAATAATAGATAAAAGTCTTTGTCTGCTCGTCCACCAAATGACGGATAGAGCCGTCGGCCGCATTCACTTCGCCAATCACATAACGCTGATGCCCGCGCTGATTGAACTCGAACGTGAACGCGCGGCTGTCTTCGCGCCAACCGGTCAGGTTCAGATAGAACTGGTTTTCATAAGAAGTGACATTCAACGCCATTTGCTTGCGCGCCTCCACATCGAAGAGCACCGGCAGGTAAACAGGCAATACATCCCCCGGCTTCGCATAGTCGCGCCATTGCAGGATCGGCTGCTTCTGGCTAGACGGGCTGGACTCGATCAGCGGAATGCGGCGTTCCTGCACGTCGCGCACTTTCACGGTTGCCAGCTTCCGAGAGTCGGGCGACCAGATGATCGACCAACCGTCATAACGCAGGTTCGCCGTGCCATCCATCGTCAAGGCAATCTCTTCCTTCGGTTTATCTTTCTCCTTCTCATCCCGGACGGGCGAGAGATAGAGATTATTATCTTTCACATACGCTTCCCACTTCTTATCGGGCGAGACAACAGGAGCCGGAGCCTCTTCGCGACGACGCCAGCGATCCGACCTCTTCTCTTCCTCTTTCAGCAGGGATTCGGCCAGTTTCTTTTGCTTTTTGGAGAAGAATGCCGCCAATCCTTTCTTATCTGCGGCACGCTGTTTCTTCCCGCTCTCCGCATTGACAAGATAGTAGAAATCTCCTTCCTTCTCATGATTCTTATACCAGAAATAGTGGGAGCTGTCTATCCATTCGGGACGGACAGCGGGAGAATAAACCCGGTCGGAACATTTCAGGATCGTGTCGGCACGCTCGTAATCGGCACGCGTCACCTGCGAGGCGGCGCGTGCCGCACCGAATGCCATCGCCAACAAGCAAAAGATAAACAAAGTCGTTTGTTTCATAATAATCAGTGATTTATTTTTCAACTTTCAATTTTCCAACCACCAGTCGATCATCTTCCGTGCCAAGCTCAGCTTGTGCGGTATTTCCGGCAGGTTGTCTTTCGAGAAGAAGGAACCGGAATTCAACTCCTCATCCTGCAACTTGATCTCCCCACCGGCATAATCGGCAATAAAACCGATCATAAGGTTGCTTGGATAAGGCCAAGGCTGATTGCCAAAATAAGTGATGTTACGGATCGTCAATCCTGTTTCCTCCCACACTTCACGCTCCACGCATTGTTCCAACGTCTCCCCCGTTTCCAGGAAGCCGGCCACAAGCCCATGAAACGTTCCCCGGAAGTTACGCGCATGCACCAACAGGATTTCCTCACCTTTCCGGATCAGGACCAGTACGGCAGGCGATACCGCCGGGAACATCTCATTGCCGCAACGGGGACATTTCTTCATGATCGGCCCTTTCAGTTCCGTCGGCGTCCCGCAGACAGGACAAAACCGGCTGTGTTGATCCCAATAGACAATCTCATACGCTTTCCCTGCCTGGTCATAGGAGTAACGGTCGATATGATCATAGGAAGCGCGGAGTCCCATAGGATGGAAAACATCCGTTTCTTCCAGGGGCACATCGGTAAAAGCCGCCATCGCCGCCGTTCCGTCCTGCATCTCGACCGGAAGCGAGCGGACAACCGTCACAGGCGCTTCATTCGTAAAAGGGATTGCATAGCCGTCAGCTTTCTTTTGCAGTAAAAGTTGGTCGTTGTAGAAGACATACCAATATAGAGGCATGTTATTTGTCATTTCCATATATCTAAATTCTTTTAGCCTTTGCAAACATACAAAAAAATACAATCATCTTTGCATCCACCGTGTATATTATACTCTAAAGAAGTAAGGCATGGAAAGTCCTCCCAATGCGTTCAGACAGAAGGGGAAATAGCACTTGTATTCTACTTTATGCCGAAGTATATTTCCAAACACAAGGAAGTAAGAGTCATTTTCCCTGCATCTATTTCTTATTCGACAACTGTCGGTTAGCTGTTCGACAATTGTCAAACAGCTAACCGACAGTTGTCGAACAAGGATTAGACCGGAACTCAAGTAGAATTACATCCGTACTGAATAAAGGATACTCCGGCATATCCGGAGGAACAGACTGCGGACTGTTTCTTCTTTCCCTGTAGCCCGCAAACCGTGCGCTTCCGAACTCCTTTTGTGCGGATAAGCACAATCGGAGAAAGCGATGCAAACAATAAGGCATTATCTATAAAGCCCTTACAACTATGGCACGACTTTTGTCATATTTCTTCTAAACAAATTTATTGAACACCATGATTAAAACAGTTGCATTAGAAAAGATCTTCCGCACGGAAGAGGTAGAGACGTTGGCTCTTAATAAAGTAAGCATAGAGGTGAAGGAAGGGGAATTCGTAGCCATTATGGGCCCTTCCGGTTGTGGAAAATCAACGTTGTTGAATATCTTAGGATTGCTCGACAATCCGACCAGCGGAGAATATTACCTGAACGGGATCGAAGTGTCCCGATATACGGAAGCCCAGCGGACGAAACTGCGCAAAGGGATTATCGGGTTCGTCTTCCAAAGTTTCAATCTGATCGACGAGTTGAATGTATACGAGAATATAGAACTTCCTTTGCTCTACATGGGTGTGTCGGCTACCGAGCGAAAGAAAAAGGTACAGGAAGCAATGGAACGGATGGCGATCGTGCACCGCGAAAAGCATTTCCCGCAGCAGTTGTCCGGCGGCCAGCAACAGCGTGTCGCCATTGCCCGCGCCGTAGTGGCCAACCCGAAGCTGATCCTCGCCGACGAACCGACCGGTAACCTGGACAGTAAAAACGGACAAGAGGTAATGAACCTGCTCAGCGAACTGAACAAGGAAGGGACAACGATCGTCATGGTGACGCACAGCCAGCATGATGCCGGATTCGCCTCCCGTATCATCAACCTGTTCGACGGAAAGGTTGTTACGGAGACGTTAATCTAAGTCTTAAATGTTATTAAAGGAGGAGAAGAAGCCGTAATGTATTAAGATATATTATATATTACGAAATTATCGTATTTCATATGATTCCAAATCAAATAAACTTATATATTGCCGGCACTAATCATAAATCGAATTGCTTATGAAGACACTTGCATGGCTGTTTGGAATCTTTGTCTGCGCTTCTTCCGCTTACGGGCAAAAGACCGTTACGATCGAAGGAGACATACGGAATATGCCGGATACCGTCAGATTTTTTTGCGCGGAGATGAAAGGGAACGGGATGGATGTACGACCGGAAGATCAGGAGATAATGGTGAACGGCAAGTTCAAATTCACCAGGGAAACCGACAAGACAACCAAGATGTACATATCCCTCAACAACACCGGCTACACCGTATGGGTGAAACCCGGAGCGAACATCAAAATCATCGGAGAAGCCCCTTATGTGCAGAACTGGCTGGCGAAAAGCGACATTCCGATCCCCGAACAAGTCGAACTGAACCGCTTCCGGGAGGCTACACGGGAGGAAAACATACGCATCCACGACTTAACGGCAGAGTGTATGAAACTGCTCCCCAAGATCAGAGCGAAAGATTCGGTCGCCAAACAGGAATTTGCTTCGATCAGGCAGACGGTGAACAGCATACATGACGAGATTATCCTGCAAAAAGAGTTGCTGCTCATGCTGGACTATCCGATTACCGATGCCGGTCTGGAAAAACTGAGAGACGCTGCCAAGAGTTGCCAAGCGGGAAAGTTGAAGGATAAAGCGTTAGTCGTATCTGTCTACAGCAAGCTGACGGACGAACAAAGACAATCCCGGTTGGGGGAAGAGATAACTTCCTTGTTGTCTATCTCCTCGACAGTTCAGGAAGGAGACAAGATCGCGGATGTCGAACTGAAAGACATCAAAGGGAACATCCACCATCTTTCCGACTATAAAGGGAAATACATCATCCTTGATTTCTGGAGCCAATACTGTGGCCCTTGCCTCGATGCGTTTCCTTTACTAAAGGAAATTGCGGAAAAATATAAAGAGAAAATTGTCGTTATCAGCCTGTCTGTAGATCCAGAAGCGGTTTGGAAAGAGACAGAAGTCAAAGAATCGGCAGACAACTGGCTGCAACTGTCCGACGGACTGGGCATGAGTGGCATAGCGGCTCATTACGGGGTACATGCGCTTCCTTCGTTTATCTATATTTCACCGGAAAGCACCATTCTGAAAGCCGGACAAGGGTATAAATTCTTGTCGGAAGATATCCGTACATTTATAAAAGACAAATAACCTAATTCAAATGAATATGAAACACGGACTTTACTTATTTATGTTCCTCCTTTGCGGCACAGGGTTGCAGGCACAGGATCGCGTGGTTGAACAACCGGCTTTCGACGCATGGAGCTCGACCACACTGGAAATAGATAAAATCGCATTGAGCGACACCGCTACGGTCTTTTATATCGACGCCTACTTCCGCCCGAAATACTGGATTCAGGTCGTTAAAGAAACGACCTTGCGGGCGGACGGCAAAACCTATCCGATCAAAACGGGTGACGGCATCACGCTAAGCAAAAAGTTCTGGATGCCGGAATCAGGAGAGGCCTCTTTCCGCCTGATATTCCCGCCTCTGCCGAAAGGGACCAAGACGGTAGACTTCATTGAGGGCGACGAAGAGGGTGCTTTCAAAATATGGGGCATCCACCTGGACGGCTCGCCTGCCAACTCTTCTCTGGCAGGGAAAAAGAACCCGAAGGAAGATCCTGTACTGGAAAAGCCGGAGTTCAAAAATGGTTTGGGAATCCTGAAAGGGCATATTGCCGGCTACAAACCTGAAATGGGACTAAAAGGACGTACCTGGGTGTCTAATATATTGACCGGCAGTAATGACGAACACGATATTACAGTACAATCAGATGGTAATTTCAAACTGGAAATACCTCTGTATTATCTTACAAGCCTGAATATCACCAGCGGCTTTATAAACGGCCAGATATATCTCAAACCAGGAGAAACGACATCGGTTGAAATCAACTTCCCCGAAATATGCCGTGCCCAATCAAAGAAACAAAAAGATAAACCTTCTTTAGGAGAGAAATATTATTTTACCGGAGCTATGGCAGCTCTCAACAACGAAGCCTGCAATTCCTCCCTCCGATTCGTATCGCTCACTCCCAAAACGCAAGAAGAATATATGCAGATGTTTTCCGATATCAGCTCCATGAATGCGGACCAGTTCAAAGCATACTGGATGGACCGGTATCAGAAGGAAAAAGCTGCCTTAGACAGCCATACGGAATTAAGTGACGCTTACCGGACACTTCTGCAAAACAGCCTGAAAAAGGATTTGGCAGAACAGTTGCTCGGCATTACCGGCATGACGGAATATGCTTACCGGACAGCCAACCAGATTCCGCGAGATTCGGTCATCCCAAAGGACAAAAAGGTCATCCCCGGCATCGGGTATTACGACTTCCTGCCGGAGTTGGTATGTAACGATACCTATCTGTTATACGACGGTTCTTTTACATATCTGATCTCTTATATCCAATATGCAAACTTTACCGGAGAAGAAAGAACAGACAAAGACAACATCCCGGATAACACCGCCGAACTCGCCAAACTTATGGGAACGGATAAAGGGACGCTCTTTGACCTCCTTGCCGCACAGCGTTTGTCCAAACCGATAAAAGAATTCCACCCGCTAAGCGACGAACAGATTGCGCAAGCCGGTAAAATATCTCCTGTCTTTCAGGAAGCATTTGTCTTGATGAATAACAAAGTCAAACAAACCATCGAAGAGAACAAAAAGAAATCCGGCTACACCGTCAACCGCGTGAACATTGCCGATATTCCGGCGGAAGAACTGTTCAATGCCATCACGACCCCTTACCGGGGCAAAGTCGTGTTCGTCGATTTCTGGGCAACTTGGTGTGGCCCATGCAAGGCAGCCATGAAACAGTCCGAACCGGTGAAGAAAGACTTCGCGGGCAAAGAGATCGTCTTCCTCTACCTGGCAGGCGAGAATTCCCCGAAAGGCACTTGGGAACAGATGATACCGGACATCAAGGGCGAACACTACCGGATGACGGATGCACAATGGGACTTCATCTGCAAGAAATTCGGCGTTAACGGTGTTCCTTCTTATATGATCATTGCCAAAGACGGCACACCCACCCATTTCCAGGTAGGCTTCATGGGAGCGGAGAAGATGAAAGAGATGCTGAACAAAGAATTGGAGAAATAAGAACTGTTACTATGTATAAAACGTTGCTTGCTCTATTGTTTTCAGGAATCAGCCTGCTATTACATGCGGACGATTCATATGTCATACAGGCTCATATACGGGATGTAAAAGACGGAACCGTATTTTTCCTGAAACAATTCAGCACACAACGGATTATAAATGCCATGCGCCTCGAAAACGGCAAGCTGCAAATGAAAGGCGAGCTATTCGATACTCCCCAGCACCTTTGGCTTTGTACGACCATCAAAGAGGAGTTTTACTATTGCGACCTGCTTGTGGACACCGGGACGATCGTGATCGAAGGGAGCATCCGGGACTTTCCCAACGGCTTGCACTTCGAAGGAGCCCGAACCCAGATGCAATATGCCGCTTATCTGAACGAGACACAAATAGTCCGCCAAAAACTCGATAGCCTGAACCAAATATCAACAAAACTACATACTCTGAGTACAGGAAGTGATAAATATAACAAACATGTAGTAGAAGGCGGTTACAAGCTGAAAGAAGAGATTGAAATCGAGCAAGTGACACAGCTACAAGACTCCATCCGGGCTACTTTTATCCAAACCCACATGGACCAGTACGCCGGACAGTTCCTGTTGACCCGCATCATGAAAGACCTGCCCCCGGACTCGCTCAAAGCACTCTACCGGCGCATTCCGGTGGAGATGAAGAAAACCAAGTTCACCCGCCTGATCAGTAACCAGATCAATCCTTATGCCGATAGCTATATCCGGGAAGCCGATGACCTCCTGCGCCTGACAAGCCGCAAAGAAAGAGAAATGAACCATTATGCGGAAGAGGCCTATAAACTTTATGCAAAAGCAGTACAACTGGACTCCACCCGCACAGACGGATACATGGCTCTCGCCTCCATGTCCGACCGCCTGCTTCCCGTCAAGGGGATCGAGGCTTACGACATCTCCATCCATTACCTCCGGAAATTTATGGAAAGCGATATCCGTAAGGATGAATACGAGGCAGCTGTAAATAGAATGGAAAACCTGGAATTCCGGAAATGGCTGAAACTAAATGAAGAGCCGGAAATGGTGGCGGTCGGAGGCGGTACTTTCGAGATGGGATCGACTTATAAGGAAGACAACAACGCGCCCCATAAAGTGAAAGTGGACAGTTTCCGGATCAGCCGGTACGAAATAACAAACTACCAGTTTGCCCTTTTCCTGGAAAGCCAGGACCCGGAGAAGATAAAAAACAGCCCGCCGATGTATTATCCTTGCAATTGGGGCATTCTGAACGGAAAGCCCGTCCCCGGCTATGAGGCACATCCTGCCATCTATGTCACCTGGTACGGAGCACAGGCATATTGCAAGTGGGCAGGTGGACGCTTACCCTCCGAAGAGGAATGGGAATTTGCTGCCAGGGGCGGCGTCTACGGCAACCGTAACCATCTCTATAGCGGCGGGATGGAACTGGACAGCCTGGGCTGGTATTCCGGCAACTCCGGCGGCAAGCCTCACCGTGTCGGAACCTTAAAACCGAACGAGTTAGGTTTATACGACATGAGCGGAAATGTCTGGGAATGGTGCAGCAATACCCAAATAAAAGATGGCAAAGAATATGTTGCCGTCCGCGGTGGAACCTGGTTCAACGAACGTGCCATCTGCCGCCCGACCTGCCGGTATTACATCTTTCCGAACAGCAAGCATTTCAACAACGGCTTCCGGCTGGTAAAAGATTTATAATGGCTTGGATGGAAATACGACTTTAAAAGCTCTATTGATCAGGGACCATACATAATTGTATGTTTTCAGCACATAGACATTGACACAAAGTATGAATAAAAAGCCGGAAACAATATACACTATTTGCAAATACAGATGGTCAGCAATAATCTGGTTCAGTCCCAAAACCCGCTTTATACCGCCTAACAGGATGATTGTAAAGGGATGGACCAAATATATTTCATATCCTTCTTTAGAATATATATCGATATAACGACGAACCATTGCAGATCTGTCATATAAGAAAACTAATCCCTTTTTCACATAAATTCCACCTATTCCTAAAACAGCCATCCCGTATGAAGCAAACAATAAGTTAGACGGGAATTTATTAGCTTGCAGATCAAAAGGGACTCTTTCAATTCCGAAAGCATAAATCAAATATCCTGCGGCAGCTATTACACAAACGAGAATTTGCCAGCCTAACTTCTTTTTATAATACAACCCCCATATAGTAAAAAACAGATAGACTATTACAGTTTGAAGCAACTCTGGATAATAAGCGTTGAACAATAGCAACAATACCAAAACGACACTGAAAAGGATAAAAGGTATATTACACCTGCGAATCATCCCACATAAAAAAGACAGGCAAAGAGATATAATCAAGTAAGGCGGAATAAACCAAATATGATCAAATAATCGATATTCTACCGTAGGGGTAAAGAACACATAAGATATAAAGTCATTCAACGGTATTATCGCTCCCGACTTCAAAGAATGATACACAACAGCCGGAAAACAAGCCAATGCATACTTCCAGTAAGGGATCGCGACTCTTTTTATCCGGCCCTTCAAATAAGTCCGAAACGGTTTTTCCAATGACAGGGGAAAATGAGGCTCCTACTATATAAAACACGGTTGCCATTGCAAAAAATATCCCGGTAATCCAGCCTCTTTCAAATATGCCGACCTTGACACCTTCCCATCATATCAAATGACAAAAACAGGTGATATAGATCATTATTCCTCCTCTATATATATCCAGATTCCGATCTCTCATGTTCTATTTGTTTCCTATAAGCATTGAAGGTTGCAAAGATACTTTTTCCTTTTAATAAAAAAGAGTAATATTGCATACTAAAACAAATCAATCAAATTAATGAGCAATTCCGTACATTTAATCAGCCTCTTATTATTGGCTTCCGGCCTATCCCTACACGCCCAGGAAAAGAGAGCCATGACATTCGATGAAATGGTCGGATGGGAACGCATATCCGAACAACGTATTTCCGATAACGGGAAATGGGTATTCTGCAAGATGGAACCCTGGCGGGGAGATGCGACCATCCTGCTATATAATGATAAAGGAGAAGAGAAAGATTCTTTTAAACCTGCTACAAAAGCACAATTCAGTTCCTCCTCCGAATATCTCTTAGTGACAAAAACGCCTCCTCTAAAAGAAGTGGAGGCCGAGATGCTAAAGAAAACGGACAAGGATAAAATACCGATGAACAGCCTCATCATTTCCCGCCTGTCCGGAGGAATGGAAACAATCGATTCGCTCAAATCTTATAAACTATCGGAAACAGCCGACTGGTTGGCTTACCAACGCGGAAGCAAAAAAGATTCCATGCTTTATATCCGGTCGCTCGACGGAATGCAACAAGACTCGTTCCCGGCAGTCAGCGATTTCGGATTTGCCCAAAAAGGGAATGTGTTATACGTCGTATCCGACTCTGTCCTTTATACCTACATTCCTCAGAAAGGAAATAACCGGATCTCCGATAAAAAAGGGGTATTCAAGAAGATTGCATTCAACGAAAACGGTAGCAAGCTCGCTTACCTGTTTTGTTCCCATAAAGATTCGGCCGCAACCCGGAGCAGCCTGTATCTGGCAGAAAATAATACTCCCGGCAAACTGATTGCCGAACGGGGGGATAAAGCATTCCCCGCTTCATGGATTATCAGTGAAAATGCGCCCTTATATTTTTCCGAAAACGCAAGCCGTCTTTTCTTCGGAACTGCTCCGGAGCCCAAACAGAAAGACACGACCCTTTTGGCTGAGAATCGCCCGGATGTACAGGTATGGAGCTGGGATGAAAAGGTACAATACACGCAACAGTCCTTTAACAAAGCAACCGATTTGAAACGATCTTATACAGCCATCTACAACCTCGGTTCCGGCCGCCTTCTCCAATTGGCAACAGAAGAACTTCCAACTCTACAGACAGCCGATGAGGGGAATGCCATATGGGCGCTTCTCTCCACCACAAGACCTTACGGCACACAAAGCATGTGGACCGCACGCCAGTTTCATGATATCTACATGATCAACCTGGAAACCGGGGAACGCCGGCAGATCAAGGAGAAAAGCCCTTCCTATATGCGTTTCTCCCCAAAAGGAAAATACACATACTGGTATCAGGATCAAGATAGTTCCTGGTATACCCGTTCGATGGCCGACGGCAAAGAATACCGCCTGACAACTCCGCAGACATTTGCCGCCTGGGACGAAGATAACGATGTCCCCGACTATCCTTCACCCTACGGAATAGCAGGTTGGACGGATGACGATCAATCTATCCTGATCAAGGACCGTTACGATATCTGGAAGTTTGATCCGATTGCAGCTTCTTCTCCAGTCAACCTGACCGTCAACGGGCGAAAAGAACAAATCACTTACTCGCTGATCCAACTGGATCGGGAGAAAAGAGCCTACAATACAAGCGAAGCACAATATCTCACCGGATTTAACGAAAGAACCAAAGGTTCCGGATATTATACAACCCGCCTTAACAAGCCGGTTGCCCCGAAAGCATTGCTTGCCGGTAATTTCAAACTGGCGGCCCTGACCAAAGCAAAGGATGCCAATGTCGTAATCTACACGCAGGAAACATACGAGCAATATCCGGATATCCAATTATCCAACCTCAGTTTCAAAAAATCCATCCGTTTGACAGACGGCATCCACCAGCAGGATTCCATCATTTGGGGGACAGCCGAACTGACTTCCTGGATCTCCCTGGATGGCCGGCCTCTGGAAGGTGTCATCTACAAACCGGCCGATTTCGACCCGAACAAGAAATATCCGGTAATCGTAAATTTCTATGAACGCAATGCCAATACATTATATAGCTACCACATGCCCAGCCCGGGACGTTCAACGATTGACTATCCGTTCTACCTCAGCCACGGCTTTATCATTTTCAATCCTGATGTCCGCTTCACAGACGGCTATCCGGGTGAAAGTTGTTACAATTGCGTGATGCCGGGTATCACCTCACTGATCGCCAAAGGCTATGTAAATGAAAAGGCGATCGGTGCACAGGGACATAGCTGGGGAGGCTATCAGGTTGCCTACTTAGCTACCCGCACCCGGCTCTTTGCCGCAATCGAATCGGGTGCTCCGGTTGTTAATATGCTGAGTGCGTATGGCGGAATCCGTTGGGGCTCCGGCTTAAACCGTTCCATGCAATATGAACACGGGCAGAGTCGCATAGGGGGCAATATCTGGGAAATGCCGTTGCAATACATTGAAAACTCTCCCTTGTTCAATATGGATAAGGTGACCACTCCGATCCTGATCATGCACAACGATGCAGACGGGCATGTGCCCTGGTATCAGGGAATCGAATACTTCATTGCCCTTAAACGCTTGCAAAAACCGGCGTGGTTGCTCAACTATACCGGCGAACCGCACTGGCCGATGCGCCTGGCAAACCGGATCGATTTCCAGAAACGCATGTTCCAGTTCTTCAACCACTACCTGCAAAATGCCCCCATGCCCAAATGGATGAATGAAGGTGTTCCGGCGGTAGATCAGGATTTCGAATTGGGATATTAAAACTCCATCCGAAACTCTGTCCGGACATTCGGGATAGATGAGACGGAAAGTTGGCCGCCATGCAATTGCATGATACGTTGGGAAATCGGCAGGCCGATACCGCTTCCGCCGGATTTGGTGGAAAAGAAAGGAGTAAAGATTGCAGACAACCGTTCGGGAGGAATCCCCGGACCGTTGTCTGTTATTATTATAAGGAGATGCCCGGTTGCCCCAGCACATGTATCGACCCTGACAATTCCATTCTCTTGTCCTTCTACTGCCTGCAATGCGTTCCGGATCAGATTAATCAATGCAAGAGTAAGCAGATTGGCATCGCCATATACTTGAAGTTCCTTGCCTGTCGACCTATCAACTTTACCGTCGCAGTAAACGACCCGTTCACTTCTCGGTTCGGCTTGTAGTAACCGTTCCAGCTTAGTAAATAACGCCTGTACGGAAACTGTTTTATATTCCGGTTCCGGCAAATGTGTCAAACGATGGTACGAATCGAGAAAAGTAGTCAGGTTCTTCGCCTGGCTGTTGATAACTTCAAGTCCTTCGCGTTGCCGGGATATGGAAGTACGGTCCAGATGTTTTAACAGGTCTGCCGAAAGAGAAGCGATCGGAGTGACAGAGTTACGAATTTCATGTGTCATCACTCGGAGAATACTCTCATAATAAAGGCTTTTCTCTTCAATCTCAATATGTTTATCACCCAACTGCCGGAGGATATGATTCATATCGGCATATAAAGCATTCGTAAAGGGATCATCCGGATTAGCAGGGAAATGTTGCGTCGTATCCTCGTTTCGCATCGCCTCGAAGAAGACGGACAATTTATAGTTCAAGCAGGTTGCCAACCGGATTATAAACAGAGTTATCAACAGGATAAACAGCAGACACACAAATGATAAGAAAAATGACAACCGTGTTATTAACAACCAGGAGCCAATCAGGGATAAAAGCACGATCAATACTGCACCCCCTACAATCTTAGCATATAACCTACGACTGTACATAAAACAAAGGTACATCAATTACAGTAAACCAGCAAAAAGGCAGAAAGGATACGAATTGCACGTTATTTTACGAATAAACAGTAATATGTTTGTTTTTAACAAATTAAATCGATTTATTTGTATCTAACTATCTAATGCAAATAGAATACAAACAATTAATCCGGAGATTATGAACAAGACAACGAGACTTTTAGGAAGTTTGCTTATTATCACAATAGCAACATCCTGCGGAACGGGAGACAAAAATCAATCCGCACAAACAGACGATCCTTTGGCCAACAGCCCGATAGTCGGTCAATATGTACAGGCAGGAACAGACAAAGTAATGTCGTGCGACCAGAAACTACTAGCCGATACTGTACGCATACCTCTCAGTTTCTTCACAGAAAAATTGGAAATAGTAAAACTGGATAGTCGGGACGAGGCATTGGTCGGACAAACCGGAGTGACAATTTCAGATAATTACATCTTGGTACATGGCCGCCGGCCAAACCCATTCAAACTATTCGACCGCAGGGGGAATTTCCTGACCAACATCGGTGCGATCGGACAAGGCCCCGGCGAATACCAAATGGTGTATGATGCCAAATTGGACGAGGCAAACAACCGCATCTATATCCTGCCTTGGAATGCATCGCAACTTTTAGTGTACGACTTGCAAGGAAACGTCTTAGACCCGATTCCTCTTTGCTTGCGTTGTCCGAAAGCAAAATTCAATGTCGATCTTACCGGAGGCAAGGTTTCGATAGTTCTGTTGCCTTTCAAAGGCTCTGCGGCCGTTGCCTGGACACAGGATTTGAAAGGAAACAGGCTCGGCTACATGGAACCGGGACATTTGGAAGCACCGCAGGACTTCAGTAATGAAGTAATATCAGGATTCAATATCCCCGGCACGTTCGATGTCAATATTTTATGTATAATGCCGACCCGCGTCGATTCGCTCTACCGATATGACGGAGACAACAGTCGTTTGATCCCGACATTCACACTCAACTTTGCCAATACAGATAAAATTCCCTGGCACGGATACGGAGAATGGCCACACCATTTCATTGGCGATTTCTCAGAACCGCCGGTTGAAGTCGCTCCCGGATCATGGACCAACGGAAAGACTTTTCATTACATCGTGGACAAAAAAACAGGAAAAGGTTCTTTCTTTAAACTCTATAACGACTATTTCGGCAATTTGGAAATCGACTATCCCAGTTATGCATTCTCAAATGGCTATTATATCCGGAATATCGAACCCGGTAACCTCATGACCGACATCGAGAACGCGTTGAAGAACCAAAAAATCAGTGACGATATGCGCAAGAAGCTGACCGACCTGCAAGCTTCTATCGATGAGAACGACAACAACTACGTCATGATCGCCAAATTAAAACCATAAGCACCATGAACAAACGGTTATTTCTGATCCTGTTACCGGCACTCCTGTCGGCAACAGGATGTAAGCAACAAAAAGCATCCGAAACGAAAGGAACGATCACCGAGGTCGAGGCTCACCAACCGCTTCCGCCGCAATACACGGCACATTATGACAAATCCGTCACGCCCGGCCGTATCGATATTGAAAAAGCACTTGCAGACTCCGTCCCGGTCAACTTGAGCAAAGTAGCCTCATCCATCGAGTATTTCATGGTCGGAGACGACAAATATCCGATCACGGACGTGGTTGCGACAAATGAAGGATTCATCGCCCTGAACCAACCCAAGCTATACCTCTACCGCAAAGGGATGAAGCGAAAACGGGTAGGGCTGAAAACGACATATGGTAACTGGATCAATGCACCCGGCTCCAAAATCAGTTTTGATACAGTCACTACCCGCCTGTATGCTCATCTGAAACGGATCAACCAGGAAACCGGTTACGGAGAAGAGTATATCGCAGAACTTCCTCCATTGGACTCCGTTCTGGCAAGAGTTTACTACCTGTATCCGGATTCGCTGCCCAATCGCTATTTCTTTCCTCCGAAATCATCTCTCATCCGCTATTTATCACCTGACAAATACGCAACCCAAAAAGAAAACAAAGATGGTATAGACGAAGGCATCACGCTCTTTCATCTGAATGGAGATACTATTTGCACGTTCACGGCCGGCATAGATCCTACTACCCAAAGGGGACAATACTTGTTCCAACCTCCCTTCTTCGACAAGATATACCGGCATGGCGATCAAATAACTTTCCGCTTGTCTTTCTGCGACACCATCTACCGGATCCGGAACGAACAGACCTATTATCCGGCATACGTGACCGATTTCGGAAAACTACGCCTGACCGCAATCGGAAACATCCAAGGAAAAGACCGGAAAAACAAAGCCTGGATGACCGCACTCGAGGAGAACGCAAAAGCCCTCTTCGTCCGGACATATAAAGAAGGCAAAAGCACACAGAGCGGCTGGCTGGATGCTAATCGTGAACCCGACATGCCATCGGAGGAACGTCAAATCGTTTATCTGAAATCTTCCGGACAGACTTTCGCTTTGCCCGTTAAAGCCCAAGGGCTGACAAATGACCTCGACGGCGGACTCCCTTTCTGGCCGGACGGCCAGACGAGCGGTTATCTCTATATGATCCGCCCTGCCAAAGAATTGAAAACCAAGATTAAGCTGACTGGATCATCCAAACAGAAAGAATTGAAAGCATTTTTAGATAGCGTGGATGAGAAACAGAATGTGATGATCGTAGTCAAATAAAAAAGAAATATGAATAGACTCCTTGCCCTGATAAACATTGTATGCTGCTCCATCTGGACCGGTTGCAGCAGCGTAAACATCAAAACACTGGACGAATGTCCGGTCGTGATTCAAACAGAAACCATTGCCGGGCATCCCTTAACGGTGTGCGACCAAAAACTGTTGAACGACACCCTTCAAATCCCCCTCAGCCTGTTAGCTGAAAACCTGGAGATTATCCATTTCGATAACCGGGAGGAAGCGCTGATGGGAGAACATCAAGTAGTCCTATCCGACAATTATATGTTGGTCTGGCACTCGGACGTGCAGCCGGCCAAACTGTTTGACCGGAAAGGGAAGTTCCTGACAACCATCGGTGAAAAGGGACAAGGGCCAGGCGAATACCGGACGATTTACGATGTGCAAATCGACGAAGCCAACAACCGAATCTATATGCTTCCCTGGTCAGTCGGCCAACTACTGGTTTACGACCTGCAAGGGAATGTGCTGCCGTCTATTCCGCTTTGCCTGAATATCCCGAAAGGTAAATTATGGATCAACGCAAAGGATTCTCTGATAGCCGTATTCGCATTACCTTTCCCCAATGTACCGGCCGTTGCCTGGACACAAGACTTGAAAGGGGAACGGAAGAATTACATAGAAGCGGGGCCGCTCACAGCCTACGATTATAATTCGGAAGTATATGCCGGCTGCAACATGGACGGCATATACGATTGCATGCTCAAATACAGCCTGCCGACACGGAAAGACACACTCTATCATTATGATTTCCATCATAACGTGCTGATTCCTCATTTCACCATGACCTTTACAACTACCAACCCGATCCCGAATCATGACTATTTCGAGTTACCCCATCATTTCTTAGGGACTACGGCCGAGAATATTCAAATATCCAAAAACATATTCGGCACCACCAATCACAAACATTTCATAATCGACAAAGCAACCGGGAAAGGAGCTTATATGCATCTTGTCAATGATTTCTTAGGGAATGAAGAACTGTCTTTGACCAGTTTTGACGGCAATTTTCCTCCCTATCCCAACTTCCGCAACGGTTACTATATCCTGAACCAAGATCCGGGAAACCTCCGCGACCGGCTTGAAAAAAGCATGAAAACAGGCAAACTCTCTCCCGAACAAAAAGAGAAAGTGACCCGATTATTAAACTCTGTCAATGAGAACGACAACAACCTTCTCTTTTTAGCTAAGTTAAAGCAATAAATACATAATAAATCATTACATTCGCTACAAATACAGATTCAAGATGAAAAAGCACCTTTTTACCATAAGTATCCTGTCTGTTTTACTGTTAGCAACAGGATGCAAACAGACAGAAGAAAAAGTACGACACATCCCGACCGCTCCACAGATGAAAGCCCGGATAGACCGTTCCGAACCCGTAAAAACCGTGGATGTAGAGCAAGCCGCCGAAAATCCCGTTCCGTTGAAGCTGAGCCAGATCGCCTCCAAGATCGAATACTACACCGTCGGAGACGCCCGGTTCACCGTCACCCAGGCTATCGAGTTGCCGGACAGTGGTGCTTTTATCACCTTCAATAATCCGCGCATCTACTACCGGAAACAAGGCATTCCGAGTAAACGATATGGCTTCAAAGCATTGGCCTATAAATGGAACAACGAGATGAACGGACAGAACATGTTCTACGACAAAAAAACGACCCGCATGTATGTCGCCCTCAGCGGAAAGACACAGGAAACACGGAGAACCGGGACAGACAGCATCCCCTTCATCGGAGTTTTGCCGCCATTGGACACGATGCTGACAATCAAAAGTTACTTCTTCCCCGAAAGCCCCATCGAGAAATACCAGCTCGGCCGGCGTGGCGACAGGTTGCTCGGCTTTTCCTCCACCGGTTACACTTTGTGCAGCTACAGAGAAACGGCGGGAGAACCGGACGGAATCACGACATTCAACCTCCAAGGCGATACACTCTGCAAGTTCCGGTTGAAAGAAGGGAAATTGGCCCCGCGCACGATGACGGACAGTATTCCGTTCTTTCAAACATTCTATTGGAACACCGGACAAGACAAGATGACATTCATGATCCCCTATTGTGACACCGTCTACCAACTGCGTGATCCGCAAACCGTCACCCCGCTCTACGCTATCCGTTATGGAGAGCAAGGACTTCATCTGAAAGAGATGAAGGACGCTAAAATCCCGGAAGGCAAAATATGGCTAAAGACCTTCTATGAGAATCCCAAAGGGCTGTTCATGGGCCTCTACCAGAAAGGAGGCAGAAAGATCGTCGATTGGATCGGCTGGGAATATACCTACAAGCCGACCTTAACCCATCAGGCCGTCTACCTGAAAGAAGAAGGACGCACGGTTATGCTGCCTGCCGGCAAAAACAGGGGCTTCATCAACGACCTGGACGACGGACTGCCTTTCTGGCCGGACGGACAAACGGACGATTGCCTGTATATGCTCCGCACCGTCACCGAGATGCGCGAACTGGTGAAGCACACCGGCTCGCCCAAGCAAAAGAAGCTGCTCGAACTGCTGAACAATCCGAAAGTATTCGAACGGGATTATGTAATGATCGTCGTACGATAAGGATAGCCCTTCCGGTCACAAACCGTATTTCCGCATCTTGTTATAAAGCGTCTGCCGGCTGATATCCAGCTGTTGGGCGCAAAGTGTCAGATTGCCGTTCTTCTCGCGCAACACTTCACGGATAAACTGCTTCTCCATCTCCTCCAATGTTACCGGACGGGACGAAGGAGCGGTTTCTTCTATATAGAAATCGTCCGCACCAAGCGAAGACGAATCCGTCAGCAGGACAGCCCGCTCGATCGTTTGCTGCAAAACTGAAAGATCCCCTCGCCGGATCAGGCCGGACAGCTTGACAAGTCCGTCAGGCGTGACGGCCGGCAACTGTTTGCCATACGCCTGTGCATATTTTTTCAATAAAGATCCGACCAAGAGGGAAACAACCTGCTCATTCTCCTCCTCCGCCGATATCCGCCTCACGGAAGCCACTTCTGCCCTCTCCTTCCTCCTGCGCCGGAAAGCTCCTTGCAAAGTAGCTATCAACTTCTCGTTATCCCACGGTTTGACAACGAAATCAGCCGCTCCCCTTTTCAAGGCGGAAACGGCCAGTTCGATATCTCCGAAAGCCGTAATCAAGACCACCTGAGGAGAATCGGGACAGTCGACAATACGCTCCAGCCAGAACAAGCCCTCGCTTCCATCCTGCCGTCCGGTCACAAAATTCATATCCAGCAGGACAATATCGACATCTCCTTCACGCAACAAAGCCGGTAACAACGTCGGCACAGACACTCCTACCACCGTCTTAAATTCACGTGCCAGAATCATCTTCAATGTTTTCAGCACCGCTTCGTTATCATCCACAAGGACTATCTTTCCATCCAGCATAGTTTCATTTTTTCCTTCCTACAAAGTTATTATTTTCTGCCAAGAAATCCGCAATCAGATGCAAGTGTAATTTGTTTTCGACAATGTCGCATATCTTTTCGGCAATGTCGTGTATATTCTCGACGTCGCCGTGTATATTTTCGACATTGTCGAAAACAAGTTACACTTGCATGAAAGTAAAAATTCCCTTTCATTCAAAGGCGATCCCATTGTCCAATAATTGGACAAATTTGCGGTTCCCCGAAGAAAAAAGAACTATCTATTGCGACATCCACAGAAAGGGGATAGCTTTGATTCGTATTTAAAAGCAAAAGTCATGAAAGCTGTAGCACTCAAATTGGTCCTCCGTAGTTGGTGGCGCAATAAAACATTTTCCATTATTTCGATTGTCAGCCTCGCGATCGGGATTGCCTGCACAAATCTGTTGGTAGCCTTCGTCATATATGAATTCAACATCGAGGCGGATAATCCGAACAAGGAAAAGATCGTCTATATGGCGCAAGACTCGCCAATGAAGTCAGGAGAAAAGGCCTCTTTTATAGTTGGAAAGATCCCGATCCAGCTAAAAGAGCAATATACAGAAGTGGAGGATTACCTGCGCTTCAGCTCGATCGACTGCAACTCCGTCACCATAGGGGACAAGAAATACGATCCGATCTTGATTACCAGGACAGACACTACTTTCGCCCGCTTCTTCGAATATGAAGTGCTGTACGGTAACCTACATGACGCCCTTTCCGCCCCGGACAAAGCCGCGCTGAGCGAATCGTGCGCCAGGAAACTATTCGGAAAGACAAACCCGGTAGGAAAAATCGTCCAAATAGACCTGGCGGACGGAGGCATGCGCCAGGAAAACGAAATGACACCCCTTTCCCGTCCTTTCCAAATTGCCGCCGTCTTGAAAGAACATCCTCAGTCCTACCTCAAGTTCGACATGCTCACCGGTATCGGGCAGGACTATTACGGAGGAGGAGTCGCCCTCCTAAGGGTCTCTCCCTCGTTCGACAAAGAAGCATTCGCCCAAAAGATCAAGGCAGACGGCGTCCCTACTCTGCAACAGGAGAAAGGACGTTACTATTTCTACTCCTTGCAAGAATCCTATTTCCAGCACTACCCGCAAGAGTCGTTTCCTTACATCGCCCGTTCCCAACAATCGCTGTTACTCATCGGGCTGATATCCGCATTGCTGATCCTGCTGATCGCCTGCTCCAACTATATCAACCTCAGCTTCTCCCGGATCCTTCAACAGATACGGATCATACACACGCAGAAGCTGATGGGAGCCACACAAGCGGAGATGAATTACCAGCTGTTTCTGGATACATTCCTCACGGTCGGCATCGCTTTCCTGCTATCGTTGCTGATCGCCCACGACCTGATCCCCGTTTTCAACCGGATCATGTCCGGGAGGATCACCACCGGATTTTTCCTAAACAGGCAGGTGCTGCCTGTCATCTGCGGACTGATCCTGGTCCTGTCCGTTATCCCTGCTTGTTACATAAGCCGGAAAATCACCAACCTGACGGATAGCAACTACCGCCTGTTCTTCACCGGAAACAAAAAAAGAAAAATCGTCACCGCCCTCTCCGTCATGCAGTATATCATCTCCATCGGGCTGGTAATCGGGACACTCACCATCTACGCGCAATTGCGACTGACGCAGAAGAAAGGCGAATGCTACCGCAACCTGATCGAAATCGGAAGCTGGAAAGGCGGAAAACTGGATGTCAACACATTCGCAGCCGAACTGAAGAACAGGCCGGAAATAGTCTCCGTCACACGCGCCGGAGGTTCCATCCTCTTCGCCTGGCTCCAACAGATCGTTATCAAGAACAGGGACGGGTCGGAATCCTACTATTCGTTGGTCCAATATTTAGGGGAAGAAGATTTCCTTCAAACCTTGGAGCTGCAAATCCTTCAAGGACTGCCTCCCCGGGAAGCGATGCGGAAATACGGCCGGCCGGTCTACATCAACCGGAGATATGCGGACATCCTGATCCCGGCCGGTGAAAACCCCGTTGGTCAGCCGGTCAGCCAGTATGACAAATCCTTCCGGGACATCCTGCCCAGCGATCCTAAACAGACATGTACGATCTGTGGGATTGTCAGCGACCTCTATATCAATACGCTGGAAGAAGAAGCGATGCCATCCCTGATCTACCTCAACAACGCCGGTGACCAACATTACCGGACGCTTTATGTCAGGCTGAATGACAAACAGAAAAAGGAAGGGATGGAAACGCTGCAAGCTGTATGGAAGAAGGTAAACTCGAGCGAATATTTCACTTATATGGATGTATACGAAGTATTCATGCAACGCAACCGCAGGACGACCGATATGGCAAACTTACTGTTGATGTATTCCATCATCAGCATCTTCCTGACCTGCTTCGGCCTGTTCGGAATGGCTTTGTACGCGACTGAACAACGGACCAAAGAGATCGGCATCCGGAAGGTGAACGGAGCCAGCACACGGAGCATCATGTTCCTGCTGATCCGGCAATTCGTCAAATGGATAGCAGTGGCATTCGTGATCGCAACACCTCTTACCTGGCTGCTGCTGAACCGTTGGTTGGAAAGTTTTGCCAACCGGGTGAGCATTTCCCCGCTCTATTTCTTGATGGGAGGAGGCATCGTCTTGGCTATCACGTTGCTAACGGTAGGATGGCACAGTTACCGGGCTGCCTCGAGTAACCCGGTAAAAAGCCTGAGGAGTGAATAAAGGGGAAGAAAACTATCCGTTCAAAACTCGAAGCGCACCCCGGCTCCGACACCTATCAATGTCATGTTCTCGGTGCGATAACTCACCGGCTGGTTGTTATTGAAATAATAAGAATAACGCGGCTCCAGGTACAAACTCCAATCCCGGTAGAAACGGTAAGAGACACCGACAGACAGGTTCAGCGACCATTGCAATCCGTCTATGCCGGAGCGATATGTGGCAGATTTATGCTCATCAAGGCCATATGCCTCCACATGATAGATGGAGCGCACTCCTTTCTCTATCATGCCCCCCCCGGAGACGTACACATTCCAATCCGGATTATCCCACAAATTAATCACCAGATTGACCGGAATACCTAAATAATGAAGTCCCAATGTTGCCCGACCGCTGATCATCCGGCTCTGGTTCAACTTCGTGTACAAATAAGTATAAACCAAGCCGCTCTCAAGGGCGATACGGTTATTCAAGGCCTTGCGTACGGTTATCCCGAATGATATAGGCGGTGCGCAGTCCGCCTGGGAGAAACTTGCCGGACCGCCTCCCATATCCAATTCCGGTTTGTCGTCCGTAGCAGGGGGAACGGGAGGAAGAGGCACATTTGGGTCCATCGGATCGTTACCTATATCATCCTGATTAGTGTCATCCAACCCCATATCTAATGATAAATGCCCGCCTGTTCCGATATTGGCTCCGATCTGCCAACCACCGCCTTTCGTCTTTGGTTTATCCGCCCTTACGAACAATTTTTGCGTCCGGTGCTTTTCTGGTTCCGGTCCCAAATGCCGTACGGCAGGTACTTTGATTGCCGGGTGCGTAACCTCCACATTTGGAGGAAGCTCGATCTCTTCTATAGCCTCTTCCCAAGCGATCGTATCAACAGGAATGAGGACGGCCGTCCTCTTTTGTACGACATGGGCGACTACCCGTTCCTCTGCTTGACACAGGATCGTAAAAGAACTGTCTCTATCCGGTTGCAGTTTTTCAGTATCCATTTTCTTAGGATTCATCTTTTCAGTGATCAGCCCTTCCTCCTGCGATCCCGCGTCAAGCACAGAAACGATCGGGTAGAGACGGATCAAGAGCAACAAGGCAAGAACAGCGGCGGTAACAGTTACCCAGCCACCGATCCTCCAGAGGGAAAAACGCGGATGCCCGGCCACCTTCGCCTCGATCTGTTCCCAGCCTTCCATATTGACGGGTAGCCGGTGATCTTCCAGTTTTTGCCTTATTTTCAAACTGAACAGGTCTAAATGCTCATTATGTTCTGTTTCTGCTGACATTGTCCTGCGCTATTAAAGATTGAACCATTTCCTGTAATGCTTTCCTTGCCCGCGCAAACTGAGAGCGGGAAGTGATCTCCTGTATATGAAGCATTGCCGCTATTTCCTTATGCGTATATCCTTCGATGGCATACAGGTTGAAGACAGTCCGGTAACCGGCGGGCAACCGGGAGATGCATTCCAGTAAATCGTCGGCCGACAGGCGGTCCAGCACGGAAGTATCCACATCTTCAACCTGTTCTCCATATTCATCAATCGGGGCGCTCGACCGGAGAGCATCATATTTACGGAGATATTCGAGTGCCGTCGTCACAAAAACTCTTCGTACCCAGGCGCCAAACGGACCTGTCGCCGAATAGGTCTGTATTTTGGTGAATACTTTGATAAATCCATCTTGAAGCAAGTCACGGGCCGTCTCCCTGTCACGGACGTAACGGACACACACACTCATCATGGCAGGTGCGTACAGTTCATATAATTCTTTACGAGCCAATGCTTCGCCACGCTTACATCCGTCGATTAACAGTTGTTCGTCCATAAATACTTGCTACTCTCTGATTATATGATGAAACAGGTTTCCGGATAGTTGCACCTATCTTCATTATTTATACACAAATATCTAAATTTATTTTTATCTTCGCAGAAATTAAATGAGTTGTTGTATGAAGCGGGGAATTAGTTTAATCATATTGTTATTGTGCGCATTATGTCTGCAAGCACAATCTGATCTGACCTGGATCAGAACAAAAGAAGGACGAATGGTGGCAGTGCCCAAACGGGCAGTTTTCGACTTGAACCTGCCCAAATTCACATACAAAAGTTTCACGCCATCAGACAGGCAACTGATCGAAGCCAAGTTGCGTGAATTCATTCCCGACCTTCCGGTCCAATCCGCATATGAACAGGAGCGCCCGATGGATATGATCATTTCATCTGCCGCCTATCAGCCATTCTTCAATCCGTACACACCGATGTTAAGACGCGTCTCGCCGATGGCATTGGATTTTCACGAAGTATCGGTCGTTCCCATCAGCGAACAAGTGGCCTTTATCACAAGCGGACAACAATATACATGGCCCGGTGTCGGCGGCCTTACCCGGATCAATACGGAACTGCTATGGACACACGACCGGTTCTCCCTGTCGGGAGGCGCTTTCGGCGGACGTTATTTCACACCGTTCAATCCTTCCCCCCAATTCATGGGCGGGTTCAATGCGATGGCCAGCTATGACGTAACCGACTGGATGACGGTGAGAGGATGGGGACAATATACATTTTATGATCACAACGAACGAAACAACCCGCATATGCTGATGAACCCGTTCTACAACCATACAAACGTAGGCGGTGCATTCGAATTCAAGGTGAACGACAGCGGCTTCAGAGTCGGCATAGGGATTAACTACGAATACAATCCGATCCACGGAAAGATGGAACGCCAGTTCATGTTTTATCCGGCAGGCAAGATCGGGACATTCCGGATCGGTAACTGAACATAAAGAAATAATAGACAAAAACACATACTGACATGAGAAAAAAAAGAATCAAAACAACATTTCTGTTGCTCCTACTGATGGTTTTCGGGCTGTCATCCTGCCATAAAACAGAGACATTCAAAGTATTACAATTTAATATCTGGCAAGAAGGGACAGTCGTGGAAGGCGGCTTTGAAGCACTGGCTGACGAAATCGTCCGCAGCAATGCAGACTTCGTCACCCTGAGTGAAGTCCGCAATTATCGTAACACCCGTTTTTGTGACCGGATCGTGGAAGCGCTGAAAAAGAGAGGAAAGACCTATTACTCTTTCTATACCGAAGACTCCGGCCTGCTAAGCCGTTATCCGATTTCGGACAGTACAACGGTCTATCCCCTGAATGACGACCGGGGAAGCATATACCGGCTTGTATCCCAAAAAGACGGCCAGGAATTTGCCGTTTACACGGCTCACCTGGATTACCGGAACTGCGCCTACTATGACGTACGCGGATACGACGGAAATACCTGGGAGAAGGAAGAACCGGTGACAAACATCGATTCTATCCTGATTCTGAACAAGGCTTCCGTACGCGACGATGCAATCGCCGACTTTTTAGCGGAAGCCCAAAAAGACCGTGAAGCCGGACGTATCATTATTTTGGGCGGTGATTTCAACGAACCTTCGCACCTCGATTGGACAGAAGCGACAAAAGACCTGTTCGACCACCACGGGGCTGTCGTCCCCTGGGACTGCTCCATGATGCTGGCCGAAGCCGGTTTCATTGACACTTACCGCAGCTTGTACCCGGACCCGGTCAAATATCCCGGATTCACTTGTCCGGCCGACTGCAAGGATATCGATCTCAAACGCTTGGTTTGGTCACCGGAAGCCGATGACCGCGACCGTATCGATTTCATCCTGTACGCACCCTTTGAAGGATTGTCGCTCACAGACGTAAGCATCATCGGTCCGAAAGGTGATATCCTCCGAGGCAAACGGGTAACAGAAGAGACCTTGGATCCGATTATCGAACCGATTGCCATCTGGCCAACCGATCATAAGGCAGTACTGGCTACTTTTACTCTGACTAAATAGCACCATTCAATCCAATCAAACATGAAACGACTTCATATACTCTATACCTTACTATTCATATTGCTATTGCCCGTAACAAGCAACGGGCAACCGGCGGGAAAAGAAAAACTGCGGATTATCTCCTACAACATCTGGAACGGTTTCGAACATAATGCTCACCGACGGGCCAACTTTATCGACTGGATAAAAGGACAGCAACCGGACATTCTGGCCATGACCGAACTGGTTGGATTTACAGAAAAGAATTTAGGACAACTAGCCTCCGAATACGGACATAAGTATTATGCCATCGTGAAAGAAGAAGGATACCCGGTCGGCATAACTTCCAATGAACCGATCACGGTCGTAAAGAAACAAGTAGAAGGTTTCTGGCACGGCATGCTGCACGTAAAAACGCATGGATTGGATATCATCGTCACCCATCTCAGCCCTCACGACTGGAAGTTCCGGCTGAAAGAAGCGCAGATGCTGACAAAATACATACAGGACAATCAGTTGGACAACTGTATGGTCATGGGAGATTTCAACGCCTATTCGCCTTTCGACGCCGATTGGGTGGAAACACACGCCCAACTCATCGAAAACATGCAGAAATGGGATGCCGAGCAAGAAACATACCGGAATATGCGTGACGGACGGCTTGATTATTCGGTTCTGTCCCAATTTCTGTCCATCGGGCTGACCGACATATGCCGCCTATATGTCCCGGCCGATAAACGGACGACATTCCCAGCCGCTTTCCTCTACGGATGGCAACATGGCGACACTCGTCTGCACGGGATAGGCGAACGGTTGGATTACATTCTGGTTTCTCCGTCCTTAGTTTCCCGTTGCCTCGATGCCCGCATCCACAACGGAATAGAGACGGAAGGGATTTCAGACCATTATCCGGTCAGCGTGGACCTGGTCAGTCACTTGTAAACTCTCTGAACTCCAAACAGCCGCCTCCTAAAATACCGGTCCCTCCTTCCACATTCGAGTAGATGCGGACCGGTTCGGCAAAGCCTATTTCCGCCAAGTCGCCTACAAAACCACTCTCATACAAATCATTCATAGTTTTCATATAGTTGTAGTAGGAACGGGAAATGGAATACAGATAACAACGATATTTGTACGGGTTATAATCAGTACTCAATGTATAGCTTAAGCTTATTTCCCAAGGAATCTTAAATCGATAACTTTTCCCATCAAACAACTCGTCTGAAAAAGCAAGCCCATTATAACCACCCACACCGTCATATCCGAAAATTTGATCTAAGGCTGAATTCTGAACGGCAAACACCGGTTCGCTTCCATAATCAGGCCTAAAAGAAAACCAAGAATAACGAAGGCTGTCTTTTTCACCCCACGCATCTCCCCGACGAAAATAGATCAGATAATAGTTTTCTTCACCTGGTTCGTCGTGAAGAGTAAAACATAAGGTATTTTTCTGGGATAAATGGATATAGTAATCATCCCACCATTCAGAAGTGTCTCTTACACTCTCCTGTTCAAACTCAAAATCGGAAACAGCACAAGGACGCGGGACTTCCGTCACAGCTTCTATGTTTTTAAAGCCCTTGCGTGAAGCAGTCAAGCGTATCCGATCGCCAGCAGCAGGCATATAAAAAGAAGATTTGTAAAGTACGGCATCAAAGTCCGGATTCTCATACTTCACAATCGTTTCGGCCAACGATTCCCGAAATACATCATTTACATAAAGCTTCACATCCGCATCGGAGACAAAAATATCCTGAACTTTGTTATCTGCATAAAACCAAGTTCGCGAAAGTTCCACAGAAAGTGTATCGCCTTGCACAGCCAGACAGTTCAATACCAATTTAGGGTTTGGACGCATATGTTCCAGATTTATTTCCTTCTCGCAACCAGACAAGACAAATGACAACAAAACCAATACACAAAGATTATATCTCATCCTTTTCCTCCTTTAAAATTTATAAGTATATGAAACCGAAGGTATGATCGGGAAAATGCCTATAGACTTGAATGCATTCCGATAGGTGACATTCGGATTCCCATAATCGTTTGTTCCAGCCTTCTCCTCGACATCCCCTTTATAAACCAAAATCGGATTCATCCGACTGTAGACATTATAAATACTGATATTCCAGATTCCCATACGTCCTTTCTTTTTGGGGCGATACACATTAATACCTAAATCCAAGCGATGATAAGCAGGAAGCTGGTAATTATTACGTTCATCATAATAATCCTCGTCAAGCCTCGTCCCGCTTCCCCAGGAAGGTCCTTCTCCCGGTTTGTGCAAATTGTCACCCGGATAATAATTTTCTAGTGACAATGTCGTATAATTGCCGGAAGAATAGGTCCAGGCCGCCGACAATTCAACTTTTTTGGATAATTTATGCATGACAACGATATTCAATTTATGACGATTGTCGTAACGAGAAGGATAGCGCCTACCTTCATTTATCTCGTCAAACCGGCGGTCAGCCCAGGCCAACGTATACCCTATCCATCCGGTAGTCCTTCCGGTTTGCTTGCGAACCATAAACTCCAGTCCGTAAGCACGCCCTTCACCGGAAGCCATCTTGTTCTCCCAAGAAACAGATGAAGGGATCAGACTATAGCCATCTTTATATTCCAGCAAATTGTCCATACGTTTATAATAACCTTCTACAGAAAAATCCAACAACCGGTTCCAATTGTAATAACCACCCAAAGAGACCTGGTCACAGACAAGCGGCTTCAACTTATTGGTCACCGGCATCCAAGAATCGGTCGGTAAGTCCATAAAACTGTTGCTGATCAGATGTACATACTGATTCATACGCGAATAAGAAGCCTTCAAACTGACATTCGGCGAAAGCAGCCAACGCAAGGAAACACGCGGCTCGATGCCCGTATAAGTCCTATCGTCAATATTGAACAGGCTAAACCGAAGTCCGGCATTCAAACGGAGAGCATCGGAGATCGACCAATCATCCTCTGCGTAGGCAGCAAGTTCATGCGCCCACAACCTATCATCGGAAAAAGTCTTGGCGATCTGCATGGAATCCGGCAGGCTATTGTCCAATGCCATCATCCTGTTATACTCCGGTCGAAAATAATGTATCAGATAATCGCCGCCGAAACGGATATGATGCGGCGCCACTGGCTGATAATCGAACGAAGTCCGGATACCGAAATCCGTAATTCCCGTCATATTCGTCGTCTCATCCAAAGAATGCTTATATCCGGAATCTCCGTCCTTACCTGAAATATCTTCTTCCCTGTAATTGATTTTAGAACGATAACGCGTATAAAAACCGGATAATTTTCCGAACAATTTATTACTGAACGCATAAGTCCAACCGGCAGACGCGACCAAATTTCCCCAACGCATATAAGCATCGAGCGTATTGCTAAACGAGGTTGCATATCCGTAAGACGAAAAGTCCTCACTCTCTATTTTCAACACATCGTTCCCGTTATAAAGGCTCAAGTACATCCGGCTCCGGTCGTTGAAACGATGATCGACACGGGCATTCAGATCATGGAAGGCATAGCGAATATTGACACGATCCCCATTCTTTTTATTTTTCTTATTTACAATCGCCAACACAGGAACCGTCAGCACATCCAACCACGTACGCCTAAGCGCTATATTGAAAGAAGTCCGGTCTTTCCAAATCGGCCCTTCCAGATTCAGATTACCGGAAACCAACCCTAAAGAGGCGGATCCATGAAATTCTTTCATATTCCCCTCCTTGGTATGCACATCTACCACCGAAGAAAGGCGTCCGCCGTAACGGGCCGGGAAACCGGCTTTGAAGAAATTCATGCTTTTAATCGCCTCATTGTTGAACGCAGAGAAAAAACCGCCGATATGATTCACCTGATAGACAGGATTACCATCGACCAGAAAAAGGTTCTCATCCGAATTTCCACCCCTGACATACAAACCAGAAATACCTTCCGTCCCGGCCGACACACCAGGTGTCAATTGCAAGGTCCGGATAATATCGGCCTCCCCCAACAAAGTCGGAGTCGCACGAATAGTAGCATGATTCACCTCCAATGTTCCCATTTGCGTACTACGGACCGTTTGGCGGGTTGTTTCCAAGGCTGTCACCAACACTTCTCCGATTGCGGCATTAGGCTGCAAATCGATTACCAAGACTGTGTCTTGCTTCAACACCGGAATTGTGAACAGATGACTCTCATAACCGATATAAGACGCTTGCAAACGAACGGGAGCACCATCACTGCCCGACGGTACAGGCAACGAAAGACTAAAGAATCCATAGGTATTGGCAGCCACACCGCTCAGGCTGTTCACTTCATACACAGAAGCCCCGACCAGGGATTCTGCGGAAGTTTTATCCCGCACAAAACCGCTGATCGTGACCTGTCTGGGTTTACGTTTCAGAACGACAATATTTCCTGTCCTCTTGTACACGAACGGATAGTCGGCAAAAAGTCGTGCCAGACAATCGTCCAATGCAGCATCGTTCACTTTGAAACTCGTTTTCTGAAACTCTTTCAACAAAGATGATTCATACGAAAAAGTCACTCCTGCCTGCTTCTCGATCTCTGTCAGAATCTCCTTCAAAGAAACGTTCCACATGTTCAATGTAATCGTTCGAACCTCATCTCCACCATTTACCTCTGCCGACAACTTCTCCGATATCAAAAAACAACTCAAACACACAAAAACACAGGTAAACCATCCTCTCGACATAAACTTCTTCATCTTATCTTTATTGACTTTTCATCCATAAGACAGGAATACAGGAAAAACCCCTACTCGATCCGGAAATTTTTTAGAATCAATCATAAACGGCAAACGGATTCCAAGAGGGTTCTTTATCACCGAAAGGCATTGTAAAACGGCGATGGGCCAGTTGGCAACCGGCAACAATTCCAAAACCACCTTCGACATTCGTATAAGTGGCGGTGGGTTCCACCAAACCATCTAAGTAAGCATCACCCAACGAGATAGAGAAATTACGGATTACAACCAGATACCGATAGTATTCTTCCGAAATAGCCATCAGACGAATATCATAATGCACCGTTGTCGTTACAGAATCACCCTTAAAGGAACTATCGACAGGCCAAAAAGAAGAGCGGACCGTATAGTCTTTGCCATCGAACATATCGTCCGTAAACGTGCCCCGGCAAGTCGTCCCATCTAACTGCTCAATAACCGGATTCGTCACTGTCGAACGAAATACCGGATCTTCATAAACTACACCCAACCAATCCGTATAATTAAGTTCTGACCGGTACATCGAACTACAGGTTATCACACTGTCTCCCTTCTGGAACTCTGTCTGTTTTTCAATTATCAAGCGATAATAGTTCCGTTTATCCGGCTTGTCACGGAACCGGACATACAGCCGTATGGAAGGATATTCATATCCCCCATAACCAAAGCGGGTAAAACGGACCGTATCGACAGACAACACCTCCACCGGATCCGGGATAACTGTCTCTCCTCCTACCGGATCGAAACCACCCGCCTCTGCTTCCAGCCGCAAGCGATCGCCGGCCTTCACACGACATCCGGGCAATATATATCGACCTGTTAACCGGCTATCGGGGACAAGCTGCATATGCCCTTGCAAACGGTCATTTATAAACACTTGTATATTACTGCCCCCGACCCCGTCATCCGTGACCGTGTCCAAGACAAACCAACTTTTGGACAAGAAAGCCGTCACATCCGTATCCGGAGAGACGGATGCATTCAACACCAAGCGTGGAGGAACGGGCGGAAGAACCAGCACCACGTCGCGGGTACAGGAGGCTAACGAAAGCAGGCCCAAGACTAACAATATCTTTTTCATCGCCATCAGAATTTATATGTATAGGAAACAGAAGGGACGAAAAGGAACAACAAGGTCTGTTCCAGCACAACCTCCCGACCTTTTTCCGTTTGATAATAAACAGGCCGGACCGAAAAAGGATTCGCCTTAAAATAAGCATTGCAAAGACTCAGATTCCAAATTCCCATGCGGCCATTCTTTTTATACCGGTAGAAATTAACGCCCAAATCAAGCCGATGGTAAGCCGGAAGCTGGTAATTATTGCGCGAACTTGCGTTCTGGCCATATCCCCACCAAAGTTCCTCCCGGTAATCGCGCTCCGTCAACTCCGGCAACGGGCGATATTGCACGTCTTGAATCGTCAAATGATTACCAGACTTATACATCCAAGCGGCCGTCAGCTCCACTTTCTTAGAAAGTTTGTAGGAAGCAACAATATCGACCTTATGCCGATTGTCGTATTTGGAGGGGAAACGACGCCCTTTGTTGACCGTCCCGTCCGGAAACCAACGGTCGGACCAGGAGAGCGTATACCCGATCCATCCGTTAAACCGCCCAGTCTTTTTCTGCACCATCAGCTCCAAGCCGTAAGAACGTCCCTTCCCCACTCCGACCCGGTCTTCCCACCCCGTAAAAGAGGGAAGAACCGGTCCGTTATCCTTATATTCCACCAGATTATTCATTCGTTTGTAATAGCCTTCAACCGAGAAATCCAATTCTTTATAATGCCAAAATAGACCACTCGTCACCTGGTGCGCATGCATCGGGCGGATATTCCCGGTAACCGGCACCCAGATATCCGTCGGCTGGCTAATATAGCTGTTGGACAATAAATGGATATATTGGTTCATCTTCGTATAGGACACTTTTGCCGACAAGTTCCGCCCTAACAAGTAACGGGTGGAAAAACGGGGCTGGAACGACTGGTATGTCTCTCCTTGTACATGGAAAAGGGTAAAGCGCAACCCGGCATTCACCCGCAGCCGGTCGGTCAGCAACATTTCGTCTTCCGCATACAGGGAAACTTCATGACCATGAATCAAAGAATGTGAAAAGATCGTATTATTCATTTGCGAAACAACCGAATCCTTATACCAGGAACTCATATTACTTTGTTCGGGACGGAAAAGATGGAACAGGTAATCGCTTCCCATCCGGATCCGATGGTCGACATTCGGGCGATAGTCGAAAGAGGCTCTCAGATTCACATCTTCCATAGCCGAACGATAATGCCCTTCCTGAAAATAGACCTGTCCGTTCTTATCCGGCGATGAGACAAAAGCATTCTGCTTCTGGATTATATGCGAACGGTAGCGGGTATACCCTCCGGTGAAAGTGGCAAACAGTTTCCGGTTGATCAGGTAGTTCCATCCGGCAGACCCGATCAGATTTCCCCAGCGCCAGCGAAAGTCCCGATCTTCACCATGTATATCTTTCGAATCCTCACCGTTACGATAACTGTCACTTCCCATGTAAAAACTCAGATAAGCACGGCTACGGTCCGTAAAAGAATAATCGACTTTAGCATTCATATCGTAAAAATGGTATCCCCCCTTCACTTCGGTATCGGCCTTCTTGTTCACTGCCGTCATGAGTGGCCAGGTAATCAGTTCCATCCAAGTACGCCGTACCGACACGTTGAATGAAGACCGGTCCTTGATGATCGGCCCTTCGAGATTGGCACGCGCCGCCAGCAAGCCGATCGAGATATTCCCGTGATATTCTTTCCGGTTTCCCTCGTTCGTACGCACATCTATAACAGAAGAAAGTCTCCCGCCGTATTCCGCCGGAAAACTTCCTTTATAAAAAGTGGCATTCTTCACAGCATCCGGATTGAAAGCCGAAAAGAAGCCTAACACATGGTCTGTATGATAGACCGGATTTCCATCAAGCAGAAACAGGTTATCGTCGCCATCACCTCCCCGCACAAACAAGCCACTCATGCCTTCTGTTCCTCCGGTCACACCCGGTAGCCGTTGCAAAGTCTTGACAACATCCGTTTCGCCCAACAGGGCCGGCAACGATTTCACCCGGCTTGCCGGGACATCCGACACCCCTACCCGACTGTTCAAAACATCCGACCGGGGAGAAATTCCTTTTATCACGACTTCCCCCAGTACCCCGGCAGGCGATAGGGAGAGATCGATCATCGTGTCGCGGGTCAACTCGAACGTAACGGAACAGGGCTCGTAGCCGACATAAGAAGAAGACAGCACTACTTTCCCCGGAGACAAGGTAATACTGTAAAAACCGTAATTATTGGAAACCGATCCTTTTCCGGAAGAACGTTCCACTACGGTCGCCGCAATCAGACTCTCGTAGGATGCGGAATCCCGCACAAACCCACTGATGGTATATTGCCGGGGTTTCCGTTTCAATATCACATAACGTCCCGTAATCCGGTAAACAAGAGGTAAAGGCTCGAACAACCGTTTCAGGCAATAAGAAAGAGACTCGTCGCGCGCCGTCAACGAAACATGGCGGAATTCTTTCAACATCGACGATTCATAGGAAAAAAACAGACCGGTCTGCTTTTCGATCTCCAGCAAAATATCCTGTAAGGGCACCCGCTTCATATCCAGCGTGACAGTAGGAGTCGGGTCCGCCAACAGGTGCAAAGGTTCTTTCGCTCCGATCAGCGGGCAACATATACAAATCCCGATGACAAATAGGTAAACACGATACATATTTTTTTATTTATCTTTCCGGGGAACCAATCGGATATCCAACGTCTGATTGATAACCATCAGGACTTCGTCAAGAGGCAGATCGTTGAATGTTGCGGTCAGCCGGGAATCTGGCGAATCCACTTTGTTGGTGATCTCCACCTGGTAATACTCATTCAAGTCCCTGATCACCTTATCCAAAGGCGTATCATTAAACCTCAATTGCTTCGTTTTCCAAGAAAGATTATTCGGATTCTCTTCCTTCAGGATATCTATTTCTTTCTTTTCATTCGAATAAGAGGCCGACATTCCCGCCGTCAAGATAACCGGTTCAGGCTCCTTCCCTGCTGCAAAACGCACTTTTCCCGTCACGACATCGACTTCCGTCATTCCCGGTTGTTCGCTTATCTGGAAACTGGTACCCAAAACCGTCACCTCCGTCATGGCCGTATGAACGGAAAAGGGGCGCGCCTCGTTCCTCTTCACCTGGAAAAAAGCTTTCCCTGTCATCTCCACTACGCGCCTTTCCTTTCCATATTTCTTCACATCATACCGGAGTGTCGAATTTCCGGCCATCGAAATCAGCGTACTATCCGGCAAATAAACATCTTTTAATTGTCCCGATGCAGTAACGACAGATACCCATTCGGGATTATTTCGCTCTTTCACATAAAAAGTGCCGAATCCAATAAGCAAGAGCACAACAGAAGCGGCCGCCATCCAATAACGGCGAAAAGCGACTTGCCGGCGGATTCCCTGCCGAAAGGCAAACCGTTTCCAGGCCTTATCCTCATCCAAGCCCCCCTCTTTGTAGTGCCGGACTACAAAACGAAGGCGTTTTTCAAATCTATCATCTTGCTCGTTGTTCATCATTTCAATTGACAATTGATAATTGACAATGGACAATTGTCACAGCACTCTCCATTGTTTACTTTCCTAATTTAAATTTATACCCGACAGACAAGCTGAAGGTATGATATTTTAAGTCGACTGAATCATATTCATATTCCTTGCCTAAAGAGGCATCGTAACCGACATTTATCATCCAGGAACCTATTTCCAATCCTGCTTGAAACGAAAGTCCCCAGTCGAAAGGATTGTCATGTGTCCACCTATCATCCGAAAAGCCACTTCCTTTCCATCCATAACCATACTCCTTACCTGTCTTTTCATATGCCATATAGCCGAACGAGTTTTTATCGCCCATTGACCAAGCGACATAAGGACCAGCTGCCAAATTCAACCGAACATGATCCGTTAATCGGAACGAGAAGTTCGCCATCAACGGAACTTGCCAAAAATGGCGATTCAACTTCGAGTTGATTTCGCTGAAAACGACTTCCGACTGTTCTTCCGGCATTGGGTAAATATTCCCATACGAAACGATATGGTCCGAATATCCCCGTTGAGTATAATACAACCCCGATTTCAATGAAAAACGGTCCGGTTTGACAACATACTCCACTCCAACTCCGATTTTCCAACGGGCATTCCAAGACTGTCCCGGTTCATAATTATAAGAAGGACCACCTCTCTTGACAGCCATCATCCCAATTTCCGGCGTCAAAGACCACTTTTGTGCACTCGCTACCGCCACAGACATCATCAACATCACAAACAATACGAATCTTTTCATCTCTCAACTTAGTCTTAATAAATACATAAACATTTTAACCATTCTATCACTAAGACCGGAAATTTGAAAAAACCCCTATTCATTCAAGAAAAAAAGAAACAATAAATCCGTATGGCAGTTTCCCGCAAAGTCTTTAATGCTTTTCCCATCTGGTTTTCAACTGTTTTAATGGAAATCTGCAACTCCTCCGCAATCTCCTGATATTTCAATCCGTCCCGCTTGGAAAGCAGAAATATTTTCTTCCGTTCAGCAGGCAATCCGTCGATAGCCGCCCAAAGACGCGCATCCCGTTCCGATTGATATATCTGTTCCTCTTCCGACAGGTCTTCTATATCAGCAATACATTCCGTTGTCTGTAACATATCGGAAGACTGGGCGATAAGCGTAAGGGAACGGTTCCGTACCGCCTGATAGAGATAGGATTTAAAGTTAGCAATTACCATATCATGGCTGTTCTTATCCCAAACATCGGCAAAAACCTGCTGCACGACGTCCTCGGCATCTTCCGTTTTTTCTGTAAAACGGAGTGCAAACAGGCACAAGGGCTTATAAAACTCCTTGAAAATACGTTCAAATTCACCCGCAGATATTGCCGCCATACATTTGTTACTTGTCTCTATTCACTGCAAAGTAAAGTAGTTTTCCATTTAATAATCCGATTTTCAGGTTCTTTATTATGATTTTAATAAATTATACCGCACAAAATCACCTGCCTTGCAAACATAAACAAAACACGGACTACACAGACTACACGGTTTTAATTCATCCGTGAGGTCGGTGTAATCCGTGCCTCAAATATAGTAAGCCTGAATATGCTTATCCTCTGAATCCGATAATCTCACGCACTTCACGCAACGTTTTCGCAGCGCTCTCGCTTGCTTTTTCGGCTCCCATGCGGGCGACTTTTGCCAAATAGTCTTCGTTGGAACGAATGTCCAAGATACGTTCACGAATCGGAGCACAGAAATTATTGATATCTTCAGCCAACTGCTTTTTCAAATCTCCGTAACGGATCTCGCAATTGTTATATTTCTCATTGAAGAAATCGAAAGTATCTTTTGTCGATACGATCTCCATCATCGTAAACAGATTGGCAATCGGTTCGGGTTTCACGCTGTTCGGTTCCGTCGGACCTGCATCTGTCACAGCTTTCATCACCTTCTTCTTGATTGTCTTTTCATCGTCGATCAGGTAGATAGCATTACCTTCGCTCTTACCCATCTTGCCGGATCCGTCCAGTCCGGGAACTTTGATCGCCTTATTGGAATAATAGAAAGAGGCGGGTTCCGGGAAACATTCGACTCCGTAAGTTGCATTGAAACGACGGGCAAAACGGCGCGCCATTTCCATATTTTGTTCCTGGTCTTTCCCTACCGGTACTTTCACCGCCTTATGAATAATGATATCGGCAGCCATCAGAGTCGGGTAGGTCAGCAAACCGGCGCTTACGCTATGTTTATTGCCTTCGTTGAAAATTTCCTTTTCCACATCCCCTTCCGTGGTGTTGACACGGTCGATGTGCAACTGCTGGCGTGCCTTATCCTTGAAAGAAGTAGTACGCATCAACTCGCCGATCCCTGCATTCATATTCAGATACAGATACAATTCAGGAATTTCGCGCACATCGCTCTGAAGATAGATGGTCGCTTTTTCCGGATCGATGCCACAAGCCAGATATTCGGCCAGGATCGTCTTTACACTGTTACGGATATTATCAGGATGCGGATGTGTAGTCAACGAGTGCCAGTCTGCAATAAAGAAAAAGCAATTATACTCATTTTGCATTTGCAAAAATCCTTTTACTGCTCCGAAGTAATTCCCCAGATGCAAATTACCCGTTGGGCGAATGCCACTTACTACTGTTTCCATTTTCTTTCTTAAATTATTAATATCAAATGGCGACAAAGATAGCAATTATTTTGACAGATTCCGAATCTTTATGCCTCCGGCTGATCCAATATCTCATCATGAAGATATGAAAAACAAAAATATAGTTCATGTCTATCAATAATTCGGACAAAGCCGTTACGATCATATCGTAATTAAATAATATTCGTATATTTGTATCGTGACAACATATTAAAAGCAAATAAAGTCATGAATAAATTGTTATACCTTTTATTGATCGCTGTCTGTTGGAGTTGCAGTCAGGATTCTGAAACAGAAAAACACCAGAGTAAACGGGATCAGGTGGTCGACGTACGGGACAAAATGAAAGAGTTTTCAACACAAGATGTGCTGATAGGCCGGATATCGAGGACTTATCTAATCGACAATTATTTAATTGTCACCGATTATAATTCACCGGACAAACTCATTCATCTGTTTGACAAAAACACATTCGAACATCTTGCCAGCAGTACATATCAGGGACAAGGTCCGGGTGAGATTACAATTATAGGCCATGTTGGAATCGACGAGACGAACCGCCGCTTCTTTGTATCGGATCACGGCAAACTGAAAATATTCGCTTACGACCTGGACAGTGTTTTAACGACTCCGGAATATCAGCCAAGTGTAAAAATAGATATGAAGAAAAAACTGTTTCCGGATGATTATTTATATCTGAATGACACACTTTGCATTGCCAGAATCATCGAACCGATAGGTAACAACGATTATAAACCTTCGGTTGCCAGATGGAATATGGCAACCGGGGAAATAAATCCTATGCCATACGAATATCCCGATTTGAAAAAAGTCCGCTTCATATACGCTGCATCCGCAGAGCACCAATTATATGTCCAATGTTATACTCAATACGACCTGATGACCATCTGTGATTTTAACGGGAATTTAAAATGTAATATCTACGGTCCGAAATGGGTAAACGAAAAAACACAAACCCAGCACTATTCTCTCGGAGTTGAATTTTGTGGAGATAAGATTCTGGCCCTTTATTCCGGTGGCGATCACCGCACAGACGCCTACTATCCAACAAAGTTCCTGGTCTTCGATTTAAATGGCAATTACCTCAAAACCCTGGAAACCGGATACATGATAACCGATTTCTGTTATGACAAAGAAAATAACCGGCTTATCATAAACTTAAACGATGAAATACAGTTCGCTTATTTGGATTTAGAAGGGATAATTTAGACTATATCAGTCCGACAGTCTTGGCTATGCAAAGAAACATTACTATCTTTGTTGTATTATGGACTGAATACACAATTCAGATAGATAAAAAGAGTAGATTCACATTCTGTCAGCCAACTTTGAACAAGTCTGTTTCCAGTATAATTTGGAAAGCCGGAAGAAAGATATCCTTCAAGCCTTTTCGCAATCGGATCACGATTTGTTCCAAGTGCTTTTTATCAGCACTCACGATTTATTTGCGTGTTTGGGATTAACCCAGACATGCAAGTTATTGACAAACTTTTCAAAGAACTCATTTTATTTACTGCCAGAGCCGCTTAGGATTGGCGAATTTTTAACGAACTATTGTGTATGAAATATACCAAAGAAAAAACAGGACCTTATCTTATAAGTTTTTCCCATTTCCTCTGTCACTGTATCACTGATTTCTTTCTATCAGTTGATATTCAAATTGTCTGATTTGTGATACATGCCCGTTTTCTCTATCACTACCCTATCACTGGCAATAGCAGTTTTTCTCATCCCTGTAAATCACGCGATTATTTTATGTAAAAACGAGTGCAAAATAGGTAAAACCGGGTGGTTTTCATTGTCTAGCACGGTACTTTAGTTGCCGGACACCCCCATGTTGCCATCCTTAACACCCGGGTGTAGAGAGTCGGTACACCCGGGTGTTAAGGATGGCAACATGGGGGGGTTTACGGAATTATCTGCTTGTCTTTGGCAACAGGGTTGTGGGCTTTTTATAGATGAAGAACCGTATTTCGCCGATTTAATACCTGTTATATTCATTTTTACATTTGTTTATTCGAAAAAAAACATGTTCCAGAAGTGATAGAGGAGTGATAGAGGAAAACGTCTTGTATCACTGTCTCTGACGCTTGAATATTAATAGCTACAACCTTTGGAGTGATGGAGTGATAGAGGATTTGCAGAAAACTTCATATGTAGATCACAACCCTGGAAAATTTTGATGCGGTTGTCCTGAAAATGGCAGGAATATGCCAAATTTTGAAGAACGCCCCGGTTATGATCCGCGTGACCTACTACGGGTATCCTCCAGCCCGATGTTGCTCTCCCGGACAGTTCCAATATTCAGGCGATAAGATAAACCGGAAGCATTTTCAATAGACAACTCCGGAAAAGTCGTCAAATCCTCTCGCAGGCGCATTATGGTTTGCGTCATAGATTTCTTTATCGCCCGGTTTAGCTGCCTATTTTCTTCTGTCGATTCATCTTCGCTCAAAGGCCGCCCTAACACATCATTACAAAAAACAAGATAGCTGACAGTATGATCCGGCGCTTCCCAAAAACAGATAAAAGCACGTAAACGGTTTCTTGCCAAAAAAACTTTATGATCTTGATCTTTCAATTCTCCCGTTTTCTTGCTGAAAAAAACATCCTGCGCTATCTCTATCCACTCCGAAGCATCCGAAGAAAGCGCTACCGGTACGGGCGTAACAGGAGTAACAGCCGCTTCATTATGCTCTACATTTTTGCGGCGTTGCCATATATACATTATAATAACAAGAATGCACCACAACAAAATCAGCCCCCAAATCAGAGGCATCCGGCTAAATAAATAGGAATGGGAAAACAGGACATACGCTTGTAGTTCTATTTGCCTTTGATCCTGTTCTACGCCAAAGACAATGGGGTCTAAAGCGATCCCTGCCCGAGATAACGGCTTATTCGAACAACTGACAAGGCTGTCGCCCTGTAAAAAAGAAACGGCAGTCCGGGCCATTATGCCTTCACTTTTCAGTTCTTCTTGAAAAAGACTGTCGAGGGTAAAGGCACGATTGGGATTTTCGAATGAAATGAACATCTGAAAAAACCATTCTCTTTTATCGATCAAAGCAAGACTATCCGCCTGCTTATTTTTTTTATAAACAACTTTTCCCTTTTCGGTCTCGATAACAGTAGAATCAGAAGAAATGCCGGTATCAGATCTTGGGAAAGAGATAAACTCCGGTTGCATCAGTTCCTTTTCCAGATCAACTGCATGACTAAAAAGATAAGTTGCTTTAAGAATCTGCTCATTTTTAATTTGAGAAAAGTAACAACAAGATAAAAACACGACCAATATCGTTAAAATCGATATCCCTCCAAAGACTATAATGAATCTATGTTTTTCCATTTTCATCTCATTTGTGAGACAAAAGTAACAAAACGAACAAGCAAAATCAACACTTTGGCAACATTTCACCGGAAACAGCAAAGTGTTTCCACTTTTAGTTGACAATCTTAAATCGGAAGATTACTTTTACGCTCAAAAAAAGGAACATGAAAAAGAAAACAGTATTAAAATTGCTTTTTATTGCAAGTTGTTTGGTGGCTGTGTGCAGCCTGTTTTACAATAATGAAACAAGCACATTGGACAGTCTGGCATTTCAGAATGTTGAAGCATTAGCAAGTGGAGAAAACGATGATAATGCAATTTGTGTAGGATACGGCTCTGTCGATTGCAGAACTTATAAAGTAAAATACAAAGTCACAGACTTCAGTTTAGATTAAATAATAATCGTGAAACGTTTTGCATACATATTATCAATAGGTATCAGTGCAATAATCTCCTGTACCGATTCCCCCGGTACTTACTATCCCCGATATTCGACTTTTCCCAATGAAAAGGCAATAAGTGCGCGGGTGATCGAACTGGACACTGCCCTCTTCCGCTACCCATTCCGGGTAGCGGTCAAAGACAGTATAGCTATTGTAATGGATTTGCATAACGCAGACAATTATTTTCATGCTTTCACATATCCGAATTGGAAACATATTGTTTCTTTTGGCAAACGGGGTGAAGGACCGGAAGAAATGCTTTCGGCCGAAACATTCCAGTTCAACTCCCTCGATTCCATATATGCACTCGATGCAAACAAGATGCAGATCTCACGCTGGGCGATTTCAGCAAAAGACCATTCAGCTACAAGACAGGAAGTGATACGATTAGATAAAAATCTAATCCGTTCATTGGATTTCTGTGCCACAGACTCTTGTTTTCTGATCCCGGACTATTTAGGAGAGCACCGATATTGGCAAGTCAATTACAATGGTAAACCTATCAGAAGCATCGGTAAAATACCTACCGAAAAAGATTTGGCTTCGGAAATCCGCCCGGCATTAGCACAGGCATGGCGTAGTTTTATCGATTACAACCCGCACAATGGCATATTGGCAATGGTCACCCAATTAGGGGAATCCATCGAAATATACAATACCAAAGAGAATACCCATACCGTATTATACGGTCCGAACGGCGAACCCCGGTTTAAAAGCATCAAAGGTGAAGGCTTCCCGACCGGAATTATGGGATTCAGCGATATTGTTATCACTGACAAATATATCTATAGTGTATTCCAAGGAATCCGGTTTAAAGACAAATTAGCCTCTTATCAACGGGGCGAAAAGCCGGAAGACGGAGGGCGTTATATATATGTATTCGACCTGAAAGGAAATCCCATACAAAAATACACCTTAGACAAACCCATATACGGAATCGATATAAACGAAAAAACAAAGACGGTCATCGCCACATGTGTAGAAAGCGACGAGCCGATCATGGAATTTAAAATATAACAATAGATGAAACCACTGTTATACATATTATCTATATTCTTTTTGTTAACCTCTTGCAAAGAAGACAAAAAAGAGCAATTTGCCCGTTTAGTTCAGGAATGGCAGGGAAAAGAGATCGTGTTTCCGCAGGATATGGCTTTCACCCGTTTCGTCACTGAGCAGGTGGAATACCGGATACCCGATGCAGAATATAAAGTGCTGATTTATGTCGATTCAACAGGTTGCACCAGTTGCAAATTGCAACTGCCGAAATGGAAAGAATTGATCGCCCATGTCGATTCGGCAACAAACAGCAACATCCCGTTCATTTTCGTCTTCCAGTCGAAAGATGATAAAGAATTGCGATATATCCTGAAACGCGACAACTTTAACCGTCCGGTCTGTATCGACCGGGACAGCCGGTTGGACAAATTGAACAAATTTCCGCAAGACATCACATTCCAAACCTTCCTGCTTGACCGGGACAACAAGGTGAAAGTGATCGGCAATCCGGTGCATAACTTGGCGGTCAAGGATTTGTATTTGAAACAGATGACCGGGAAAATATCACCGGGGCGCGACCGGATCAAAACGACGGCAAAAGCCATAAACAGCGAAGTAGACTTCGGCGCATTTTCGAAATCCGAAGAGAAAACGGCTGTTTTTGAAATAGAAAACACGGGAGACAATCCCCTTGTCATATTGGATATCAGTACCACTTGCGGTTGTACGACTGCAAACTATGACAAACACCCAGCGAAGCCGGGAGAGCGGCTTCGTATTGAAGTCAGGATGACACCGAAAGACACAGGCTTTTTCGATGAAATCGTCACACTTAAATGTAACACAGCAAGTCCTGTCAAAGTAAAAATAAGAGGCCAAGTTCAGTAATTGAACGAAAGGGAGCCTGCCTGAAAAGCCTCAGAAACTACGACGGCAAGCTCCCCGAAACCCCTTAGAAAGGAGGTGTATGATGGTAATATAAACCGGACAAAACAGAATGATGCAAGTTCAGTACATCATTTGGCTATCTTGTTGCTTTAAAAGAATGAACAAAGATAGGGAATTTACTGAATCAAAAACGATAAAACAAAATACGAAAATGAAAAAGCGTATACTTGGAGCAGCACTTTTAGTAGCAATAGCAGTGGCTGCCGGCTGGAATTACAATCAGAGTAGAAATGAAGTGCCGCTGTCAGATTTAGCATTAGCTAATGCGGAAGCGTTAGCCCAAGGCGAAACAGATTGGGGAAATTGTACTTATTATGGTTGTATTGTTGATTTTAGTAGTACCTGTAATGTATATTCATCCATTTGGGGAAATTTAATAAAAGTTTGTCCAAACATGAGAGGATAAAACGTGTCGAATAAAGAAAGTGACTGAAGGAGCCTCTTCAGCACTTTCTAAAATAAATATACCATGAAATTAATCATCATATTATTATTGTTTCCCTTCGTCACATGGGGGCAAAATCTATTTCCATCCAAAGGTGTTCGCCGTACGACAACCCCTAACAATGGAAAGTTCGTAGATAGTCCGTCTTTCAATAGTGAAAGTAGAACTATCAGTAATAAAGCGACTAAAGAAAAAACCAACTACAAAATCTACACAAAGGAATACGTGGATCAAAAACATATACCAGATGAATTTGAACTGACTGAATTTGCTTATCCGAAAAAAGGAAGTACTGTGTCTTGGATCTTGACTCCGGATACATCAAATTGTCGACATGTGAAAATTTTCTCTTTTTATAGATCTGGCTCCATGTCTCTTCGAGAAAAAGTAACAACTGATTTGAACAAATATTTCGACTATAAGTTTTTCGACTATACCAAAGAGATGATTTACAATAAAGAGATTCCGTTATTGATCATATATGAGGCTGATATAGAAGATAGGATCAAACAAAAAACATTAAAATCCTTTTTGCATGACGGGAAATTGGATCCGAATGAAAAAGATCTCATCACGTCAAAGTTAAATCGTTACATAATAGTATATTATATAGCCAATTAAAAAATAAAGGTTATGAAAATTGCAAAATTTATCAGTATATGTATTTTTATTACATTTTGTTCTTGTAACAACAAAGGAGTTTATGAGAATTGCATATCTTTCAAATTGACAGATTTCTTGGATAAAGGCGAGATTAAAGGCACTGATCTTCAATTTTCTAAAGAGGTAATGCGTCCGACAGCATTACATATAGAAGATTCAATCCTTATTCTAAAAGAAGATATGGATGAACATATATTGCATATGTATAATGTTAATACAGGAGAGAAAGTTAACACATCTATTTCTTTTGGAAATGGCCCTGGAGAATTTCTTCATATACAACAAATACAATCATCTGACAGCCTATTATGGCTATCAGATGCACAAAGACCATTCATATCTGCTTATCGTAAAAAAGACATCTTATTTTCAGATACTATATCACCAACAGCAATAAAAGAAGTTATGCTGCCTGATCTTTTTGGAAATATCGTTATTTTACCCAATCACCATTTTATGACAACAGCTTATAATAGTACTCAAAAGCGTTTATCATTCTACGACTCAGAAGGCAAATTTATAGAAACAAAAGGTGAATACCCGGAATATGGAGAGATATTGACCCCTTTTGAAAAAATAGAAGGACTTTCCTGTTATGCTACCCTGTCTCCGGATAAAAATGGGATCTTCCTTTTTTATAAACAAACAGATTTAATAGAGCTATATGATATATATGGCAATTTAAAAAAAAGAATACAAGGTCCTGATTTGTTTTTTCCAGTAATCAAACAGACTATTCAAGATGAATCAGTTCATGTTAATTCTGTTTCAGGGCAATCACGAGATGCATATTTTTCACCTTTATCCATAAATGGGAGAGTATATGTTTTATACTCTGGGATCTATTTTAATCGTGAAAACCACAAATATCTAAAAGATCAACTTTTAGTATTTGACGATAAAGGAAATCCTCTACAACGATATACATTGGATTCGCCTATTTTCACCTTTACAATCAATCCTACGACAAATAAATTGTATGGATTAAGTGATAATCCTGAATTTCATGTGATAGAATATCAATTATAATTAAAGAGAAACATGGGAAAGAAAATCATCGGCGTAATCGCTTTTGCAGCGATCGCCGCAGCAGCAGGCTGGAATTACAACCAGAACAATCAGAAAGTGGAACTGTCGGATTTGGCGTTGGAAAATGTTGAGGCACTGGCACGAGGCGAGGGTATTGATCAAAACGGATACAAATACGTTGCAGAACCAAGACCTTGTTGCAAGAAATATTCACACGAATATCAATGTAGTGATGTTTGGCCAGATTGCTAATATTAACTCCATATGAAGATAAATTCTAAGTTTTTCTGAATCATAGGATTTATCTTCATATTATAAAACTTAGATAACATGAACATCAATAAGTTACTTGTAATTTCTATAATTTATTGTATTACAGCATGTAATAATATAGACAAAAATTATTTAAAGATTAATTTAGATAATGCTACTGATTCTATTTATTATTCTGAATTTGCGAAATCACTAGATTACATTCAATTAAATATGAATGATTCATGTCTAATATCAGAGATTAAATCCATATATATGGATGAAGATACATTTTGTCTATTAGATAGAGGTGGAGCTGGTATATTTATTTTTACATCAACAGGAAAATTAGTAAACCAAATTAATTACTTTGGACAAGCTCCTCATGAATTCACAGATATCACAGCCTTTACTATTGACCCTCATTTAAATCAAATATGTATTTGGGATGTAGGATCAAGATCCATAAAGAAATATACTTATAAAGGAGAATTTGTCAAAACCTATCGAACAGATGTACTTATCAGAGAATTAGCAACATTTCAAAATGAAATAAATCTTTTCATACTGCCTTTCTACTCCAAAGAATGTCCATACTCTATTTGGATAGAAGATCTCAATAACCAAGTTGTTAAAGATTTTGATTATCCAAAGCCCAAAGATGATCAGTTCGAATTTGTCAATACATATTGTAATAAAGAAGCAAATAGTTCATACTATTATGATAGAAACTACGATCAACTCCTGTACATTACATCAGATACTCTCCAAACAGTTTATTCCATCGAATTAACGCAAAGATTAAGTAATGATTTGAGAATAAAAGATCCTTCCTCTTTTAAATGGGAAAATTTTGCGATGATGTGGAATTTTAGTATTTCCCCAAAATATCTTTTAATGAATTACTACTATTATGAACAAGAAAAACCTTATAAATGGGTATTACTAAATCGCAATACCAATGATATTAAAATAGCAAACAATATGATCAATAATATGGATTCGGTTCAAGCAGAAACACAATCAATCTTCTTTTTGAATGAACGAACCTGGTGTAGGGTCATCGAATCAACCAATCCAAACAATTGCAATATAGCATTACAGATAATTAATTTGAAATAATTATGCACAGAACGAGTCATAATTCGGGAGAGCGGCTTTGTATTGAAATTAGGATGACACGAAAAGACACAGGCTTCTTCGATGAAATCGTCACGCTCAAATGTAACACAGCAAGTCCTGTCAAAGTAAAAATAAGAGGGCAAGTTCAGTTATTGAACAAAAGGGAGCCTGCCTGAAAAACCTCAGAAACTACAACGGCAAGCTCCCCGAAACCCCTTAGAAAGGATGTGTATGAAGGTAATATAAACCGTACAAAACAGAATGATGCAAGTTCAGTACATCATTCGACTATCTTGATCCTCTATAGAAAAGGCAAAGGTAGAAAATTTACTGAATTAAAAACAATAAAACAAAGGTACGAAAAATGAAAAAGCGTATATTTGGAGCAGCACTTTTAATCGTAATTGCAGTGACTGCCGGTTGGAACTTCAACCAGAGTAAAAATGAAGTAGTGTTATCAGAATTGGCATTGGCTAATATTGAAGCTATAGCCCAAGGGGAACTTCAGTCCGGTGTAGATGCAGATACTAAAGACTGTTACCGAGAATGGGTTGGTGGAATGGGTGGAGGCTACGTTTATGTCTGTAAATGTTTTCCTGGGTCCAATAATTTATTTTGTATTTAATTAATGTAAACAGGATGCATCAAGGTGAAAAGATGACAAATGCAGACACACTTTGATGCATCTCTTAAACTAATAGAATATGAAAATAGCCAATTACATTTACACATTGATAATACTTTTTATACTTGTGTGTTGCAATAAAAACAATGGAGCTACAAGTTTTGAAAGAATTACACTAAAAAACGAATATGTCGACTTATCTAAATATTTAGATTTTGAATTTATTCCATTGGAAACAACCAAGGATAATTTAATTGGAATCATTTCAAATATAAAAATGACAAATGATAGGATTTTTATATTTGATAGTTATAAGGCTAATGCTCTTTTTGTCTTTGATAAGAAAGGTAAGTATATTACTCAAATAGGTTCTCCAGGAATGGGACCTGGAGAATTTGCCTATTTAGCAGGATTTGATATCGACATCATTAATAACAATATAATAATCTATGACTTTAAACGTAAATTTATGTATTACGACTTGGATACATATGAACTTATTTCTGAAAAAAACTTGGATATTAGTTGCTGCGACTTTATGGCTCTTCCTCAAGGTAAATATGCTTTTTTTCATACAAATGGATTTGAATGTTTAGGGAAACAAAAAAACAACTATGTATTAATAACAGATACTTTATTTAATCCTATAAATGCATATTATAAAGCTGAATTTACAACTCCTATTGTAAGTAGAAATTCATCATCTAATTTCTACAAATTAGACAATTATTATTATATATATAATCATTTATTACCTTATGTATATAAGATAACAGACAGAGCATTTGAGCCAATCTATGAATTATTTTTAGAATCCTATCAATTCCCTACAATGGATTTTCTAAAAAAAGAGACAAAAGGTAAATCTGATTATACAAAAACAATAGATAATCATGATTTTATATCCAGTTTTGGTTTATATGAGACAAAAGATTTCTTATGGATTCCGTTTCATAAAAGTAATATGCCTCCTTGTACTGGATTTTATGATAAAAAAGAAAAAAAAGGATATATATTATCTTTATCCGATTATTTTAAATCAATTAATTTAGGAGTCTTACCATTTGCAAAAGGAAATACAGATGAATGTCTTATTTGCGAAATAAAATTTGATGAAGACAAAAAAACAACAATTAAAAATAAAGTTCTAAAAGATGCTATAGAGAATAAATCACCAGATGACAATCCTATATTATGTTTAATAAAAGCAAAACAATAATGAAACATCAACACCTAATCATAATTATTATATTTATTTTTTCTTCATGCAAGAAAAATGACTATATAAAAGACTATTTGATAACAAATAGAGAAAACGTATATTTAACCTCTTCAATCTTGTTTTCAACGAATAATAATAGTTCTTATTTTTCAGATTTAAAAATAATGCAAAAAAAATGCATTATAAGTGATTCTAAAAGTGATACTATATTTAGAATATTCAATAACAATGATTTTTCAACTCATTGTTTTTTCACAAAATCAGATAATAGATATATAATAAATCCCTATAATCTATCATTTACTACAGAAGTAAAAAATAAAAATAATGATGTACTATTCATTGATGGAAATTGTCGTTTAAACAGCATATCTGTTAAAAATAAAAAAATCACAAACCATAAAATGACTAAACCTACACCTTTACCATATGCTATTGATTATAATATATCTTCCAAGTATATATATGGTAATCAAAAAGATAGCCATAGTATGTATTCTTTCTATTTCTATTCCCCAGACTCAGGACTTTATTGGATAAGACCAGCAGATAAGATAAAAAAAATATGTAATGATCCTCTTATCTGTAGTAATAACTTATGTATAAATGAACCCAAGAATACACTTGTTGTAGCTTATCGATATGTAAACTTTATATCTTTATACAATCTGGATGGAGAGTTAAAAACCACTATCCAAATAGGTGAAGATATTGCTAAGCCCTACATTCACAAAGATCTTGGTATAAAACCAGAAAAAACAAAAAAATACTTTATTGATATATACGGAACAAGTCAATATATATATTGTTTATTTAGTGGTAGCTACGATTTTTCCACAAATTCAACAGTTTTTATATTTAAATGGAATGGGATACATGTAAAAACATTACAATTAGATCATCCAATAAGTAAATTTGCCATTGATGACAAAAATTCTTTTATGATAGGTATTACATCTAATCACTCAGGTGGACAAGATGTTATACGTTACGACTTCTGATATTTTAATAGCCTCATTAAAATAATACTGAAATATAAAAGAGAGCTATCAGTGTTGTAGCCTTTGCTGTAGTTGCTTTAAGGTTGTATATGCCTATAATAAAACAAACCAATATATGATTATAAGACCCCTTATATACCTACTATTTTTTCTATCTACCTGCACATCCCTTAAAGACAGGTCATTAATTCACGCCTTCAAATTTACGGATAAAAACAGGCAGGAGTTAAAACGCGTATTGGGACAATATCAAGAAGACTCCCCAAAATTTGCAGCATCTCATTTCATCATCCGAAATATGTTAGGGAAACAGTCGGTGGACACAAACTCCATCAAAGCCTCTCAACCCTATTTTGATGCGTGGGCTGCCTACTTTGAAAAGTACGGTCGATATAAAAACGGTGCCCACTATGTTATTTGCGATAGTATCAATCGGCTGCATCCAAATAAAAGAGTGCATACTCGATATATACCAGATCTCCAACACATATCCGCTGATTTTCTAATCCGCCACATCGACTATTGCTTCCATATATGGCAACAATATCCGTGGTGTAAAGACATTGACTTTGACACATTTTGTAAATACATTCTTCCATATACGACAAGCAACTGTTATTGGGAATATGCTTCTGATTTTTTTCTTGAAAAATATGCAGAACTGCGAGACACTGTTCAACAAAAATCATACAAAGAAATCGGAGCTATCCTGTCGAAAGATGTTGACAGGACCTTTGCTCAAAATTGGGTGCTTTTTACTCGAAAATATCCGGGATTGCTACCCACCACCTTTGAAAACCTTGCAAAAGCACAGATCGGGACCTGCTTGGAAGCAAATATCTATAAAATAGCTGCATTACGGGCAAACGGTATTCCGGCAGCTTTAAATACTTTTCCTAACTGGGGCAACGCCAACTCTCCCCATTTTTGGACGGAAATAATCGGAGATGAACACATTGAGAAATTGTACGATAATACCCAACGGCCATACATTTCAGATAGTGATATACTGGTCGACAATATATTCTGGAAAAACACCTACAGCCCGACAGTAAAAGATACACTCCCCCATGTTTCCATACAATACTGTAGAACGATTCCAAAGGTGTACAGGATTAATTATGAGATACAACAAAACTGTTTGGCACTCAGAGCAAAAGAAGAAATCCCCGATTTCTTCAGGAACCCGGGAATAGAGGACATTACGGATAAATACATCGTATGCAAAGACATCAAAGTTCCCCTATGGGACAACAAACACAAAAAAGAATATGTCTATTTATGCTGTTATGACGATAATAATTGGATTCCGGTATGTTGGAGCATCCCAAGAAAAAAACAAGCCTTATTTACTAAAGTCGGTGTGAATGTGCTTTACCTGCCGGCTTACTACGAAAACGGGGCAATTATTCCGGCAGGAGATGCCTTTATACTCAAAGAGGATGGAGAATTAAAATACTTTTCACAAAAAGCGAGCAAAAACGAAACATCTGCAACATTCTACTCGAAAATGCCATACCGCCAGCACACGGCGTTACAGGCTGCAGGAACAATCGGAACCCGTTTTTCCATTTGCAACAAAAAAGATTTGTCAGACAGTCTAAACGTATATACAATTGAGAAACTGCCTTTTTATGAAGACAGTTTCAAAATTCCGACAAACAAGAAATACCGCTATTTGGTTTGCGATTTTCAAAACACTCCGGCTTTCCAAGATGCTTATTCCATTGCAGAAATAAAGATTTTCGGAAAAAACCGGCAACAGTTGGAAGGGAAGCTGACAGGAACAAAAGGAATAAGTGACAATAAACTCGAAAACGTAATGGATGAAGACAGGGTCTCGTTTTATCAACCTGATAAATCAGAGAAACGCCAATATATCGTTTTCGACCTCGGCCAACCTCGTGAAATCGAAAAAGTCGAGTTTTACCCAAGAAGCGACGACAATAGAATTGTTACAGGAGAATTATATGAATTATTCTATTGGGATAAGAAATGGATTTCATTAGGCCGGCAATATGGTAAAGAAAACAGGCTGGCATTTCATAATATACCTCAAAATGCCCTATTCCGCATTCATAACCATACGCGGGGAAAAGAACATAGGCCGTTTACTTATGAAGAGGGTAAACAGGTATGGTGGTAATACAAAAATCTAAAAGAGCTATACAATGAAAATAAAATTTACCACATTATATTTGATAATACTATTATCTGCTTGTTCTTTTCACCAGAACAAACAATTAGAATACGCCCTTGAATTTGCTGAAAAAAACAGACAAGAACTTGAAAAGACACTGGAACATTATCAAAATGATCCTCAAAAATATAACGCAGCCATATTCCTAATTTCCAATATGATTGGCAAATATGGTTTACAAAGTCCATATCAAGATTCCATAAAAAACATATTAGTTTATGCATTAAATAATAATCAAGTAATAAACAACACGCTAATAATTGAAAGTAAAGCCAAGAAAAAGTGGCAATCTCTTAATACAATCCCTTTAAAAAGATATGACCTCCAGCATATAAAAGCTGATTATTTAATTAGTAATATAGATATGGCTTTCCATGTTTGGAAAAAATACCCTTGGAACAGATCCTTGTCATTTGAAGACTTTTGTGAATATCTCCTACCATACAGAATAGGAGATGAAGAGCTTACTGATTGGAGAGACAAATTTTACAAAAAATATTCACCAATATTAGATGCCTATAAGGGTAACGATGTTGTTGAAGCATGTAACCTGTTAATCAGAGAACTTAAAAAAGATAAATTTTTCCATAATACAGATTTCTCCATTCCACACATGGGAGGTGAATTTCTTTTTAACTACCGTTTAGGTGCTTGTCGTGAAGGATGCGACATCGGAATTTATGCAATGAGAGCATGTGGTATACCTACTGCGATAGATAGATATATCCATTCAACTGTTTATCAAGGAAGTCACACTTGGAATGTTGTACGAGACACTACCGGACATTTCTTACCTTTCTGGTATACAGTGTTTGAAGCAAGTAGAGACATGAAGGACGATGGACGAAGAAAGGGCAAAGTTTATCGAAGTTTTTTTGGTATACAGAATCATTATACGGCAAATGAAATACAAAATAAAGCTATCCCGACTTTGTTCCGTGATCCATTTATAAAAGATGTGTCAGCAAATTATTTTGGGGAAAATAATGTCCAAATCCCGATACAAAGTGAATGCGACTTAGCCATGTTAGGTGTATTCAGTCCTAAAGGTTGGATTGCAATTGATAAAACTATTGTAGAAAAAGGAGTTGCAACTTTTCACAACTTAGAAACCAACATCGTATTCCAACCATTGGTTCTACAAAAAGGACATATACACCCCGAAGGCTTTCCATTTGTTTATGACGGAAAAAAGATGTATTATTTTATTCCAGACACAACACAATGGGACACAGTTCCTATTACTCGCAAATTTCCGCTTCAACCATACCAGATCAATTATATGAACCAAAATCTACATGGAGCAATAATCGAAGGGGATAAAGACATTGCTTTCAAACATTCCACAACACTTGTGATCACCCCTGACACTATAATAGGGAATCGTCATTCTGTGTTATTAAATAATCCGGTAAAATGTCGCTATATACGCTTAAAAGCACCTAAAGGAAAACAAATCGAATTAGCGGAACTATCTTTATACGATAGTAACAACCAATATATTCCTATGAAAATATCGCATAGTCCAAACCCTTTATTGCCTTTGGCAGAATATAAAGTGACTAACCTATGCGATCAAAATCCTTTATCTTATTTCATTTCAAAAGACACATCAGCAATGGTTGTCTTTGATTTGGGAAAGGAAATCGAAATTGCAGAAGTAAAATATATTCCTCATAATGATGAGAACTTCGTCATACCGGACGATTTGTACGAATTATATTTTCAAAACGGAAATAAAGGATGGGAATCTTTAGGAATGCAATCTCCTGATAAAGGAACATTATATTATAGAGTTCCCAAAGGGGCTTTATTTTGGCTTAAAAACAAATCAAAAGGAAAAGAAGAACAGGTCTTCTTCTTCAAACAAAAAAAACAATTTTTTTCATTTGAAATCAATAAAGACAATGAAATTTATAAATAACATACTTAATTGGGGAATAAACTTATTACTATTAAGTTTTATATTCATCGCTCTATGGTTCTTTTGCCAAGTTTTCTTATTCACGTCTTTCCGTATCCCCAGCGACTCTATGGAGCCTGAACTGATTGAAGGGGACGCTATCCTTATCTGGAAACCGACGTTAGGAGCAAGGCTTTTCAACCTCAATGCAACACTGCGGTTGGAGCAAGTCGAGATTCACAGGACTCCCGGACTTCGAAAAATCAAAAGGAATGATGTGCTGGTTTTCAACTTTCCGCATCCGAACAATTGGGACAGGATCGAGATGCACATTTTGAAGTACTATGTCAAACGATGTATCGGACTGCCGGAAGACACACTTTCCATCAAGAATGGTCGATTTCGAGTAGAAGGGATAGATGAGCCACTCGGAAACATCAAGTCACAACAAAAGATCGGACAGACTTTGCCAGAAGAGTTTCCGAGTGGTGTATATCGCTGTTTTCCATACGATTCCATTATCGGTTGGAATATTCAAAATTTCGGGCCACTCTATATTCCTAAAGCAGGTGACCAATTACCAATGAACCAAAAAAATTATCGGTTGTATCATAAACTGATTGCTTGGGAGCAAAAAGCTAAAGTAGAATATAAAGATTCAACCGTTTTCCTTAATGGTAAACCAATAAAAGACTACTGTTTTCAGAAAAACTATTATTTCATGGCCGGAGATAAAGGAGAAAACTCGCAGGATTCACGTTATTGGGGGTTACTACCGGAAGAATATATTGTTGGCAAAGCGGCTTTCATCTGGAAATCGGTTGATCCCTACACCGACAAATTTCGTTGGGAACGTTTCTTTAAAACAATACACTAACAAATAGCATATGAACATAAAATTATTCATTTTCCTAATGATACTACTCTCTGCCTGTTCTTCTCAGGACAACCGGTTGGAATATGCTTTGCGGTTCGCCGAAAGCAACAGGACAGAATTGGAAAAGGTGCTCGATCATTATTCCACAGACCCTGAGAAACTGGAGGCCGCCCGTTTCCTTATCGAAAATATGCCATATCATTATGGTTATGAAAGTTGGCAACAAGACACCATTAAACAAATTTTGGCTGATGCCGTTAAAAGAAAATCCGTTTACGGAAATGATTTGCTGATTATAGATAAAAAACATCTGGATAGATGGAGTTCCTATTCGCATTATTACGGAGAAAAAATATATGACTCCAAAATAATAACTGCCGATTATCTGATCGAGAATATAGACCTCTCTTTTGAAGTCTGGAAAAAATATCCATGGAACAAACATCTCTCTTTCGATGACTTTTGCGAGTTTATACTCCCTTACAGGATAGCCAATGAACCACTCAGCAACTGGCGAAAAAAATATTACGAACACTATATGCCCAAGTTGGATTCCCTTTATAAAGGAACGGATGTTATCGACGCATGTAGCGCTGTCAACCAGGTTCTCAAAAAAGAATGGTTTTATTATAATACAGATTTTTCCCTGCCCCATCTTGGAGGCGATTATCTTTTCACCACCCGGGTAGGATATTGCAGGGATGCTTGCGATGTGGCAACTTATGCAATGCGATCGGTCGGGATTCCTATCACAACGGATTATTATATCTACTCGCCGGATCTGAGAACCTGGCATTGTTGGAATGTAGTCAGGGATACCACAGGTCGGTGTTACCCTTTCTGGTATACAAAAGATGAGGTGGTACGCTCCGTAACCAATGACGGCAGACGCAAAGGGAAAGCATACAGGGATTGTTACGGCATGCAGAGCGGACGCTTCAAAAAGTGGGCTACTGATAACGACGTACTTCCTTTTTTCAGGAATTGTTTTGTAAAGGATGTTACGGATAATTATTCGGGATCGAATCAGATTACTCTGCCTATAACTGTTTCCGGATGCAAATATGCATATCTCGGGGTATTCAAAAATGGAAGTTGGGAGCCTGTCGATATTGCACAGATAGAAAAAGGACATGCTGTTTTCGATAATATCGAACCGGATATTGTATTTCAGCTTTTATACGTAAATAATGGCAATATCAAAACGTATGATTATCCGTTTGTTTATGACAGCCAACGTATTATCTATTTCAGACCGGATACGACACAACAGGAAATTGCTTGTCTAAAAAGGAAATATCCCTTTCAGGAGTACCTTTTTAAATATCTAAATCGAAATACGATAGGGGCAACAATAGAGGGAAGTAATTCTCCCGTATCGGCTCAAAAGCATCTATTATACAGGTTTACCGATACGCTTCTAACAAACCGTAAGATCATTTCAATCAACCAACCGGGTAAGTTCCGCTATTTGCATCTGAATTCTCCCCTTGATCATCGGGTGGAACTTGCAGAATTCACTATTTACCGCGATACTTCAGAAACTCAGACAGTCCCTATTCAACTATACCGCAATGTAGAAGGATTATATCCTACGGATCAATACTCTGCCAAATGTGTATTGGATGGTAACCCTTTAACCTTCTTTAGGTCAAAAGAAGACAATGTGACATTAACCTTTGATTTGGGTAAAGCTACTGAGATCAAAAAGATATTATTTATTCTCCGGAATGACGATAATTTCATAGAACCGGAAGAGCGTTATGAGTTATTTTATCAGAATGGAACAGAAGGCTGGATATCTTTAGGACAACAAGTTGCAACTTGCAAAGAATTATATTTCACCGTACCTCATGGGGCGATATTCTGGCTTCGTAACTTGACAAAAGGGCATGAGGAACAGCTATTCTTTATAAAAGAGGGGAAACAAGTATTTTCCTGCGACATTAATTTTTCAAAAGAGAATGCATCATGAATTTAAAGCTGCTACATATATTCCTGCTTTCCACAGCCGGGACATTCCTGCTCTGCACACCATTCATTAATACGGTAGAACTGGCAAACGGACTGGTGACCGGAAAAATGTGCTGGTTTCACCTTGCCATGCTCTTTTTTTCGGTTTGCGTCTTTTTCGTGATGTTAACCAAAAAGGGAACTGTTATTGCCTTTACATTTTCAGATCCTTTGGTATTATTCTTTGCAGGGGGTGTACTTATAACGTATAAGTGGAATCTCAACCCGGAGCCGGAAAAGCTAATATTTGCAGGCCAGTTGGTTATTCTATGGTTTCTGCTACGATATGTATTGACAGCATACCGGGAATTTAAATTCTTTTTCCTGTTTGTACTGATGTTCACCGGACTAATAGAAGCAGTTTGGGGCATGCAGCAACTACATGGTTATAGTCATTCCAATCATTCGCTTTTCCGGCTGACGGGTTCTTTCTTTAATCCGGGGCCTTACTCCGGATATATTGCGGTCATACTGCCGGTTTGCCTGTGGACGGCGTTGCGGTTTCAAAAAGGGATGCACTATTTTGCCTGGATATGCGTCGGAGCTATCCTGATTGTCCTGCCTGCCGGAATGAGCCGGTCGGCGTGGATAGCGGCGGTCGTGGCTTGCGGATGGGTGTACTGGACGGAACGGATCGGATGGGAGAAGACGAAAGCTGTATATAGAAGGTATAAGAATGCTACAATTCCTTTTGTTGCGATTGTTGCGATATTGGCAGGATGCGCTATTGCCGGGGGTTACGGGATGAAGCGGGATTCGGCGGACGGGCGATTGCTGATGTGGAAAGTGACAGGGAAAGCGATACTCGGACAGCCGCTTGCAGGAACGGGGTTAGGCGGATTCCCGGCAGCATACGCGGAGGCGCAAGGCGAGTATTTCGCAACAGGGAACGCAACAGGCCAGGAGAAACAGGTGGCGGGATGTCCGGAATATGCGTTCAATGAATATCTGCAGATCGGGCTGGAACAGGGAATCGGAGGGTTGATCGTGTTCGTGTTGTGGCTGGGGAGCATGGCGTACTATGGGATCCGGAACAGGCAGCATGGGGCGGTCGGAGGCGTGTTGGCGTTAGCGGTGTTTGCGGTGTCGTCCTATCCGTTGCAGTTGCCGTCGTTTTGGATGATACTGGTGTTTTTGGGGGCGATATGCGTGACGAAAGATGGGACGCAGGCAAGATCATCCGCCTTATCTGTGTCATCAGCGTACCCTATAACTATAATAAGCCTGTTGTCGCTTGCATCCGTCTGCCTGTTCATCTTGCAGAAAGGGCAATATGAGGTTTATAAACGGTGGGGATGGATGCAGACGGTCTATAATAACAAGGCGTATGAGTCGGTTTCAGAAGATTATAAAGACTTGCATGACAAGTTGAAGCATAAACCGGAATTTTTGTTTGAAGAGGCGCAATGCCTCAGCAAGACGGGACAACACGCCGAAGCGATACGGGTGCTGGAACGGGCGAAGCGGCTGAGTGGAGACCCGATGATCCGGTACATGATCGCCAAAAACCGGCAGACGCTCGGAGATTACCGGGAGGCGGAAGAAGAATTGCTTCAGGCTATCGGGATACTGCCGGAGAGATTGTATCCATATTATTTGTTAGCCAAGCTATATGCAGAGCCGGAGTTCTACCAGGCGGATAAATTGCGGGCTGCCGCCAGTGTCGTGCTGGCCAAAAAGCCGAAGGTGGAAAGTACGGCAATCCGGAAAATGAGGGAAGAAGTAAAAAAGATAATAGAAAAAAAGTAATTACGAAAGGCTCGTAACTAAAATATGTTTGTATATTTGCGAAACAACTTTGATAAAAACAATAAAATATGAAATACTACAAATTGTTTGCTATACTGGTTCTGGCCGGGATAATGGCTTGCTCCGGTGAAAAGAAAGAGAAAGGTTCCGAAGAAAGCGTAGAAACCGTTCTGCCGGATGAGACAAACGAGGTAACGGTGATGAAGTTGAATACTACTGATTTCAACCACGAACTGATCAGTAACGGCAAACTGTCAGCCCGAAACTTTGTCGACCTAAAATTCGAATCGGCAGAACCGATCGCCAAGATATATGTGAAGAACGGCGATCGCGTGACGAAAGGGCAAAAGCTCGCAGAACTCTCAACCTTTCGCCTTGCCAACAAGACAGCGCAAGCCAAAGATGCACTCGAACGCGCCAAACTGGAATTGCAAGACGTACTGATCGGACAGGGCTACAAACTGGAAGATTCTACAAAAGTACCGCCCGCAACCATGCAGTTAGTCAAGGTAAAAAGCGGGTATGACCAGGCACTGATCTCTTGGCAGCTTGCCGAATACGAACAACGAAAGGCAGTCCTGACCGCCCCTTTCGACGGTGTCGTCGCTAACCTGTTCGCCAAACAGTTCAACACGGCTTCTACCTCTGATGTTTTCTGTTCCATTATCGATACCCGCACATTGGAAGCCGCTTTCACAGTTTTGGAAAGCGAACTGCCGCTTATCAAAACAGGCGATCGTGTAGAGGTAGCTCCTTTTGCCTTGTCCGATGTCACGGCTGACGGCCGTATATCCGAAATAAACCCGCTGGTAGACAAAGACGGGATGGTACAGGTGAAAGCTGCCGTAAACGATAAAGGTAAGTTGTTCGAAGGGATGAATGTACGAGTAAGTATCCATCGTTCGCTGGGTAAACAGTTGGTCGTTCCCAAAAGCGCTGTCGTACTCCGTTCCGGCAAACAGGTTGTATTCACATTAACGGAAGACAAAGCATACTGGAACTATGTACATACAGGGTTGGAAAATGCCGACAGCTATACGATCATTGACGGACTGAAAGAAGGGGATATCGTGATTACAAGCGGTAACATTAACCTGGCTCACGAAGCACCGGTCAAAGTAATTGACAATTGAAAATGGACAATTGACAATTCAGAAATCATAATTTATAAATCATAAATCATAGTTCTAATACATGATAAAGTTTCTACTACAACGCCCTATCGCGGTATTGATGGCTTTTACGGCTTGCTTTATCGTGGGACTGGTTACTTACTTCACCATTCCGGTGTCGTTGCTGCCTGATATTGCAATTCCGGAGATCACCGTACAGGTATCCGGCCAGAACACTTCGGCACGCGAATTGGAAAACACAGTAGTAAAAACCATCCGCCAGCAATTAATGCAGGTTGCCAGTTTACGCGACATCCACAGTGAAACACGCGACGGTGCTGCCATCATACGCCTAAACTTCGATTTCGGAACGAATACGGATCTGGCTTTTATCGAAGTCAACGAAAAGATAGACGCAGCTATGAACTACCTGCCACGTGAAGTAGAACGCCCACGGGTAATCAAAGCCAGTGCCACTGATATTCCCGTATTCTGCTTGAATCTGACATTGAAAAGCGACAGTGCTTACAGTGAAATAAACGAAGGATCGTTCCTCGACCTTTGCCAGTTTGCCGAAACGGTGATCAAACGTCGTATCGAACAGTTGCCCGAAGTGGCAATGGTAGATGTGACCGGAATTCTGAAACGGCAGTTACAGATTGTTCCGGACATGAAGTTGCTGAAAATGTCGGAGATCACACTTGACGATCTGGAGGCCGCACTGACATCTAACAATATAGAACCGGGTAGCATGACCGTACGTGACGGCTATTACGAGTACAATATCAAGTTCTCGACACTGCTGCGCACACCGGAAGATGTCGAGAATATTTATATCAGGAAAAATAACCATATTTTTCAATTGAAAGATTTGGCACGCATCTCCGTCGTGCCGGAAAAAGAGACCGGAGCTTCCCTTTCCAACGGGAAACGGGCAGTGACACTGGCTGTGATCAAACAGGCGGATGAAAATATGGATAACATGAAAGAGGCATTGGCAGAAGTGACGGATTATTTCGCTTCCGTCTACCCGGACATCGATTTCAGCATCAGCCGCAACCAGACGGAATTGCTGGATTATACCATCTCGAACCTGAAACAAAACCTGTCGTTGGGTTTCCTTTTCATCTGTATCGTCGCCATCCTTTTCTTAGGGGATATCAAGAGCCCGGCAGTGATCGGGTTAAGTATGGTGGTGAGCCTGATCATCAGTTTCCTTTTTTTCTACCTCTGCAAGATGTCGCTGAATATCATCTCCATCTCCGGGCTGATCCTGGCTTTGGGTATGATGATCGACAGTTCGATCATCGTAACGGAAAACATTACCCAATACAGGACACGAGGATACTCGCTGGAAGAGGCTTGCAATAAAGGGACGACCGAAGTAATTACTCCGATGCTGAGTTCCACTTTTACGACAATTGCCGTCTTCGTTCCACTTGTGTTCATGAGCGGAATAGCAGGAGCGATCTTCTTCGACCAAGCCTTTGCCGTCACCGTCGGTCTGATGGTTTCCTATTTCACGGGAATCATGCTGCTGCCGGTACTCTACAAACTGGTATACAGTATTCCGGACATCAAACATAAGGGTTTCAATATGCGAATCAATAATCTGGTAAAAGAGCATACATTGGACCGCTTCTATGATACCGGAGTGGATTTTGTGTTCCGTCACAAAACGGCAAGCCTGATTTTCATTGCCATTACGCTCCCGCTTTGCGCCTTTCTGTTCTACGAAATACCGAAAAGCCGTATGCCGGAGATAGACCAGAACGAACTGATCGCTCATGTGGAATGGAACGAAAACATCCATATCGATGAAAACCAGAGCCGTGTCAGCCAGTTATTCGCCTCTATCGACAATCAGGTACAAGAACACACGGCCTATGTCGGGCAGCAGCAATTCCTGTTGAACCGGGATCGCGAGATGTCGGTTTCCGAAAGCGAGTTATATTTCAAGACGGAGAAACCAACCGGAATCGCTCCTTTGCAAAAATCGGTGGAAAAATGGATCAAAACGTATTACCCGATGGCAGTGATATCCTTCTCGCCTCCCGAAACAGTATTTGAAAAGCTGTTTGTGACAGGTGAAGCCGACATTGTCGCCGAATTACACACCCGCAATAAATCTGAAGCACCGGAAGCCTCCGTCTTGAATAAAATAGAACAGCAAATCGAGGCGAAAACAGGACATACTCCTGTCGGTATCACCTTCGACAACCAGTTGAATATCACGATAGACAGACAGAAACTTCTGCTTTATAACGTCGACTACAACGAAGTGTACCGGTTGCTGAAAACGGCATTCAAAGAGAATGAAGTAGCAACGCTCCGCTCCTACCAGCAATATCTGCCAATCGCATTGGCCGGGGAAGAACAAACGGTTAACGAGGTCTTACAGAAAACATTGGTAAACACTGTTCCTGACACGGAAGGCAACGTACGATATATCCCGCTGCAATCACTGGTGCGTGTCACTCCGGGAGAGGACTTGAAAACGATCACGGCAGGAAAGAACGGAGAATACATTCCATTCAGTTTCTATGATATAGACAATGCCGAACAGTTGATGGAAAATGTAAAAAAAGAAATCGATACTGACTGGGATATCGATTTTTCAGGAAGTTTCTTTTCCAACCGGCAGATGCTGAACGAGCTGGTCGTGATTTTGTTCATTTCGATCCTGCTGATGTATTTCATCCTGGCAGCCCAGTTTGAAAGTTTCCTGCAGCCGCTCATCGTGCTGCTTGAAATTCCGATCGATGTGGCAGCCTCCTTGCTGGTGCTCTGGATATGCGGCCATACCATGAACCTGATGAGTGCCATCGGTATCGTCGTGACCTGCGGTATCATCATCAACGACTCCATCCTGAAACTGGATGCTATCAACGAACTACGCAAAGAAGGGGTTCCTCTTATGGAAGCCATACATGAAGCCGGACGGCGGCGCCTGCGTCCTATCATCATGACATCATTAACGACAATATTCGGAATGGTTCCGCTGCTTTTCACATTCGATATGGGCAGCGAACTGCAAAAACCGCTTTCCATCGCCATGATCTCGGCCATGCTGATCGGTACGGCAGTCAGCCTTTTTGTCATACCACTGATATACTGGTTCATTTATCGCAAACATGAGGTTGGTAATTTGAATGTTGAAAATTGAAAATTGGAAGTTATGGACAGGAAATTCATTTATAGATATGTCATCACGTTGTTGCTGCTTGCATGCGTATTCGGAGGAAAAGCGCAGCTCACACTGACGCTGGAACGAACTATCACACTGGCGGCCGACAGTTCGCTGGACGCTTTCCGATACAAAAATATGTATCTGGCCGGCTACTGGGAATACCGGACTTACAAGGCCGGCCGTCTGCCAAGCCTTACCCTAAATCTGACGCCGGCACAATACCGCCGTTATTTTACCCAACGATATGACTCGGAGGCTGATATCGACGTATATAGAAAACAACAATCGTTTTATGCGGGCGGGCAATTGGAGATCGAACAGAATTTCGACCTCTTAGGCGGTACATTCTATTTGGATACAGACTTGGATTATATGCGCTATTTCGGCGACCAAACTTATAACCAGTTCTCATCGGTTCCGATCCGCCTCGGCTACCAGCAAGACTTATTGGGGTATAACGCTTTTAAATGGGAACGGAAAATCGAACCGTTGAAATACGAGAAGGTCAAGAAAGAACTATTATATAATGTAGAGCAAATGAGCGAGCAAGCAACGACCTATTTCTTCGCTCTGGCAATGGCACAGGTGGAATATGATCTGGCCAAGGAAAATGTCGCCACGACCGACACACTGTACCGGACAGGGCAGGAACGGCATAAGATAGCTTCTATCAGCCAAGCGGATTTGCTGACACTGAAATTGGATGCCGTAAACGCACGCAACACGTTGAAAAATGCGGAAATCGCCCTGAAACGTGCCATGTTCAGCCTCGCCTCTTACTTGAACTTCGACAAGAATACAGAAATACGCCTGCGCCTCCCAAGCCGCCCGCGCAATATGGAAATCTCAGTCGACAAAGCACTCGAATTGGCACGTGCAAATAACCCGACCTTTCTGGAGTTGCGCCAGCAAATATTAGAAGCCCAGCAGCAGGTAGACAAAACCAAGAAAGAAGCGATGTTCAACGCCCAGATCAATGCCAGCGTCGGATTCAACCAAGTGTCCAAGAACATACAGGACGCCTACAAAAATCTGCAACAGCAGGAAATCGTCTCTTTGTCTGTTTCGATCCCGTTGGTAGACTGGGGCGTACGAAAAGGGAAGCATAATATTGCCAAGAACAACCTGCTTGTCACCGAAACATCCGCCAAACAAAAAGAATTGACAGTAGAAGAAGACGTGATTATGACAGTCGGCGACTTCAATATCCAGCAAGCCCTGATTGGGAGTGCCGAAGAAGCGGTAGACCTGGCAGAAACAGCCTACAGCGAAACCAAGCAACGCTTCATGATCGGAAAAGCGGATATCAACAGTCTTACTCTGTCGCTGAACCGCCAACAGGAAGCGCAGCGGAACTATATTTCGGCTTTACAGAACTACTGGCTGAGCTATTATAAGATCCGAAAACTGACGTTGCACGATTTCGAAACGGGAGTTTCCCTTTCGAACGAGTTCGAATATAAATACGGATTGTAACAAAAAATGAATAATGAGTGCATCTCCTAAAATATCCTCTTTCACCATCATCGTCACCTTCCTTTGCGTGGCGCTGGCGGGGATTGCCTTTATACCGCTGCTGCCGATCAAGCTGTCGCCGTCACGCACGCTGCCACAGTTGACTATCAGCTATAACATGCCGGGCAATTCGGCACGCGTGATAGAGATGGAAGTGACCTCGCGGCTCGAAGCGATGTTGGCACGCATCAAGGGGATCAAGGAGATCAATTCCACTTCCGGCAACGGATGGGGATATGTCACGCTCGAGCTGGACAAGCATACCAATATCGATGCCGCCCGTTTCGAAGCGTCTACCATCATCCGACAGACATGGCCCAGCCTACCGGACGGACTGAGCTATCCGGTCCTGGAAATGAGCCGGCCGGACGACAAGGAAGTACGGCCTTTCATGAGCTACACACTGAATGCGGCAGCCACACCCATATTTATACAACGCTTTGCCGAAGACCAAATAAAACCTCGCCTAAGCGGGATTCCCGGCATCTACCGCATCGACGTCAGCGGTGCCACCCCGATGGAATGGCGACTGGAATATGATAGCCGTCAGCTGGCAACGTTAGGTATCAGCATCCCGGATATACAGAAAGCGATCAGCCAGTATTATCAAAAGGAATTCTTAGGAACTGGAAACGTGGAAACCCAGTTGGCGACTTCGTGCAAAGGAGGACAAAGCAGCCAGTGGATACGTCTCGCTTTGGTTCCTGAAAACGAAACAGATGGATTCAACCCATCGCTTATAACCGTCCTGAACAAAGACGGCAAGCTGATCCGCCTGGACCAACTGCTAAAAGTCACCCGTCAGGAAGAGGCTCCACAGAGTTATTACCGTATCAACGGCTTGAATTCCATTTATCTGTCCATCCGCGCCGAGGAGACGGCGAACCAGCTGGAACTTGCCAAACGGGTAAGAGCCGAAATGGAATATATCCGTACCTTGCTTCCACCCGGTTATGAAATACATACCAGCTATGACGCGACCGAATTCATTCAGGACGAACTGAACAAGATTTATGTCCGTACGGGGCTCACCGTCCTGATCCTACTGATGTTTGTCTTGCTGATCACACGCGAGATAAAATATCTGTTACTGATCATCATCAGCCTTTCGATCAACCTCAGCATTGCTGTCATCCTTTATTATCTGTCAGGACTGGAAATGCAGCTTTATTCGTTGGCAGGCGTCACAATCTCACTCAGCCTGGTGATCGACAACACGATCGTCATGACGGAACATATCCGGAACCGACATAACCGAAAGGCGATCCTATCCATATTGGCAGCCACTTTGACAACGATAGGTGCACTGGTCATTATCTTTTTCTTAGATGAAAAGATACGCCTCAATCTGCAGGATTTTGCGGCTGTCGTCATCATCAATTTAGGAGTCTCCCTATTGATCGCGCTTTTCCTGGTTCCCGCCCTGATCGATAAGATGAACCTGGAATGGAAAAAAAGCGGAAAAAAGAACATATCCGGAGAAGAGACCGAGTATACATGGAAAAGCCGGATCAAAAAAAGAACGAACCGCTTTCTCAAACGTTTCCCTGTCTACTACAACCGGTACTATCAATGTCAGATCGATTTCCTTTGCGGATGGAAGAAATTGGCATGTTTCATTTTACTGTTAGCATTCGGCATCCCGGTTTTTCTGTTACCGGAAAAAATCGAATACGACACGAAAGACAAAAAGAAGGTCTACACGGCAACAGACACCCTGTTAATCGATACATATAATAAATTCGCCTCCAACGAGACGTACAAGGAGAAGATCAAACCCATCGTCGATAAGGCGTTGGGCGGGACCCTACGTCTGTTCGTACAAAAAGTTTATGAAGGAAGTTACTTCACCCGCAACGAAGAAACGGTCCTGTCTGTCAGCGCATCGCTCCCGAACGGGACAACCTTGCCACAGATGAATACCCTGATGAGCCGGATGGAAGCCTATCTCAGCACCTTCAAAGAGATACGACAGTTCCAAACAAACGTCTACAGCGCACGCCAGGCCGGTATCCGCATCTATTTTACGAAAGAGAGTGAACGGAGCGGTTTCCCGTACACATTGAAAAGCAAAATCATCAGCAAAGCACTTGAATTGGGGGGGGGAAGCTGGCAAGTCTACGGTCTGCAGGACCAGGGATTCAGCAACGATGTGCGCGAAGGAGCCGGTTCTTTCCGTATCGTGATGTATGGTTACAACTACGACGAGCTGTACGAATGGGCCGAACAGCTGAAAGCCAAGTTGCTCACCCACCGCCGCATCAAGGAAGTGCTGATCAATTCAGAGTTCTCGTGGTGGAAAGACGATTACCAAGAGTTCTACTTCAACCTCAACAAAGCCCGACTGACCCAAGAGGACATACAGCCGATCGACCTGTTCGCCTCCATCAATCCCGTTTTCGGAAAGGACATTTATACCGGGACGATCGTCGTCAACGAAGAGACAGAGAAACTGAAACTCTCCTCCCGCCAGTCACAGGAATACGATGTGTGGAGCATGCAGTATGTTCCACAGACTATTGACGGCAAGCCCTACAAGTTAGCAGAACTTGCAAGTGTCGAAAAAGGACAGATGCCGCAGAAGGTTTGCAAAGTAAACCAACAATACCGCCTCTGTCTGCAATACGAATATATCGGGGCTTCCAATCAGGGAAATAAGATACAGGAACGCGACCTGAAGGAAATCAATGCCATACTGCCGATGGGTTATACCGCCAAGTCGGAAAGCGCTTACTGGTATTGGGACAAAAAGGACAATAAACAATATCTTCTGTTATTGCTGATCATCGTCATTATCTTCTTTACCACCAGTATCCTGTTCAATTCGCTGAAACAGCCGTTGGCCGTTATCTTTGTAATACCGATCTCTTACATTGGCGTATTCCTCACGTTCTATTGGTTCAAATTGAATTTCGACCAAGGAGGATTTGCCTCCTTCGTCCTGTTGTGCGGCATAACCGTTAACGCAAGCATCTACATTTTGAATGAATACAACCAAATCCGGCAACGCAAACCGTTGATGTCGCCCTACAAGGCATATCTGAAAGCCTGGAATGCTAAGATCACGCCCATTTTCCTCACAGTCGTTTCGACCATCTTAGGCTTCATCCCATTCATGTTAGGTCCGGATAAGGAAGCGTTTTGGTTCCCGCTGGCCGCCGGCACCATCGGCGGGCTTGTCATGTCTATATTAGGAATCTTCCTCTATTTACCTCTTTTCACATTAAAAAAACAACCCTAACCTTAACTTTCCCCTTTCAAATAAGGATTACCGTTTATCATCAAAATATTTTGTATGCCAGCCGTTTGCATATTGTCAACAAAATGTCAACTCTAACATTCACCCTCCAATAAAGCAAAATATACTTTTGCGACCTCTTTAGACCTGTTCAAATCTTTCCTCCCAAAAGGAAAACACACTGGCTTCTCTTTCTGTTTAAATAGGGTATACTTGCATCGGTCCATTTCTTTGCCATCCATTTGGCAATGCCTGACAGATAAGTTGTGAGAAGGTCTCTGCCTCTCAACCCATAGAAAGCAGAGTTTTTTTCACATTTTAATAAATATAATTATGAATAATTTTTTTAGTTATCTGAGATTACTTTTACTCGCAACGAGTGGAATGTTACTATTGTGTATAATCTTCGCCATGAATCCGGAATTAGCAGACGGCACGCTGTCCGGAAAAATTTGCTGGTTTCATTTCACATCTCTATTGTTAGCCGGTGGGGTTCTACTTATGGAATTTACAACAAAGAAAAGCCGTTTTATCTTTTCATTACCGGATGCCTTATTACTGCTCCTATTCGGTATCGTATTGATTTCTTACGACAAAGACGAGAATCTTCAGCCGGAACGTTTCCTTTTCATCGCTCAACTGGTCGCCCTTTGGTTTATGCTCAGAGGTGCTTTACAGGCGCATCAGGAATTACGACCGTTTTTCATTACAATCATCATATTTACCGGAATCGTTCCGGCCATCTGGGGGATCAGCCATGCCATCAATCCTGCTCCCATCACCCATCCTGTCTTCAGGTTGCTTGAAACATCGCTGAAACCAGAGCCTTTCTATGGCTATATCGCAGTCATTTTTCCAGTCTGTCTGAACACATTACTCCGTTTTAAGAATTGCGACAAGGTCGCTTTGTGGAAATCCCGTACTTTCCTGTTCTATTTTTCCATTCTCGGATCTACTTTGATTATCACTACCTTAATATTCAAAACAGACCAACCCGTATGGCTTGCAGCCCTCCTTTCCGGAATCTGGGTTTGCTGGATGAGGCTGATCGGATGGAAACAGACGAAAGAAGCCATACAGAAACACATCCAGCTGTTTGCCATCTCTTCGATTATCCTGTTTGTTGCGATCACGGCAGTCATTTTGGTCGGGAATATCCAAAAAGCCCAGGCCGGAGATCGCCGGCTTTTGATCTGGAATATCACGACCCAGGCCATCATGGAACATCCAGTAACCGGCATAGGTATAGGCGGCTTTCCAGCCACATACGCAAAGGAACAATCTGCCTATTTTGAAACCGATACCGCTTCTTCCAAAGAAAAACAAACCGCAACCTGTCCCCAGTATGCATACAACGAATATCTGCAAATAGGACTTGAGTTAGGTATTACGGGGTTGCTGTTCTTTATCTTCTGGCTCGCATTTTCCCTTTATTATGGGATCAGACACAGACAGATAGGAACATCCGGTGGAATTCTGGCACTCGGAATCTTCGCCCTTTATTCCTATCCGCTCCAACTCCCGACCTACTGGGTTCTGCTCTTATTCCTGACCGCCATATGTGTGACCAATCCGAAACATGACAAGCAGCGAGCACAGAGGAGCATCCCGTATATCAGTGCCATCGCCGCCATTCTTACCTGCATTCTTTTCTACGGACAGAAAGATACCTACTATACCTATAGGGAATGGAAGACGCTTCAGGAATTATATCATAATCAGGAGTACGAACAAGCAGCCAGCCGGTATGCCGGTCTGTTTGTCCAGTTATACCACCGGACAGATTTTCTATATGAGGGAGCAGAATGTTTCTATAAGACCGGACAGCACGATATTGCCATCAAATGGTTGGACAGGGCATTAAAACTAAGTGCAGCCCCCGAACTATACTATGCAATTGCAGAAAACGAAAAGGCGATTAAGCAATACCGGAAAGCGGAAAGTTACCTGCTGGAAATCAGCCGGATTTTACCGGAACAGGGATATACCTACTTCCTACTCGCCAAATTGTATACAAACCCCTCTTTTTTACATCCGGACAAATTCCATAAAGCAGCCAAGAGGTTTCTCGCCTTCCAGCCCAGTACACAAAACAACATAACGAAGGAAATGAAAGAGGAAATGCTGCAAATCATCAGGAACTCGAATTTCGGCAAATAACAAATAGGAATTGAAGCATACCGATATGCCCATTCACCGGTATTGTCGTACCCCGGCATATCGGTACATTCATGTATTATTCCACAACCGGAACCAGCCGCACTTTCAATGTTTCCTTCCGACCGGCTTTCACATCAACATCAAAAACAATCCGGACAGAACCGGGATTCGGAGCATCGTAGCCGTGAGACGGAACATTACCGACCACCGAAAAGACGGCAGCCGAAGGACTGTCGATAATCACATGTAATTTCTTACCTTCTTTCGTCAATTCCATCGTGTGGGAATCGAGTTGCTTGGGAGTGGCGGAGGTGACCATCGTCCACCGGACAGAAGCTGGTTGGCCGGCAGCCTGTACTTGATCCGTTACCTGCAAATACCGTTCCTTCACAAGCACGACCTCGCGTGTCGCTTTCTTCAGATTACTACCGAACAAAGAAGTCATATCCAAGCTGGCTCCCAACCGTGCATCTTTCGTATAAGTGGCGAGAATCGGAACCGTTCCTTTTACCTGGTGTTTCTCTCCGTTCACCGTCAACGTATTATGCACAAAATTATTATAACGGAAGACATCCCAACGTTGCCCGTCCTGATTGCCGTTCCACAGGCGTACCCCCTTCTTTTCCAGCGAATAATACTCCTGCATACCCAAATCCTGTGCCCAGCGTACTCCCTGAGCTTCAAACACAAATGATCCGGCATCCATATGAGCATGGTTGGCCGAAGCCGTTCCTCCTTTTATCCCGACATAAAAACCTTCTTCCTTATCCCATCCGGTACGGATCAGAGCTACAGGCACTTTTCCATGTCCGGTCCAGATTTTCGAGACAGGAGGCGTCACTTCCTTCATATCGAAGCGGGAACCATAGATCAGGACAATCGGCAGGAAACGCTCTTCTTCCGCAGTAAAATGCGTATCCTCGCGTGTCAGGAATATTTTTTCGTTCCAGAGCAAGGAAGGATCGCCTAATTTGGATGCATACCAGAACATGGCTGGGAAAGATTGAGTCGTTTCGCGTGCATCACTGAAATTGAAGGCAAGACCGGTCGTTCCCGCCATATACTGCATGAACCGGGCCGAAGACATAAAGCCCTCCACCGCACTCAGTCCTCCATCCGAACCGAGAGCCGATTCCAAAGCGGCGATTAGCATCACATTGAAACTCGTCCCATATCCCCAATAATTATACCCTTCCGGATAGTTGCCGTCAGGCGCGTACACTTTCATCGACAGAGGAACAGACGACATAGCCCGTTCAATAACGGCAGCCGCTTCTTTGCTATCCGAATCCAAAAGGGCAAGGGCTCCATATACCAGCCCGGTATTGCAAACCTGGTTCCAGTTGTTTTCTGCTTTCAGGAACCAGTTATATTGTTTGTCGTTCGACGGAGCAAAACCTTTCTGAAGAATCGATTCACGTACCACTCTCCTTGTCTCCGGAGACAGCTTATCGAACAGCCAGTCATAACCGATCGCAACCGCCATCGTCATCTCGCCGACATCCAAGAAATGAGACGGGTTCCAGTCGCCGAAAGAGCAGACGGACACCATCTCCTGCTCGGCACGCAAGCGGTATTTATCTTCGCCGGTCATCCGGTATACAAACGAAAGGTCAAAAATACGTTTCAAAGCCTCACGGGAAACGGCCAACAGACGACGTCCCTCTTTCTTATACGTTAACGTCGGACAGACCAACAGCCGGTCGGCTTCTCCGACAATCTGCTTATAGACGCGCTGCATTTCGGGGTTATCTTTCAGGCTTTCTCGTATCTGCTGCTCCTCACCCTGCTTCATCAATAAGCGGGGATGGCCACTCACTCGGTTATAATCAAAAGTCTGGGCAACAAGACGGGTGCCGGCACATAGAAGGAGACAAATAAAAATGAGATAAAGTGTCTTATTCATAATATCAGAATTATTTGAATGATTGATGGGGATAAAGATAGGAAAATAAAATTATCTTCCGGACATTTCGGTCAACTTGAAAAGTATTTTTCAGAAAGAGGGCACCACCATCTCTTGCATGTTTGAAATATAAGCCTTATCTTTGCCGAAATTTTGAAGATAGAGTTTCATGACACAGAAAGCACATAAGGATAATCCAGCGTACTTTTCCGGTTATATGTCGGACAATGAAGCTCATTTTTTTATTTTAAAGGATTATCATTTGGTTATATAGGATGCGTTAGTTATTTTTACTAACGCATTTTTTTTGCACCTTGTGATCTCGTAAGGCAATTATAACATTCTATAAAATCAATAAATTAAACAACCCAAATTACTATGTCGAAAAGTGGTATCAAAAAGGTGATTGTTCTGGGCTCGGGTGCCCTGAAGATCGGACAAGCCGGAGAATTTGACTACTCTGGTTCACAAGCACTGAAGGCGCTGAAAGAAGAAGGAATCAGCACCGTATTGCTCAATCCGAACATTGCAACCATTCAAACATCAGAAGGGGTAGCCGACAAGGTGTATTTCCTGCCGATCACTCCTTACTTTGTTGAAGAAGTCATCAAAAAAGAACAACCGGACGGTATCCTGCTGGCTTTTGGCGGACAGACTGCCCTGAACTGCGGAACCGAACTGTATACCAGCGGGACACTGGCCAAATATGGTGTAAAGGTACTGGGAACTTCAGTCGAAGCGATCATGTACACGGAAGACCGTGACCTGTTTGTAAAGAAACTTGACGAGATAGCAGTAAAAACTCCGGTCAGTCACGCTGTCGGAAACCTGGAAGATGCCGTGAAGGCAGCCTACGAGATCGGCTTCCCGGTCATGATCCGTTCCGCATACGCATTGGGCGGTATGGGTAGCGGTATCTGCAAAGACGAGGCAGAACTGCGTACGCTGGCAGAAAGCGCTTTCGCCTATTCTCCCCAGGTATTGGTGGAAGAATCGTTGAAAGGCTGGAAGGAAATTGAATTTGAAGTAATCCGCGATAAGAACGATCACTGCTTCACGGTTGTAAGCATGGAAAATGTGGATCCGCTAGGCGTACATACAGGCGAAAGTATCGTCGTCGCTCCTACCTGTTCACTGACAGACAAAGAACTAGATCTATTGAAAGAACTTTCGATCAAGACGATCCGCCATTTAGGTATCGTCGGCGAATGTAACATCCAGTACGCATTCAACTCCGATACTTGCGATTACCGTGTGATCGAAGTAAACGCCCGCCTAAGCCGTTCTTCCGCACTTGCATCCAAAGCGAGCGGTTATCCGCTGGCATTCGTGGCTGCCAAGCTGGCATTAGGTTACAGCCTTGACGAAATCGGTGAGATGGGAACTCCCAACTCCGCTTACAAAGCACCAGAAGTAGATTACATGATTGTAAAGATCCCGCGTTGGGACTTGACTAAGTTTGTCGGTGTAAGCCGCCAGATCGGTTCGAGCATGAAATCTGTCGGCGAGATTATGTCGATCGGCAAGAGCTTCGAGGAAATCATGCAGAAAGGTCTGCGTATGATCGGACAGGGCATGCACGGTTTCGTCGGCAACAACGACGTGGAATTCGATAACCTGGACGACGCGCTGGCCAACCCGACCGACCTCCGTATCTTCGCCGTAGCCAAAGCGCTTGAAAAAGGCTACACGGTAGACCGCATCCACGAACTGTCCAAGATCACTCCGTGGTTCCTGGAAAAACTGAAAAACATCGTAGACTATACGAAAGTATTGTCTGCTTACGATAAGATCGAAGACCTGCCGGAAGATGTGCTGAAGGAAGCAAAACGCCTGGGATTCTCCGACTTCCAGATTGCCCGTTATGTTGAAAACCCGGAAGGCAACATGGAAAAGGAAAATATCCGCGTGCGCAACCTGCGTAAGAAATTAGGTATCCTGCCGAGTGTAAAACGCATCAATACGATCGCATCGGAACATCCCGAACTGACGAACTACCTGTATATGACATACGACGGCAGCCAGCACGATATCTCTTACTATCCGAACGACAAGAGCGTCGTGATTCTGGGATCGGGCGCTTACCGCATCGGTTCTTCCGTTGAGTTCGACTGGTGTTCGGTGAATGCCGCACAGACAGCCCGCAAGTTAGGCTATAAATCCATCATGATCAACTATAACCCGGAAACGGTTTCCACTGATTATGACATGTGCGACCGTCTGTACTTCGACGAGCTTTCGTTCGAACGCGTACTCGATGTCATGGACTTAGAACTGCCGAAGGGCGTAATCGTCTCCGTAGGTGGACAGATACCGAACAACCTGGCCATGAAGCTGTACCGCCAGAACGTACCTGTATTGGGTACTTCACCACTGTCGATCGACCGTGCCGAAAACCGTCACAAATTCTCCGCAATGCTGGATACGTTAGGTATCGACCAGCCACGTTGGGCCGAGTTGACCAGCATGGAAGAGATCGACGCTTTTATCGCAAAGGTCGGTTTCCCAATCCTGATCCGTCCGTCTTACGTGCTTTCCGGCGCAGCCATGAACGTATGCCACAGTAAGGAGCAGATGATCGAATTCCTAAACTTGGCAGCCAAGGTTTCCAAAGAATATCCGGTAGTTGTTTCCGAATTCCTGCAAGGGGCGAAAGAGATAGAATTCGACGCGGTAGCCATGAATGGCGAAGTGGTCGAGTACGCAATCTCCGAACATATCGAGTTTGCCGGTGTCCATTCCGGTGACGCGACATTGGTATTCCCGGCACAGAAGATCTACTTCGAAACAGCCCGCCGTATCAAGAAGGTCAGCAAAATGATCGCCAAAGAGTTGAACATCAGCGGACCGTTCAACATCCAGTTCCTAGCCAAGAACAACGATGTGAAGGTTATCGAATGTAACCTGCGTGCATCCCGCAGTTTCCCGTTCGTATCAAAAGTCCTGAAACGCAACTTTATCGAAACGGCAACCCGCATCATGCTTGACGCTCCTTACACCAAACCGGACAAGAGTGCATTCGACATCGACTGGATCGGTGTGAAGGCTTCGCAGTTCTCATTCGCCCGTCTGCATAAGGCCGACCCTGTACTGGGCGTAGATATGAGCTCTACAGGTGAAGTAGGCTGCATCGGCGACGACTTCAACGAAGCATTGCTTTCTGCCATGATCGCTGTCGGAAATAGAATCCCGCAGAAGAACGTACTGGTTTCTTCCGGTGCCGCCAAGAGCAAGGCTGAACTGCTGGAACCGTGCCATATGCTGGCAGCCAAAGGTTACAACATCTACGGAACGGCTGGAACGGCTAAATTCTTGAATGAAAACGGCATCTCTGCGACAGCAGTTTGCTGGCCGGACGAACAGGGCGACCTGAACATCATGGATATGTTCAGCAAGCACGTGTTCGAACTGGTTGTCAACATTCCGAAAGACCACAGCAAGCGCGAGCTGACCAATGGCTATAAGATCCGTCGTGCAGCGATCGATCACAACATTCCATTGATCACCAACGCCCGCTTGGCAAGTGCCTTCATCAGCGCTTTCTGTAATATGGACGAAAAAGACATCCAGATTAAGAGCTGGCAGGAATACAAGTAAATAGGAATTTCATTATATTTGTAACCTCATTCAGGCACGGAATTCTAAGACTTCCGTGCCTATATTCATTTAGACTTATGTACAGACTGCTGACCATTCTCATTTCTTTTCTGTTCACGGCACATGCCATGCGCGCGTCAGTAGCCATCCCTTATGTATTCGTAAAAAACTATACGGTCGACGATTATAAAGCGAGCTGCCAGAACTGGGGCTTTTCGCTGACACCCGACGGTATGCTGTATGTCGCCAACAATTCCGGCCTGCTTGCTTTCGACGGCAACACATGGAAACTATATTCGCTGCCGGGACAGGAAGAGGTGACCGGCGTAACGAACTACAACGACACGATCTACACCCGCAACGAGACGATGTTGGGAAGCTGGACATACGACAAAGACGGAATCCTCCGCTATCACCCGCTGGACACGATCCCGCCAGAAGTCCGCTTCACTCCACCCCCTGTTGAAATACCTTTTACTTTACCGAAAGAAATACAGGATGCACAGCCGAGTGCCTTCGCTGCCAACGGAACGCTCTTTTTCATCGGAACCCTCACACAAGGACTATATATCACTGACTCTGACGGTACGATCCTGCAACATCTGTCTTTGCAGAACCAGCTGCAGGACAATATCGTCCGCTTTATCTGCGTACAGGACACCCGGCAAATCTGGGTGGCGCTCGACAACGGATTATCACAAATTTCTTTCGATCCTCCGATCACTTTGTTAGGAAAAAGAAGCGAGATCGGCAAACTGGTGAATGCCGGATTGGATGGCGAAGAGTTGTATATCCAAACCAACCTCGGCTATTTCAAGCGCTCATTGGGAGCCACAAGCCCTTTCATCCCCGTAAGCAAAGCCGAAGCGCAACTTTGCTTTAGGATCGAGAAAGAACCCGCTCCGACCGTTAAGAAATTATTTAGGGACACGGAAGCAGTGGGCGTATTTGCCGATGCCGAACATGTTTATCCGGCCGGTGACAACCTCTACTGGCTTTCCGTCGAAAACGAAGCCGGACTGTTTCACGTAGCGGACGGCATCGGAACATTGAAATGCCGCCTGCTCTTCGACAATTACAATATGAACCTCGTGACGAGAGGCAAACGGATCATCCCTTTGAACGACTCCCTGGTCTTGGTCTCTGCCATGCAAGGGGCTTTATTGGTCAATATCCGAGAACTGATCGGTAATAGCCTGGGCAGCACTCCCCTGAAAGTTTCGGGACTCGAATACGTCGATGCTTCCGGTATCCATCACTTGCCGATCAACACGCAACGCATTTCTCTCCCGCACAACTTCCAGGAGTTCAATGTCTGGGCAGGCACCACGATATTCACCTCCAACCACCAGATCAGCTACAAGATCGAAGGCGTATCTTCAGACTGGTCAGCCTGGCAACACGACGGGAAAATCACTTTCCTGCAATTGCCGGAAGGGAGGTATGAATTGAAAGTCCGCAAATACGTCATCAAGGGTCCCTATCCCGAACTCACACTGCCCATCGAAGTCCGCCCTCCCTGGTATAATACCGTATGGGCATGGCTGGTCTATATCACACTCGTCTGGTTTCTCGTGCAGGCCGTGCTCCGCTACAACCTGAAGAACCTGCATAAGGAAGAACAGGAAAAAGCCGAAGCCGAACGGCAAGCCGAGCAACAGCAGATGCAGGTCATAAAAAACCGGATGCTCGAAGCCGAACTGCAAAACAAGAACAACGAACTGACACTTCAGACAACAGCCCTCGTCAAACGCAACCAGGCCATCCAAAGCCTGTTGGAAGAACTGGAAAAACAAAAAGAAACGCTAGGCGAACGTTATCCGAACAAACTCTACATCCGCATGAAGACTCTGATGGAAGAGACTTTGAACAACCAGGCGGACTGGGTACTGTTCGAAAGCTATTTCAACAGCACGCACCAAAATTTCATGGACCGCCTCAGACAGCGATACAGCGATCTCACGACAGGCGATCTCCGCATCTGTTGCTTGCTCCGCATGAATCTCTCCACAAAGGAAATAGCATCCCTCATGAACGTATCCGTACGGGCAATAGAGCTGCGCCGATACCGTCTAAGGAAGCGTTTGGAGCTGGAAGGAGATACGAATCTCGTCGATTTCCTAATGAATTTCTGAAAATATTTTCTCAGATTTTTACATCTTATATACTATTACATATCAGATAATTAAATGCATCATAAAAAGACATGAGAAAGTAATGTTGTAGTATTTCTTTCTACTCAAAGCACTTGCGCAAGCCATGTAGTAGTCCTTTCTTTGTACGCTCCTGCGGATTATCCTTTCTTTGCGATCAAAATCTAATTTTCATACATGATGAAACACGAACTGGAAGATCAATTAAAGGCGTTCGAGAAGAAAGGTATCGACCGCCGCCACTTTTTCAAACTGATGGCAATGGCCGGTTTACTGACTGCAGCAAGTACCCAAAAGGCAAAAGCATTTTCAAGCAAAGCCAAAGGTAAAATTGTAATTATCGGCGGAGGTGCTGCCGGTATCAGTATGGCTGCCCGTTTAAAGAGTTGGCTGGACAAGCCGGATATCACTTTGATCGATCCCAGTGACCGTCAGTTTTATCAGCCGGGTTTCACCTTGATCGCATCGGGTGTATATCAACCGGATGACGTCTGGAGAAAGCAGGAGGACTGCATACCCAGTGACATCAAATGGATTAAAGATTCTGTTGCTGCCGTCGATCCCGTATGGAATCAGGTAACGACTAAAAATAACGGAAAGATCGCCTACGACTTCCTGGTCCTGACTCCCGGAATCCAAATCAACTGGGAAAAGGTAGAAGGTATCACGCAAGCGACACTTGGACAAGGGAACGCCCACAGCATCTATGATTTCGAAGGTGCACAAAAGACTTGGAAAGCCATACAGGAATTCTCCAAGACGGGTGGACGTGGAATCTACACTGATACTTATACCAAGCACAAATGCGGAGGTGCTCCCAAGAAAATCTGTTTGTTGACAGAACACTATACCCGCAAACAGGGTACACGCGAAACGGTAGATCTGAATTTTTACACAGCATCCAAAGAGCTGTATGATGTCCCGTTTTTCACTCCCCGCTTGTTGGAAATCTACAAAGAGCGTAACATTCCTATCAACCTGAATGTACGAGTGAAAGGTGTGGATACGGCTGCCAAACAGGTTCATTTCGAGAAGATCGAAACAGTGGGCGATCAGAAAGTCTACACTCCGTTTGTAGAAGATTATGATTTTCTGCATTTCACGCCGCCGATGTCGGCCCCCGATTTTGTAAGAGAAGCCGGACTGGGCTGGACGGAAGGTAAACTGGCTGCCGATGCTTGGGTTATGGTAGACAAAGAGACACTGGTACACAAAACATATCCGAATATCGTTTCCCTAGGAGACGTAGCCGGAATCCCGACCAGCAAAACATCCGCAGCAATCCGCAAGCAAGTGCCGATCGCAGCCAAGAACCTGATCTCGCTGATGGAAGGCAAAGAACCGGCAGAGAAATACGACGGATATGCCGCCTGCCCGATCGTGACGGACTACGGGCATGTTCTCTTGTGTGAGTTCAACTATAAGAAAGAGGCGCAAAACTCGTTCCCGTTCACGTTGCTGGACACATCGAAAGAGCAATGGGCCGCATGGCTGTTGAAGGTTTATTTCCTGAAACCCATGTACTTCTACGGAATGTTGAACGGCTGGGCATGATAACTTAAAACAACTCCCTATAATAAAAATGCCAAACTGAAAATCCCCCGGCTCGCTTGTAAGAGTACGGGGGGATTTTATTAACCAACATCAAATCAGTAGCCGAAAATTGTTATTGAGAGAAATTGAAACAGGCTCTGAACCCTCTACATTTCACCCCAATTAAAAACGGTGCAGTCAATAGCACAATATAAACCATTTACTACCAATCGCTTACAGAGGTTTTCCGTTCATTGTGGTTCAATCCTACATCTTAGAATAAATATATTAATATATATATAAGCATTTCTTTATGCCTTTTTAGACCGGCATAGGCAAAGAGACGACAAGAACGGGAGAAGTCCCTTCTTCCACATCCGGAAGTCCGGTCTTTTGCCTTCCGAACTCCTTGGTTTGACATGCCAAAGCCCCTTGTTTCGTACACAGAAGTCTCTTGTTTCAAGGCTCACCCAGAAATTGCACGATCGTCCTCACCCGCAGTTCCATCTTTAGCTCCGGGGTTGCCCCCATCCATTCGGACAACCGTTATCCAGCCGATACCGGTATTTCCTACCTCTTCCTACCTGTTTCTGCACCGATCTTCGCCGATCTTCCCGAAACGGTATTCCTGCCTGTAGCGGGGCCTTATCTTCGTACTGTCATCGATAATGAAAAAAAATCCTTCATCTACACAATCCACTATGCAACAAATATATAGATTATTCTCCACAAACTTTCGTTGCCGATTAGTCCTGCATCTTCCGATAGTAACGAGGACTGTAGCCGGGCAGCAATTCCGGATGGAACACCCAGATCAGGTCTTTCAGCAGGTAATCGGGATGCAAAGGAAATTCCTCATAATAAGGGACAAGTCCCGTATTGCAGGAATAAATCCGGCGGTTCTTAAAGGCATCGAAGTTCTCGTACGGCGCGTATTCGGCACGCAGGTCACCGTAGGTCATGTCTTCGGACTGGTTATACTTAATCAGCCACATATCGGCATGGATAGCCCGGTCGAGTACCGTCTCGAAAGCCAAAGGCGTACTTCCGGCTCCGGGGAGTTCCTTGAAAACATAATCGGCTCCGGCATCGGCATACATATTGGCGATATAGCTATCTCCTGCCGGCATAAACCAGGAAGCGCCGAACTTCTTTTCGGAGATAACGGTTGGGCGAGGCATATCGGCCGTGACCAGCTGTTTCAGATCGAGATAACTCTTTTCCGTTTGCCTGAAAATGGAATCGGCCAACGCTTCCTTACCGAACAGCATCCCGTAGAAACGAATCCATTCGGTACGTCCCAACGGCAGCGACTCCATATAATCAGCTCCCTCGATAATGGGGATTCCCAGTTTCTCGACCGGCCCGTAGCCACTATTCTGGAAAGGGGAAACGATCACAAGCTCGGCGCCTTTGTCGATCATCATCTCCACATTAGGGGCGGTCGCCTCTCCCATATCGACAATCCGTCCGGCTTTCAGCCCTTCCCGGATGGCAGGGGTGTCCATATAGCGAGGCTCGCAAACGCCTATGATCCGCCCTGTCTCGCCCAACTGGTCGATAATAGCCGCATGCACGGATGTATAAACCACGACATTCTGTGCCGGAACCTGCACGACCGTTCCTTTCGGAAGGTTTTCGGGAACAGGCCGGTCACGGTCTACCAAAAGATACCGTTGCAACAGGCGCGTACTATTCCACGGATCGCGCACTTCAACAGCCGTATAGCCGTCGAAATGATGCACGATAAAACCCTGGGCGTAGCGGATGGTGTCGGAAGTTAATAAATTATTTCCAGCAGAATTTTGTACTTTGGGTTGTATACACGAAACAGCCCAAAGTACAAGAATTACGAAAAAACAAATTCGTTTCAAGTGAATATATTTTTACTTATTAGTCATAAATACAAAATCGGCCGGATAAGGAAGCGTTTCAAACTGAGATTTCAGCTTTCCTTCAGAAGAAAAGACATATACATCACCGTTATTCTTCTTATTACTTTTTCCTACATAGATATCACCTGTTACCGGATCTACCCCGATGCCATTAGGAGAGCTGACTACTGTTCCGTCCGTAATAAAATTATCACTTAGCAATTTTTCATTTTTCAAATCATATTTATAGTACTTCACTTCATTTGCATAATAATCATTAAACATGATATAAGCGATATCATCCGCAACTGTCATTTTATAAGCCTTAATACCTTCAACAGTCTTTACTTCGTCAGTTTTAGCATCAATACGTTGTACAATATACGATTTGTCATCTGAATAGTCGCTCATGCAAATAACATATACATCCCCATCGGAATCTGAATAGATATAATTCGGATTCAATGATACTGTAATCGTTTTTTCAAACTCAAAGCTATTTATGTCGACAACAGAGACTCTAGTACTTTGGCTCGGCCAATTCATACCATCTGTATCAGCTGTATAGATGCGCTCATTAGCAATCGTTATACCATCCGGATTAGGTCCAACTTTTACATAGCCTTCAACAGCCATCGATGCAGTATCGATTTTAGCCACATAACCATCGAATGTTGTCAGATATACCTTACCATTGTAAGCTGCAAACATACGAGGAGGACGTATTGCTCCTTGATCGTCTGTCAAAGTCAGTTGTTTCAGACTTGTGGCATCTGCTGCATCCAAGATTTCAACAGTTTTCGAGCCATACATCGATACATATAGTTTCGAACCATATTTAATCATATGCTGCCCCATATCGCCTAAAGCACGATTGTTTTGCTTCTTAAAAATATCTTCAGTTACCTTCCCTTCTGAGTCTAAATAAGAAATCCCAGCATTGTTTCCTCCATAATCACCGCCATTCAGAATATAAACCCCTGTCACTTCTGTCGGAACCTCTATATCCGGTTCTATATTATCATCATTACAAGAAGAAAACGCTAATGCAACAGTTGCACAAGCAAAACAAGCAAACCAATAAAAATTCTTTTTCATTTTCAATTACATTAATTGTTTGTTAATCAATATCTAGTCTTAATATATAAAAACAAGTCCTCCTCGGAAAGAACGTCCAGGCATGGGATAGTACTTTACCACATCATAATTTATATTACCTATATTTATAATATCAAATTGTAACCGCAAAGAACAAGATCCAAAAGTAAACGTCCGGTTTAACGAAACAGTCTGTTCCGCATAACGATCTATCAAATTTCTCTCTATATTTTGCGGACTGGCATAACGATCTCCAACCACTGTCAATAAATAAGAAATATTAATCCAAGGCATTTGCAATGCCGCAGAAAAATTTCCCGAATGTTTGGGGGTATAAGGTATTTGATCCCGATAGTTCTTTTCTGTTTCATCTGTTATATCTATCGCATGTTGCCAAGAATAAGACATTTGTCCGGTTAAGGAGATATTTTTCCACAGAGGAACTTCTGTCGATAAATTCACATCAATTCCTCCGATCGAGACCTCTCCCATATTCATCATTTTCCAAATGAACATTGTCGGTATAGCAACGATCTTATCACTCACACGATTGTAATAACCATCTACTGAAACATTCAGATAATTAATAAAAGGCAACAAACCACTCCATGTCATACCTACATTGTATTGAGTCGCCCGTTCCGGCTTCAAATTAGTATTGCCTATCCTCAAATAATATAGATCATTAAAAGTCGGAACACGAAATATATCTTTATAAGAGGCTCGTAAACGGAAGTTATGGTCTGACAAAACTCGCCAAGAAAGACTTACAGCAGGAGATAATCGTTTACGATCAGACGGTCTGTCTCCTCTCTCTACATTCTCGGTTATATATGTTCCTAACAAACTGGTAGTAGCAGTCAGTCTCGGATCTTTATACTGGATAGCCAAAGCCGTCAAAGACGTATATCGTTTTGGGAACGGGCATTCTGGAATTGTATTATCCAATGAATTAATGAAATAATCTTCAGCTACAGCCAAAGAAAGATGATCAGCCAAAGAATATAGCCCCGAAATAGAAAGATAATATTCCTTTTGTGTATATCGATCATCCTGTCGTCCCGATTCATATTTATTATCAACATCCAAATGGCGCATCCACGAATAATTATATTTAGCCTGTGCCTGGAAAGTAAATTTTTCAGTTATATGATTCTCATAATGAATCTGTGCAAAAGCATTCCTATCCCACAAACGTTCACCCGAATAATCATTATAAAATATTACAGATCCGGGCAATCCTCTATGGGAGTCAAAATAATATCCTTTCATCGATAATGTACCGAACTTCCCTAAATCACCTGTAAAATTCAATTCCGTACGCCACGATTCGATATCACTGTTGTATCTCTTCTTCTTTTCTATCAAATTACCATTCACCAACGTAAATGGATAATTCCCATCCGCTCGTAAATAATCGCCGTGCCAAGAAGTATACCACTTTTTCCCCAGCTTCTGCTCATACCGTAAATAAGGATTTACCAAACCAAACGAACCGGCTTTTACTTGTGCTTTCAGATGGTACGAACGATCAGTGAATACGGGCCGACTTGTCTTTATGCTCAACGCCCCTGCCGAAGCGTACATCCGTGCCGTCTGGAAGATGTCGTCGGCCTGACCGATCGACAGGGAGATCATATCGACATTGTCCAGTGAAAAGCGGCTGATATCCACCTGGCCGCTCTGTGCGTCCGTGACCGTCACCCCGTCATAGCAGACAGCCGTATGTTTGGCACCGAGGCTGCGGACGGAAACGGTTTTCAAACCTCCTATGCCTCCGTAATCCTGTACGGTCACACCGGAGAAGCGTTTTACGGCTTCCGACAAGTCCTGCACACCGAGCCGTTCGATCCCGGCCTTGTCCATCACCTGGAGCGGCGTGCTCTCGCGGGTGGTGGAAGGGCGTACCTTTCCCAGCACCTCGACACCCGAAAGCTGGTGATAGGTCGTCGTGTCTACCTGCGCATACAAAGCGGCAAACGGAAATAGCCAGGCACATAACAGGCCCGACAATCGTTTTACAAATATATTCTGCATACCTTTTCGATTCATCAGTTCCTTTACCCGAGGAACCGGATACCGAATAATGGCAGGTTTTCTGGCTTGTTCCCCCCTTTTCAATTGATAATTGATAATGGACAATTATCAACTAACGGCAGCCTTCCCGGTGTTCAAATTGTCAATTCTCAATTGTCAACCGAACCACCAGTGGCAACAAGATTTGCCGGGGTTTCAGAACTTACAGCTACGGGTACAGCTCCGGACTTTCACCGGATTCCCTTTTACTAACCGTCAGCGGAAGCAAATACGGTTACACCATAATCCGATTGCAAAGGTAGAAAAAACAGATGAGTAATCCTTTTTATTTAACAAAGTAAAACATTTCATCTGTTTTTCGCCAACAAAACGGCATATCATGCTTAGAATCTTCTATCTCTATGGTTTACAAAATAAGCTATTCCTACTATTTTGGTTCATTTCAGAACTCGATTGGTTCATTTTAGAAGAGGTTGAAATTAGTTGAATATTTAACTAAGTACAAAAAGACTCAAAAAGTAATATTTCCGGTTTTCGGAAATTCATAATTCGTAATATTGCAGCTGAAGATTTGAATAGGATTAAGGAAAAAAGAGATTGTATGGGAGAAATAAAAGGTTATATCTCACAGGTTATCGGTCCGGTCGTGGACATTCATTTCGATAATGGCAAGGAAGAAAAGATAACACTTCCCCGCATTCACGATGCAATGGAGATAACCCGCCCCAATGGAAAAATCCTGATTGTGGAAGTCCAACAGCATATTGGGGAAAACACGGTCCGTACCGTAGCGATGGATACGACAGACGGACTGAAGAGAGGAATGGAAGCCATTTCGCACGGTTCGCCCATCACGATGCCGGTCGGCGACCAGGTAAAAGGGCGTTTGATGAACGTAACGGGGAATCCCATTGACGGAATGACCGAACTCGACAAGAAAGGGGCTCTTCCGATCCATCGTGAACCGCCCAAGTTCGAAGACCTGACCACCAGCCGTGAAGTCTTATACACCGGTATCAAGGTGATCGACCTGCTCGAACCTTACTCCAAAGGAGGCAAGATCGGTCTGTTCGGGGGAGCTGGCGTAGGAAAGACGGTCCTGATCATGGAGTTGATCAACAACATCGCGAAGAAGAACAACGGATTCTCCGTCTTTGCTGGTGTGGGTGAACGTACACGCGAAGGAAACGATCTGCTGCGCGAGATGATCCAATCCGGAGTCATCCGCTACGGCGAAGAATTCAAGAAAAGCATGGAGGCAGGTCATTGGGATTTGTCCAAGATCGATTATGATGAACTGGCCAAGTCGCAGGCGACACTGGTCTTCGGCCAGATGAACGAACCGCCGGGAGCCCGCTCTTCGGTAGCCCTTTCAGGACTGACGATCGCCGAGTCTTTTCGTGACCTGGCGGCAGAGGGGGAAACAAAAGACATCCTTTTCTTTATCGACAATATCTTCCGGTTCACACAGGCCGGTTCGGAAGTATCCGCCCTGCTGGGACGTATGCCGTCCGCCGTCGGTTACCAGCCGACACTGGCCACCGAGATGGGAGCCATGCAGGAACGCATCACTTCCACTAAGAAAGGTTCCATCACTTCCGTTCAGGCAGTTTATGTGCCAGCAGACGACCTGACGGACCCGGCTCCGGCAACGACCTTTACACATCTGGATGCCACCACGGTATTGAGCCGTAAGATCACCGAACTCGGTATCTATCCGGCCGTCGACCCGTTGGAATCCACTTCGCGCATCCTGGACCCGTTGATCGTGGGCAAAGAGCATTACGAAACGGCACAGCGTGTGAAACAAATCCTCCAACGCAACAAGGAACTGCAAGACATCATCTCGATCCTCGGCATGGAAGAACTTTCCGACGAAGACCGCCTGACCGTCAACCGCGCTCGCCGTGTACAGCGTTTCCTTTCACAGCCGTTCTCCGTGGCGGAACAATTCACCGGTGTACCGGGCGTCATGGTCCCCATCGAAGATACGATCCGAGGATTCAAGATGATCATGGACGGAGAGACGGACGATATCCCCGAACAGGCTTTCTTGAACGTAGGCACGATCGAGGACGTGATGGAAAAAGCAAAGCGATTGGCTGAACAAGCAAATTAAAAATGGATATGAGATTGGAAATTGTATCACCGGACGGCATTCTTTTCGAAGGCGAAGCAGAGCGTGTTTCCTTTCCGGGAGCAGCCGGTTCATTTGATATCCTCCCCCATCATGCCCCGCTGATAGCCGCCCTCCGACAAGGGACCATCCAATATGAACACGATGGCAAAAGAGGCGAACAGGCCATTAAGAGCGGATTCGTAGAGGTTAAAGATGATTACATATCTGTTTGCATCGAATAAAATAATACGATTATGAGTGGCAGGTTGAAAATGAGATTAATGGGATGGATAACATTTATTAATGTAACCATCGGTATTGCATTAGGCGGTTTGTTGTATACGATCTGGCCGGAACACTATTTCAAATGGTATCCATCCATTCCTATTTTTTATTGGATTATGGCAATGGCGATGACATATGTCCTTGATCTGGTAAAAAGAAAGAATGGCGATGTTACTATTACGACTTTTATGGTCGTTCGCTTTTGTAAGTTCACCCTTGCCATCGTTTTTTTATGGCTTTACGCCCAACTGATCAATGAAAGATTAAAGGCATTTGGTTTCACACTTATGCTTTTTTACTTCATTTACTTGGGACTGGAGACATATACAATTTATTTATTCGAGAAAAAAAGGATAAAAAGAGAGAAAAAAGAAAATGATGAACAATGTCAAAAATAAGAGGTTGATATGGACAGTCTTATTCATGTGGTTGTATTTCCTTACACCGATAAGGGCTGCTTCTGAAGATAGCGTAGATGTCCAAGAGATCGTTTTCTCGCATATCCAAGATGCTTATACATGGCATATAACCGAGTGGAACGGCAAAGAGATTGCAATCCCCTTGCCAGTATTGATAAAAAGCGAAGAGCGTGGTTGGGATTTATTTCTGTCTCATCATTTACATCAAAATCAGATTCATAATAATTATTATATTGCAACCGATGGTGAATATGCTGGAAAGATTGTAGAAAAGAACAGCCTGGGAGAAGAAGTCCGTCCTATTGATTTGTCGTTGACTAAAAATGTTTGTGGTCTGCTCCTTAGCTGTTGCATACTACTGTTCATTATTCTCCGGACAGCTCGTTGGTACAAAAAACATCCCAACGAAGTCCCGGACGGATTTACAGGCCTGATGGAAATGGCTGTGACTTATCTTCAGGAAAATGTTATTAAAGAATCAATCGGAAAAGAGTACTACAAGCCGTTTTCCTCCTATTTATTAACAGTATTTTTCTTTATACTGATAAATAATCTGATCGGGGTGATACCGATTTTTCCAGGAGGAGCCAATGTAACGGGGAACATCACCATTACATTTGTCTTAGCCATCTGTACGTTCTTTGCCGTTAATTTATTTGCTACAAAAGACTACTGGAAGGAGATTTTCTGGCCTAAAGTTCCCATCTATCTGAAGCTGCCACTTCCGATTATGCCTTTCGTGGAATTTTTCGGAGTTTTCACCAAACCGTTCGCCCTCATGATCCGTTTGTTTGCCAACATCATGGCAGGACATACCATCATTCTGGCGTTAACATGTCTAATTTTCATTACGGTTTCAATGGGTATGATCGTAAATCTTGGAATGACTGCAGTATCAGTCCTGTTCTGCGTATTCATGAACTGTCTGGAACTGTTTGTCGCCTGTTTACAAGCATATATATTCACTTTGCTTTCCGCCAATTATATCGGCCTGGCAAAAGTCAAAGAATAAATTATTCATACAGATTATTAATTTAAAGTTTAAAACACTATGTTATCGACTATTTTATTACAAGCAGCCGGAATGGGTGTTGCCAAAATGGGAGCAACTATCGGAGCCGGATTAGCCGCCATCGGTGCAGGTATTGGTATTGGATTAATTGGAAAAGGAGCAGTCGAAGCAATTGGACGCCAACCGTCTGCGGCAGGGGAAATTCGGACATCCATGCTAATCATGAGTGCTTTGGTTGAAGGTGTGGCGCTGTTTGCCATCGTGGTATGTTTCCTGGCTTTGTTCCAATAAAAAAGTAACAGGTTATGTCATTATTAACACCGGATTCGGGACTTCTGTTCTGGATGATCGTTTCATTCGGGATTGTCTTTGTCATCCTTTCCAAATACGGATTTCCTGTCATCATCAAGGCGGTGGAACAACGGAAAGCCTACATCGACAACTCTCTTGAAACGGCTCGCCAAGCGAATGAACAGCTCGCTAATATCCAGGCCGAAGGGGTCCGGATACTTGCCGAAGCAAAGGAAAAGCAGAATGCCATCTTGAAAGAAGCCTTTGCCGAAAAGGAACAAATCATCGACGAAGCTCACCGGAAGGCTGCCGCCGAAACCCGTTTGCAGGTGGAAGAGGCTTCCCGGCGTATACGCGAGGAGAAGGAGAAAGCAATCCGCGAAGTCCGTTCCGAAATTGCCGACCTTTCGATCGCCATAGCAGAGAAAGTGATGAAAGAAAAGATCAGCCACGACAAGGAACAACAACAAATCATCGACCGGCTGTTGGATGAAGTATCGTTTTGTAAATCGTAACGTATGGATATAGGAACAATCTCTTCCCGGTATGCGAAAGCCCTTTTCTCCTTAGCGAAGGAGAAAGGACTGGAAACACGGGTATACGATGACATGAAGATGTTGGCAGACAGCTTCTCGCTCGAGCCCGGACTACGGATCGCCCTCGGCAATCCGATCCTCCCGGCAGAGGAAAAGCTCAAGCTACTGACTGCGGCAGGCGGCATAGAGGTTTCAGACCTGTATGAGCGTTTTATACACCTCGTACTGGAACATAAACGGGAAAGCCTCCTGCTCTTCATGGCACACATTTATATCCATCTGTACCGGAAAGATAAACACATCACTCGCGTGCAGTTCAGTACCGCAGTTCCGGTAAGCGAGGAGGTGAAAAAGCATCTCCAGGACAAACTGAAGGAAGAGACAGGTAGCACCATCGAATTCTCCGGCATTGTACAACCGGAGCTAGTCGGCGGTTTCCGCCTGCGCATCGGGAACTACCGGATAGATGCCAGCTATGCGACACAGCTACGGGACATCCGTAGCCGGTTACTCGAAAACAGATAAAAACAGAAAGAAGTATGACAGATCAGATAAAAGTGAGTGAAGTTTCCGCCATCCTGCGCCAGCAGTTGGAAGGGATCAGTACCGGCATCCGGACAGAAGAAGTGGGTACGGTGCTCCAGGTGAGCGATGGCGTAGCCCGGATTTACGGTCTCGACAATGCCGAGGCCAACGAACTCCTTCAGTTCGACAACGGGATGGAAGCGATCGTGATGAACCTAGAAGAGGACAACGTAGGAGCTGTCCTGCTGGGACCGACAGATCAAGTAAAAGAGGGTGACATCGTCAAACGTACAGGACGTATCGCCTCCATCAATGTCAGCGAAGGTATGATCGGACGTGTGATCGACCCGCTCGGAAACCCTATCGATGGAAAAGGGGATATCACGGGAGAGACCTGCGAGATGCCGCTCGAACGCAAGGCGCCGGGCGTTATCTTCCGCCAGCCCGTCAACGAACCGTTACAGACCGGAATCAAGGCTGTCGATGCAATGATCCCGATCGGACGCGGACAGCGCGAACTGATCATCGGAGACCGCCAGACCGGAAAAACCTCCATCGCCATCGATACGATCATCAACCAACGCAGCAGCTACGAAGCCGGAAATCCGGTCTACTGCATCTATGTAGCAATCGGACAGAAGGGGTCTACCGTCGCCTCGCTTGTCAACACGTTGCAAGAAAAAGGCGCGATGGACTATACGATCGTTGTCAGCGCGACAGCATCCGATCCGGCAGCCATGCAATATTTCGCTCCTTTTGCGGGTGCTGCCATCGGTGAATATTTCCGGGACAGCGGACGTCATGCTTTAGTTGTCTACGACGACCTTTCGAAACAGGCGGTCGCCTACCGCGAGGTGTCTCTGATCCTGCGCCGTCCTTCCGGACGCGAGGCATATCCGGGAGATATCTTCTACCTGCATTCCCGTCTGCTCGAACGAGCTGCCAAGATCATCAATCAGCCCGAAGTGGCCCGGCAGATGAACGACCTGCCGGACAGCATGAAGGACAAGGTAAAAGGCGGCGGTTCCCTGACTGCCCTGCCGATCATCGAAACCCAGGCGGGTGACGTGTCAGCCTACATCCCTACGAACGTCATCTCCATTACCGACGGGCAGATCTTCCTCGAAACCGACCTCTTCAACCAAGGAAACCGTCCGGCTATCAACGTCGGTATCTCGGTATCTCGTGTAGGAGGTAACGCCCAGCTAAAGGCGATGAAGAAGGTGGCTGGAACGCTGAAGATCGACCAGGCACAGTTTCGCGAACTGGAATCATTCTCCAAATTCGGCGGCGAGATGGATGCCGTAACGGCTTTCACGATCGACAAAGGACAAAAGAACACGCAACTGCTGATACAGCCCCAATACAGCCCGATGCCTGTAGAAGACCAGATCGCCATCCTCTACTGCGGTACACAGGGATTGCTGAAAGGAGTCCCGTTGGATAAAGTGCATGACTTCGAAAAGGAATTCCTGCGCGAACTGCATACATCACACCAGCACGACGTACTGGACATCCTGAAAACCGGAACCATCAACGACGATATCCGGAAGAAACTGGAAGAAACAGCAAAACAACTGACAATGAACAATTGACAATGGACAAATACAACAAGCGACACCTAATTGTCAATTAAAAAAGGAATTATGGCATCATTAAAAGAAATAAAAGTTCGGATCGCGTCTATCCGGAGTACGCAAAAGATCACCGCAGCCATGAAAATGGTATCTTCGGCGAAGCTCCATCATACCCAGACGCTGACCGAACACACACTCCTCTATGCAAACAAACTTTCCGCCATCTTAAACGGTCTTTTAGAGGCGGAATGCAACCTGGAATCATCTTACACTGAAAAGCGTGAGGTGAAACAGGTCGCTATCGCCGTTTTCTCATCCAGCAGCGGATTATGCGGCACGTTCAATGCCAACGTATGGAAAGAGCTATCTGCCCGTCTGCATGAATTAGAAACACAACACACCGCCGTCCGCCTCTACCCCATCGGGAAAAAGATTGCTGACGAACTGCACAAGGCGGGCTATACGACTGAGGACGATTTTCTTCATTTAGGAGAGAAACCTTCGTACGAAGAGGCTGTCCGCCTCGCCGGAAAACTGATGGAGCTCTTTTCTTCGGGTAAGGCCGATCGGGTAGAGCTGCTTTATCATCATTTCAAGAACATGGCGACACAGGTATTAACTCATAAAGTCTACCTGCCGGTCACCCTGCCGCAGATCCCGGCAGAAACCACTGCCCCGGCAATCGATTACATCCTGGAACCGTCACCTGAAAGCCTTCAGACATTACTTTTCCCGAAGCTGCTCAACCTAACGATTTACACGACATTACTCGACACAACGACATCCGAGCATGCCGCCCGCATGATGGCGATGCAAACGGCCAACGACAACGCTAATGACCTGATTCAGGAACTAACCCTGCAATATAACAAAACCCGCCAGCAGGCTATCACCAACGAACTGTTGGATATTATGGGAGGACAGTAAAAAAACGTCCGACTATGCACTTAAAAAACACGAAACTCCGGCGAATCACTTCGACGGAGCTTCTTACTTTAATTACTATTGAACAATATTCTAACAACGAATAACAATACTATTTATGTATAGAAAAATAAAATCATCAATTGTGCCATCAGTACCCGCAAGAACATCGTCAATGGATAAACTGTCGCATAGCTGACAGCCGGAGTATCATTTCCCGCCGTTACATTCGCATATGCCAATGCAGGCGGATCAGTCGTACTTCCAGCAAGCAGGCCGATCAACGTGAAATAATTCAGCTTGCAGTAATAACGCCCAATCACCCCAATGACCAGCAACGGTAGCATCGTTATGATAAAACCATAACCGATCCAGGTAAGTCCGCCTTTATTCACAATCGCATCGATAAAACCACCTCCTGTATTCAATCCGACACAGGCAAGAAACATCGTGATCCCGATTTCGCGCAACATCAGGTTAGCGCTCTGCGTCGTATAGGTCACAAGCCGGTAACGATAGCCGAAACGGCTGATCAGGATCGCCACAATCAGAGGTCCCCCTGCCAGCCCCAGCTTGATCGGCTGCGGAATTCCCGGAACCGAAAACGGTATGCTTCCCAAAACAATTCCCAACGCAATCCCGATAAAAAGGGTGATCAAATTTGGCTCATTCAGTCGCTTCATGGAATTACCCAAAATAGCACTCACCTTGTCGACAGCCAGTTCACTCCCGACAACCGTCACCCGGTCGCCCACCTGCAATTGCAATCCCTGTGTCGCCACCAGTTCAAGTCCGGCACGGTTAACACGCGTAACGTTGATACCATGCAGGCGGCGCAGTTGTAAATCTCCCAACCGACGGCCTGTCAGTTCCGGCTTTGTCACCAAGATACGACGACTGACGAATTGGCTCTCCGCCGGAATCCACTGCTTCCGGTCCATTTGGATTTCTTCCCCGATAAATGTTTTAATCGTCTCCACGTCATGTTCGGTCGTAATAACGAAGATTTTATCATCTTCCTGCAAAACGGTGTTTCCGGTTACGATCTCGACCTTATTAGTCGCTTTACGCCAGATACGCGAGATGACAAATTCGCGGTGCTCCAGCAAAGCGGCCAACTCGACCACCTTTCTTTTAAATACTGCCGGATTCTTAACGATCAACGAGACAGGGATAGCTTCTGCATGCGTATCATTCTCCGCTTCCAGCTTCTTCGCCTCATCATCAAAACTGACATGGAACACATACCGGACAAACAGCATTGCCAGAATGATCCCGATCACGCCTAACGGATAGGCAACGGCATAGCCCAGCGCAATGCTCTCGTCCGTACTTCCCGTCATATCCGTATAAGCCTGCTGAGCAGCACCGAGCCCCGGCGTATTGGTGACAGCCCCGGACAAGATCCCGACGATAGTCGGGATCGGAATGTCCACTACGAAGTGTATCACCAAAGCCGTAGCCACACCTAAAAAGACAATGCCGCAAGCCAACCCGTTCAGTGCCATTCCCCCTCGCCTGAACGAAGAGAAAAATCCCGGACCGACCTGCATACCTACCGAATAAACAAATAAGATCAATCCAAATTCCTGAAAGAAATGAATAACGACAGGATGGATATAGAAACCGAAATGCCCAAGCATGATCCCGACAAACAGCACCCACGTAACCCCCAACGAGATTCCGAAAACCTTGATTTTACCTAACTGGATACCAGCTGCAACCGTAAATGCAAGCAATAGAAGGGAATGTCCTATCCCTTCGCCCCACAGTAGTTCTTTAATCCATTCCATGATACCCTATCGGTCTTTACGGTAAACCGGAGAAACATCAAAAGCATAGAACGTGTCCCGGATATGCCCAATACATTCCGGACAAAGGCAATTTTTATAATAGATCCTGATAAAGGTTTTCTGACACTGGTCCAAACCAGTAGCAGTAAAGTCGCCTGACAATAAATCAATATTGCCGGAAAACTTTGTGCCACAACGCAAGCAAAGCTTTTCCATCTTTTTACTATTTATGAAGTTAGAAACATTTTCGAACCATTCTCCTAACCCACGAGGAAAGAACAGCCTTTAACGAACGGCAGGTCTTCTGACTGACTCCCATCCTGAAGCCTTCCCGGTTTATAACTATAACCCAGTGGCAAAAGTAGTTTCAGGATGTTGAAACGGAGCTTCACAGCAGCGGGACTGTCCGGGATTTTCACCCGATTCCCTTTTAATTCGTATCATCTGATTTGATCATACGAAACCGATCCGAAGACAAAATTAGACAAAAAAAGCATAGCGTGTATCTCTTTTCCAAGTTATTTTTTCACGTTAACACTTTCTTCAGAAGTTTTCCACATTATACACGAAAAGTTGAAAAAGATATACACTTTTGGATAACATTAAAACATGATAGTCATTTAAAGTTTTCCAATTACTCAAAATTCATAATTGTATATCAGTGAATTGACATATTTTAACTACACAAAAGTTTTCCAAAAAGTTTACCATATTGTTATACTATATACTTTTGCAACTACAAAATTCACAAACCTCAATAATAAATTTATCATGATTCAGACAGTTATTAAACGTGATGGACGTATCGTTGGATTCAACGAAGAAAAGATAGCAACAGCTATCCGCAAAGCGATGTTGCACACAGAAAACGGGGAAGACCGGGAGCTGGTTCGCCAGATCACGGATCATATTTCTTTCAAAGGCGACTCGCAAATGACTGTCGAAGCCATCCAAGACGCTGTCGAGTTGGAACTGATGAACAGTAGCCGCAAAGACGTTGCACAAAAATACATAGCTTACCGTAACCAGCGCAGTATCGCCCGCAAAGCCAAGACACGCGATATGTTCCTGGAGATCATCAATATCAAATCCAACGACATCACCCGCGAGAATGCCAATATGAATGCCGACACGCCCGCCGGCATGATGATGAAGTTCTCCAGCGAAACGACCAAGCCGTTCGTCGACGATTACTTGTTGAGCGAAGAGGTCAAGGAGGCGGTAGAAAACAACTATCTGCATATCCATGATAAAGACTATTATCCGACCAAGAGCCTCACGTGCGTACAACATCCGTTGGACCACATCCTGAAATACGGTTTTTCAGCCGGACATGGCGAATCACGCCCGGCAAAGCGTATCGAAACAGCCAGTATTTTAGGCTGTATCTCGCTCGAAACAGCCCAGAACGAAATGCATGGTGGTCAGGCGATCCCGGCATTCGATTTCTATCTGGCTCCTTACGTGCGCAATAGTTTTATCGAAGAAATCAAGAACCTGGAAGAACTGAACGGACAGAATTATTCACATCTCTACCAGCAGAAACTGGATGACTATGTGAATCGTCCGCTCGAAGGATTGAGTGGCGACGAACGTATCATCCAACATGCCGTCAATAAAACTGTCAGCCGCGTGCATCAATCGATGGAAGCCTTTATCCACAATATGAACACCATCCATTCTCGTGGAGGCAACCAAGTAGTATTCAGTTCCATCAATTACGGAACGGACACTTCTGCCGAAGGACGCTGTATCATTCGCGAGATATTGAAAAGCACATATCGCGGAGTCGGCAATGGCGAAACGGCCATCTTCCCGATTCAGATATGGAAAAAGAAACGCGGGGTAAGCTATCTGCCGGAAGACCGTAACTACGACCTTTACCAGCTTGCCTGCAAGGTTACAGCTCGCCGTTTCTTCCCGAACTTCCTCAACCTCGACGCGACATTCAACCAGAGCGAAGACTGGCGTGCCGATGATCCGCAACGTTATATGCACGAAGTTGCGACCATGGGATGCCGCACGCGTGTATTCGAGAACCGCTTCGGTCCGAAAACATCTATCGGCCGCGGTAACCTCTCTTTCTCGACAATCAATATCGTACGCCTCGCTATCGAATGCATGCACATTGAAAACAAGGAAGAACGGATCGCCCAATTCTTTGCCAAGCTCGACCACATGTTGGATATAACCGCCCGCCAACTACACGAGCGCATGGAATTCCAAAAAACGGCATATGCCAAACAGTTCCCGTTGCTGATGTCATCTCTTTGGCTGGGTAGCGAGAAATTGAAACCGAACGACACGATCGCACCCGTTATCAATCAGGGTACATTGGGGATCGGTTTTATCGGTCTGGCAGAATGCCTGGTCGCCCTCACCGGCAAACACCACGGCGAAAATGCGGCTTCACAGGAGTTAGGCCTGAAGATCGTCAGCTATATCCGTAACAGGGCCAATCAGTTTTCAGAAGAATACCAGCATAATTACAGCGTACTGGCAACACCAGCCGAAGGCTTGTCTGGTAAGTTTACCCGTCGTGACCGTAAGCAATTCGGTTCGTTGTCCGGTATTACGGACCGCGACTATTATACAAACTCCAATCATGTACCCGTCTACTACAAATGCAGCGCTCGTCACAAAGCGGAAGTGGAAGCTCCCTATCATGAGATGACACGAGGAGGTCATATCTTCTATGTCGAAATGGATGGAGACGCGACCCATAACCCGGAAGTGATCATGCAAGTTGTCGATATGATGGACCGTTATAACATTGGCTACGGTTCCGTCAACCACAATCGTAACCGCTGTCTCGACTGCGGCTACGAAAATGCGGAAACGCATTTGGAAAAATGCCCTAAATGCGGCAGCACCCATCTCGACAAACTACAGCGCATCACCGGTTACCTGGTCGGTACGACAGATCGCTGGAACAAAGCGAAACTGGCAGAACTAAACGACAGGGTCGTCCATAATTAAAAATTGAAGATTGCGAGAGATATAAACAGTTATATTATAAACCAAGAATTGAAGCTCAGAAGTCAAGCATTTCATTTTTCAATTCTTAATTTTCAATTTCCAAAGTGCTTTCCATCATTGATATCATAGAAGATACAACTGTCGACGGTCCGGGATTCCGGACCGCGATCTATGCGGCAGGTTGTCCGAACGCTTGTCCTGGCTGTCATAATCCCGAATCGTGGGACATTAAAAAGGGGAAACAAATATCGACGGAAGAGATTCTAACGAAGGTCTTGGCAGACGACTTTGCCAACGTGACCTTCAGCGGCGGCGACCCCATGTTCCAACCGGAAGGTTTCACCAAGCTGGCACAGGCGATCAAAGAAAAAAGCCGGAAAAACATCTGGTGTTATACCGGCTATACTTTCGAGCGTCTTTTGGACAATCCGAAACAGGCAGAGCTACTCAAATACATCGACGTCTTGGTAGATGGTAAATTCAAACAAGCCCTACGCGATGAAAGCCTTCTTTTCCGTGGCAGCAGCAACCAACGCCTGATCGATGTCAAAGCTTCCCTAAAAGCCAACAAGACAGTCTTGTTGGAACTGAATTATGATTTATGAATTTTTTACAACTCATAATTCATGAATCTCCTTACCATTCAATGAACTTACCACGCTGCCTGCGTTTTTCAAGTTCTTCTTCAAGATAACGCTGGCGGTCTTTGGCAATGTAGCGGCGAGCGAAGATATTCGGAACGGCAACACCTAAAGAGATACACAAGATAATTAAAGCCGAATTGATCCCGTTGGCAAAAGCATTGGTCACTTCACCAATCACCCCGTGCAGGTTGATAAAAGCAAACAACGAACGATACATCAGCACTCCCGGAATCATTGGGATAACAGACGGGATCGTTAACACATGATTGGGGACATCGAACCAATGGACCGCCTTTACCGCAATCAGACTCACGACAAAACTTCCCATAAACGAACCGATCACCGGACCATATCCCAACTCAAAATTCACAAAATTACGGGTACACACTGCAATGATCCCCCCTAAAGCCACTACCCACAACAAACGTCGCTGGATATTGAAAATCATTGAAAAACCCATCGCTGCAATAGCCGCCGCAATGGCATAAATATAATAAGGATCATGCGGCACCATGCTCAATTCACTGAACTTATGGTCGATCTCTATATCGTTCATTACCAACACCCGCATGGCAAAAGCAATCCCGAACGTCATCGCTCCGACCATCATCATCGTATTGGCCGCCCGCGTAATCCCGACAAGCAAATGATTGTCAATCATGTCATCCACAAAATTGATTAACGGTACTCCCGGCACGATAAACAGAGCACAAGCCAGCAACGGATGGTAAGGCGTGGATGACAGCCCCGAAAAAGAAGAAGCATACGCCAGACAAGTCGCCACAAACGCCGCAATCGCAATACTCATATACACATTTATCCCGAACTCGATACAACGCGCTCGGACACGGAATCCGACAAATGCACAAATAGAAGCGAACAAAAACGCGATCCAGTCACAGCCGAACAACTTACAGAAACCGCCACAGGCAAACCCTGCACCGATTGCCACCAGGTAAGGCATATAGTTACGAGGTTTACGCGCAATCCGCTCAAGCTCTTCCTCATACTGGTCCAACGAATAGTCTTGTTCAATCGCCTTCCATGACAGATGGCTGACCTCCGTAATGGTCGTCATATTGATACCATGCTTCTCACACTTCTGAAATTTTGAAAAGGAATGTGTCTCGTCGCTCACATTCACCATAATCATCGTCCATCTGATATCCAGATGAAGCTTTTCTTCAGGAATCCCCATAAAAGCAGCCACACGCTTCATGTTCCGTTCGATGCGGTTCGTATCCGCGGCACTCTCCATCAGCAATTTTCCCGTACGGAGTAATAAGTCCAGTTTTCTCCGTAACAACAAAACCTCCCGGTCTGTCAAAGTCTCTTTTTCCATCCTTTTTGTCTTTTCTCTATTAAATGCGGGCACAAAAGTAAGAAGGCTGACTTTCACAAGCAAGCCTTCCTCTAATCAATTCTATTGATTCTGTCGAATGATTCTTTTGTTCACCATGTTAGTTATTTATAATTTTCAAATCGACGTCCTTGATTTACAAAGGCATATTGCCATGTTTCTTTGGCGGATTGCTCTGGCTCTTATTTTTTGCCATTTCAAGTGCCTGTATCAACTTGTAACGTGTCTGACGGGGCATGATGATCTCATCGATAAATCCTAATTCAGCAGCTCGATAAGGATTTGAGAACTGTTCATTGTATGCCTTCATAGCCTGTGCTTTTTCTTCTCCTTCCGCTTTCCGGTACAGGATATTGACAGCCCCCTCGGCTCCCATCACTGCGATTTCCGCCATCGGGTAAGCCAAGTTGATGTCGGCGCCGATCGGTTTGCTCGACATCACGATATAAGCGCCGCCGTAAGCTTTACGCGTAATCAACGTAATTTTGGGAACTGTCGCCTCGGCATAAGCGTAAACGATCTTCGCCCCGTGGCGGATAATCCCGTCATGCTCCTGCTGACAGCCGGGTAAAAAGCCGGGTACGTCCTCAAACGTCACCAGCGGGATATTGAAGCAATCGCAAAAGCGGATGAAACGAGCCGCCTTGTCCGAGGCATCGATATCCAGCACACCAGCTAGGAAAGCCGGCTGATTCGCCACAATACCAACCGACTGGCCACCCAGACGGGCAAAGCCGACCACCACATTCTTTGCAAAATGAGACATCACTTCGAAAAAATAATGATTGTCGACCACCGGCTCGATCACGTCCTTCATATCATACGGCACGTTCGGATCATCGGGAATCACCGTCTGTAACGTTTCCGTTTCACGACGGATATCGTCAGAACACGGGAGAGACGGCGCATCCTCCATATTGTTTGACGGCAGGAAGCTCAGCAGCTCGCGGATACTCATCAACGTTTCCTCCTCCGTATCACACACGAAATGCGTCACGCCACTTTTACTGCTATGCACATAGGCGCCTCCCAATTCCTCTTTCTCCACCGTCTCATGCGTAACGGCCTTCACGACATCCGGTCCGGTTATGAACATATGGCTCTTCTCTTTCACCATAAAAATGAAATCGGTCAGTGCCGGCGAGTAACAAGCTCCACCGGCACAAGGACCGAGGATAGCCGAAATCTGGGGAACCACCCCGGAGGCCATCGTATTTTGATAGAAGATCGACGCATAACCTGCCAGGCTACCGACTCCTTCCTGGATACGCGCACCTCCCGAATCGTTCAATGCGATCACAGGTGCACCATTTTTCAGAGCTAGCGTCTGGACCTTTACGATCTTGGCGGCATTGGTCGAACTGAGCGTTCCTCCGTAAGCTGTAAAATCGTAGGCGTAGACAAAGACCTGACGACCTTCGATCTTACCATATCCAGAAACGACACCGTCTCCCGGAATCTTGTTTTTCTCCATGCCGAAATTCGTGCATCGATGCGTCACGAACTTATCCAGTTCAACAAACGTACCTTTATCCAGCAACATATCAATACGTTCACGGGCTGTCATACGCCCCGCCTCATGTTGCTTATCGATACGAACTACGCCGCCACCCAGAGCAGCCACTTTATCTAGTTCTTCAAACTTCTTATATATCTCTTCTTTCTGCATTTCCTTCCTGATTAATTACTTCCAATGTCATCAACACCTGATTCACGTTTACCGTGTCTCCTTCCTTCACCAGGATTTCACGTACCCGACAATCAGAGCTGACCTTATAGTTGCTCTGCATCTTCATGGCTTCGAGCACCACCACGATATCCCCGGCAGACAGAAGGTCTCCTTCGTTCACAGGAATCTTCATGACCTTTCCGGGCATCGGCGATACAACCTTGTCGCCCTGCTTTTCTTCGCTGTTCTTGCGCATACGTAGATATTTGGCCTGCGAATCGATTATGTCGACCGAATAAGAGGAGAAAAGCGTGTTGACCTGATAGTTCTTTCCTCCTCCCGAACGGATCAGCTCGGCATTGTAAGAATGTCCGTCATGCAAGATCGAACAAGCCCCGTTCTCAGCCATCACGATATCCACCTCGTAGGGCTGTCCGTCTATGTCGAGCCGCACCTTGTTTCCATCCTTTCCAAGCAGCTCCACATCAGCCACCCGGTTTCCAATATGTATTTCCATTATAAACAATTTTTCAAATCCTTAACACACCTTTCTGCAACCCGAACTCACGCCAACGGCTGATCGGACGGTTGTCCACCGAAGAGCCCGATGCGTTCTCCTCCAGGTTCATCAGGTAATCCATATAAGCAGCGATCATGGCGATATTTTCCGATTCATGCTCGTCTCCGGGGTTCACCGGATGTTGCAGCTCCTCGCCATGCTTTCCGATAAACGACGTATCGTAGGTTCCATGCACAAAATCAGGTATATCCATGATCCGCCTGAGATAGCTGATATTCGTCTTCAGCCCGGTAATCTTGTATTCGTGTAAGACACGCCTCATTCGTTCGATCGCATACTCGCGGCTGGTAGCCCACACGATCAGCTTGCCGATCATCGGGTCATAATAGACCGGAATCTCATAACCTTCATAGACATAGCTGTCGATTCGCACTCCGATCCCGTTCGGTTCGGTCAGCTGGCGGATAATGCCGGGAGATGGCATGAAATTGTTGGCGGTATCTTCGGCACAGATCCGGCATTCGATAGCATGCCCACGCTGGGATATATCTTCCTGCCGGATATGCAACGGTTCGTTGTCGGCAATACGAAGCTGCTCCTTTACCAAGTCGAGCCCCAACACCTCTTCGGTAATCGGATGCTCCACCTGCAAACGGGTGTTCATTTCGAGAAAATAAAAATTACGGTGTTTATCGACCAGGAACTCGATCGTCCCGGCACCGGAATAGTCGACGGCCTTAGCAGCCGCAACGGCCTTCTCGCCCATCTCTTTCCGCAGTTCCGGCGTAATGAACGGCGACGGACTTTCCTCGACAATTTTCTGGTTACGGCGTTGCACAGAGCATTCGCGTTCGCAGAGATGGACCACATTCCCGTAATTGTCGCCTAAGATCTGGAACTCGATATGATGTGGTCCCTCCACGTACTTTTCCAGATAAACTGTATCGTCACCAAAAGAAGAGAGCGACTCCGAGCGAGCGGCGTTGTAAGCCTCTTCCACCTCTTCTTCCTTATGGATCAGACGCATTCCCTTTCCACCGCCTCCCATCGAGGCTTTCAGCATGACCGGGAAACCGATCTCCCGGCAGACCCGGCATGCTTCTCCAACACCCTGCAAAGGCTGCTGCGTGCCAGGAACGACCGGCACGCCGGCGTCTATCATCCGCTTGCGGGCGGATATTTTATCTCCCATCGCCTCCATCGTTTCTGCCGACGGGCCGATAAAGACGATTCCTTCTTCTTTGCACCGGCGGGCAAAATCCGCATTCTCGGACAGGAAACCATATCCGGGATGAATCGCATCCACCTTGTGTTGCTTGGCTGCCCGGATGATCTTTTCGATATTCAGGTAACTATCTTTTGATGCTGCCGGTCCTATCAAGACCGCTTCGTCGGCATAAAGGACATGACGTGCCGTCCGGTCTGCTTCCGAAAAAACAGCCACCGACCGTATCCCCATTTCGCGACAGGAGCGCATAACCCTCACAGCTATCTCGCCCCGATTCGCAATCAGAACTTTTCTTATCATATTTATTGTATTTATGTTTCGCATCCATAGCCTAACCCACGAGGATATGAACCTTATAATGAACGGCAGGTCTTCTGACTGACTCCCATCCTGAAGCCTTCCCGACTTAATTATAACAAGTCAGTGGCGAAAGTAGTTCCAAGATGTTAAAACGGAGCTTCACAGCAGCGGGACTGTCCGGGATTTACACCCGATTCCCTTTTAATCCATATTCCCGAACGGGAAATACAGAACCGATTCGGTGGCAAATGTAAACTTTTTTTCTGATACGCTCTATTTCGACCGCCAAAATTCGGTACGGACACACGAAATATTCTGTAATCAGTGGCAGCAATTACAAAATCAGCGACAGCAATTATATAATCACTGCCACTGATTACAGAATTGCTATCGCTGATTTTAGAATAAATGAAGGGATAACGATCTTTTTACCCCTTACAAAGTGAAAATCGAAAGTAACAAACGAATATATTCTACCCGACGATCCATTTGCCGCCCGGAATGAGCGAAATAACCTTGGTTGTCACGAAGCAGCAAATGAACGTGCATGTCGCAATCGCAGGAATGGCGGCAACAGTCGGTAACGGCAAGACGGACTTGAACACCGCCACCCACAGACCGAGCCAAAAGATATGCATCAGATACATCCCATAGCTGAGTTTAGAGAGTTCCAATACGAAGCGCGGAGTTTCGGGAAGTTCAATACAACTGAACATCAGGAACGTGCCGGCCGTAAGCAACACACAGTTGATGGTGCAGAAAGCCCACCCTATTTCCAGCACGGGCGTGGGGAGTATTTCTCCGGGAACGGCCTGAACATAGAACGAATATATGGTAATAGCTGCACCAATGAGCATCGAAACAATTCCGATAATAAAACGTTTGGAACGGTTCCAGGTCAGATGGACATGTATATAATGTGCGAGCACAAGATAGCCTAAGTAACCGGAGAAATACCACAGCATATGGTATTCGTTCCAAAAGCACTGTCCCCACACTTCTCCGAACCAACGGTTCAGATATGGCATACAGGTCGACAAGAGAAACAACCCGATAAAGAAACGTTCTTCTTTGACCGTCACTCTGCTCAACCAGGGCGAGATGATAGGAATAAACAGGTAAATGCTGATCAAGGGATACATAAACCATAGATGCCCGGCCAGCGTCGGGAAGTTCAGAAATATCCGCGACAGATCCTTGATCGAGGTCGCTCCATCAATCTGCCCCCACAACATCGGCAGAGTACTGTAGAGTATCATGAATATGAAAAACGGTGGTAGAATGCGGATACAACGCCGACGATAGAACTGCCACATGGTCTGCCCTTCCTTCATCGGCGCAAGAAGAAAAGCGGAGACTATTATAAACAACGGCACGGCCATACGCGAAAACCCATCGTATATGGACACCCATAGCCGGTCTGACTCATTTGCCAGAAAGGCTTGCGGTCCCACCATGTCCGTCGAACCGGGGGCACCGTAAAAGTTTTCACTGGCGTGGACGACCATAACAAGGAAACATGCGAACACGCGTACATAATCCAAAAAAACTATACGTTTCATTTTTTTGCTTAATTACTATATTAATAAGAGATTTAATTCTTTAGGCGAAGCATGCATTCATGGCGGAAAATTTCGTAATTTTCCAGATACTGCTTAATTGGTGGCAAAGATAGGAAAAAAGCCGGAAATCCTCTCAAACAGGTTTGAACAACCAGGGCAACCGCACCAAAACCCGGAAATCGCATGAAATATACCAAAGAAAAAAACAGAGCCTTTTTCTCTAAAAACGGCTATAAAAATAGGTAAAACCGGGTGGTTTTGATTGTCCGGCAAGGCACTTTTGTTGCCGGACATCCCCATGTTGCCCCCTCTTACACCCGGATGTACCGACTCTCTACACCCGGATGTTAAGGATGGCAACATGGGGGTGTTTACGGAATTATCTGCTTGTTTCTGCTAAAAAAAGAGAGGGCTTTTGTGAAATGAAGAACCGTATTTCGCCAATTTAATACCTGTTATATTCGTTTTTACATTTGTTTATTCGATTATTTTATATGCTTTTTCAAAAGCAAAAGAAGGCAACACACTGGTTTTCAATTATATGATAAAAGCACCATGTGTCAGAAGTGATAGATGAGTGATAGAGGAAAACGTCCTGTATCACTGCCTCTAACGCTTGAATATTAATAGCCATAACCTTCGTAGTGATAGAGTGATAGAGGATTTGTGAAAACTCCGTATAGAGATTACAACCTTAGAAAATTGTGATACGGTCACCCTGTTGAACAACTAAGGCAATTACAATTTTGGTGCGTAGCCTTGATATTTCATTGCCTATTCGAATGAGATTCTATATTTTTGCGGTTTTGAATTTCACTGTACCAATACGAAATGTCAAATATCAAATCAGAAATTGATAAATGGTATGAGAACTATATAGATGAGTTGTTCGCCTATGGAATAGCCTTTGGAGTGGAAAAAGATTTTGTATTAGATGCAATACATGATCTCTTTTTGCACTTGTTTGAATCGGCTGATAAAATAGAAATTCTCGGTTCTCCGAAATCCTATCTGTTTAGTGCTCTCAAGAACAAGATAATAACATCTTTACGTAAACAGGCGAACTGGCTTAGCTTAGAAGAAGAAGTCGAATATAATTTCAAAATAGAAGTTGATGCCGAAGCTTTAATGGAGGATGAAGAAGAAAGAAGAAACTATGAGAAAGAGGTTGAAAGCCTATTGAATTTATTGACAAACAAGCAGCGGGAAGTCATATATTTGCGCTTTATCAAAGCACTCTCCATACAAGAAATTTCCGAAATACTTAATATCACTCCCAAAAGTGTGCGAAAAATGATCTACCGTGCCATAGAACGTATGCAACAAGGAAAAATTGAACTATTGTTTCTACTGATGTTCCTGAGATAAACAATAAAGAGGGGCTGTTTTGCCCCTCTTTAGCATTACGAATAACTTTTTGTACATTCTCACTTGTCCCAGAACGGAGCCTGAACAAGTGTCGGGTCTTTATCTATTTGATCTTGATAGATCGGATACCAATAGAATTTACGCTCGTAGACACGTTTGATATATTGCGTGCGCTTGAAGAATGCAGCAGCATCATTTGGATCATCCGACAGCTTCGTTCCACTGAAATTCATACCATACATAGGTTGATTCAACACTTCTTCCGCTTTCTTCCAACGACGGAGGTCTAAATAACGCAAGCCGTTTTCACAGCAAAGTTCTACGCGACGTTCATGATAGATCGCTTCGCGCACCTCATCCTGGCCGTTCAATGGAATTTTATCAAAGCCATTACTATCCTTTCCGGTTCCATACTGCGGCATACCGGCACGTTCACGAATCAAGTTCAGATACTTCAAGATGTCAGGATTACCCGGATCGCACTCATTCAAGGCCTCGGCATAATTCAGATAAGCCTCGCCCAAACGGTAAAGGATGCCCGGACGATACGGGTGAATTCCATTACGACTATTTTGTTCAAGCGAAACTTTCTTACGGTTCAGATAACCGTTTTGCGGAGCGTCATGCGTAGGGCCGCCGTCTTGTTCGTTCGACATCATTTGTACTTCACGCCCCGCTTGATGGTACCACTGACGATTCCACATCACCGTCAAATAGAAACGAGGTTCACGACCGACATACATATTGTAAGTGCCGGAGGCAGCCACTTGATTATAGGTACAACCATCTGCTCCAACCGAGTCGACTGTAGCTCCCGGACAATTACGGTAAAGATTGTACTTAGTTTTACGGATATCCTTTTGCGCAGAAAAACCGCGTTCCGTATAGCCAGATTCCTTGTTGATAATCGGTTTTCCATAATTGCCATCATAACCGGTAATCGGAAGGGAACCATCCTTCATGGCGAAGGCATCGACCAATGTCTGATAGACGCCCAAACCGCCGTTACCGGATGCTCCACGCGGAGTGGCATGCCTTTCAAACTCGCTGAAATCACAATCGGAACGGATGAACAGAGCTTCCGGATTCTGATCGCCGCGCAGGAAAAACACATTATAACAAGACATGAAAGGATCAATACTGCCATCGGCATTATATTCACGTACCAAATCATGACCGGCAGCATGTGCTGCTTCGATCAACTCCCGGTTAGCATCAGCGGCACGTTTCCATTTTGCAGGATCGTAAGTTTGGCTGAACCGGAATTTACCATCATAATTTTTGAAACCTGCATACCATTCGTTCCCATTTACCAACGGACTTGCAGCAAACAACAACATACGGGCACGAACCGCCAAACACATGATGGAAGTGGCACGACCATAAAATTGTGTAGATTCATTCAAGTAAGAAGCCGGAAGCTTTTTGGAAAGGTCAACCAACTGTGCATCAATCCAATCTACCATTTCATCGAAAGGCATTTGTCCACGCATCAAATTCGGATCATTCACATCTGCAAGATCATCAAAGAAAGGAACACTGCCGTGTGCCTCAATCATCAACCAATAATAGTAAGCAATCAAGAAACGACATTCATTTTTCATCCGTTCGATATCAGCTTCGCTTACTCCTTGATCCGGCAAAGCATGAGCATTCTTAATGAATAAGTAAGCTGAGCGAATACGAATTGGATTTTCTTTCCAAATGGCAGCATCCCAAGTTGAACTAGTAAACCATTGTCCAATAATAAAGTTTAGAGAGTTTCCCCACCATTGGTACCAACGTTGCGACGGATCAAGATCATCCCCCATAGAATCGTATCCCCACGTTCGCAATAACGCCCAATAAGTATCAGGCACACGATTGTAGACACCAGATAGCCAGTCTTCAGTACGAGTCCTGTCATTGAAAACCATTTCCATTGTCAACGTATCATCCGGAGCATTATCCAAATAGTCCGAACAACCACACATAAAAAGACTTGACAAAGCTATTGTTATGTATTTAAACAGTTTCATAATTCTATTTTATAAACTTAAACTCAAATTAGAAATTAACATCAATACCGAATGAGACAGATTTCATAATCGGATACTTCGCACCGTTCTGCGTATCAAGTTCCGGGTCCCAGAGATCAAAAGCCGAGAATGTCAATAAGTTTGACCCTTTAGCATACAGGCGGATATTTTCCAATCCGATCCGACTCATCCAACGTTTGGGCAACGTATATCCGACTTCTATATCCTTCATACGCAGCATGCTCATATTACGCAGCCACCAAGTCGAATTCTGGCTATTGTTCGTATTCACCCCATAGCTTAAGCGCGGATAGAAAACATCTTCACTCGGGTTTTCCGGAGTCCAGCGGTCGTTGTAATTAGTCATGACATTACCCAATGTCCCTTGTGAAGAACCAGGAAGAAAATTCGACACTACACCGCCTATGAAACGATGAGTCTTACCGTTTCCTTGGAAAAAGACATTGAAATCGACCTGCTTGTAACGGGCTGTCGCCCCGAAACCATAAACAATTTCCGGATTGACCGTTCCTCCCATGGCAACCTCATCCTTATTCGTAATTGACCCGTCACCGTCTATGTCCACATATTTAATATCACCGGGACGCACGCTGTTGAACGTATGCAATGGAATACCTTCTTTCAACACCTGTTCCCCTTTATCGTTAGTAACAAAATCATCTTCCGTAAAGAGCCCGTCTGCCACTAACCCGAACAGTTCGTTCACCGAATGTCCCGTCCGCTGGCGATTCGTTCCCAAAATACCAAGCGCTTCGTCCATTTCGATTATCGTATTGTGGGCATACGTAAACGTTCCTCTGAGACCAATGTGCAAATCTTTTGTAATCTGTTGGTTGTAAGTCAGCGACAAATCCACACCGATATTATCCACCTTACCATAGTTTGCCCACGGCGTTTTGCGGAATCCGGCTGCCGACGGAATGTTGTTACGCTGCATAAAGATGTCCCGACGCTGCTCTTTAAACCAATCCACTTGCAAATCCAAGGCATTCCATAAACCTATTTCGGTTCCGACATTCAGTTTCTCAACCGTTTCCCAAGTCAGATCCGTCACCCCAAATTCTCCTTCAAAACGGGAAGCACGGTTATAATCGTTGTTGACTCCCCATTTATAACTGCCATCCGTATCAATGGTCGGCAAGAAGGCAAAACGACGGCCATCCAACTGGTCATTACCGGTCAACCCCCAAGAAGCACGGAATTTGATCTTAGAAAAAGTATCTTTGTATTTCTCCATGAATTTTTCCTCTGAGAGCATATAGCCGACAGCCACAGAGGGGAAGAAACCAAAGCGGTTCCCTTTCGTGAAGTTTTCGGAGCCGTTATATCCAAAGTTAAATTCGGCAATGTAGCGATTGTCATACGTATAGGAAGCACGTCCGGCGATACCCATGCGGCGGAAAGGGACGACATTGCCGTCCTGATAGTCGCGTTGGTTATAAAGAAACATGGCGTTGACGGCATGTTTCCCATCAAACGTACGATCGTACGTGATATTTCCTTCCAAGTAAGTAGCCTTATTCCCCCATTCGCCTTTGTTTTCCGTATCGAGGAACTCCTGTCCGTCCGTTCCGACACTCAGCAGTAAGTTACCCTCCTCATCACGGCCCGTAGCCGGATTGTAGTAGGTTGGTGTACGAGACCGTTTCACCCACGACTTCGAATAGCGGTCAAAAGAAAACAGACCTTTGAATTTCAAACCGGGAGTAATAAATTTCAGATCTTGTTCAACCGAGAACAATGATTCAACTTTGGAGCTGGAAGTTGTCTGATAACCATGTTGCGTTGCTTCCGCCCATGGATTTTGCCGGTTCTGTATACGCACATCACGTCCTCCAGAATACTGTATAGGATGTACAAACGGAGGTGTGTCAAACGCCTGATTCCAAATATCCTGTCCACTGACAGCCATACCGTTCTGTTCTTGCAGGTAACCACCGATACTAATGCCCACAACAGTCGTCTTCGTCACATTGATATCCACATTCGAACGAATATTATATTTGTTCAAGCGTGTAGACGAATCCCAATCCTTACTTTCATCCCGAACAAAGATGCCTCGTTCACCATAATACGATGCGACCAACGCATAACGAAGGATATCGCTACCACCGGTAATAGTCAAATCTCCACGCGTATTGGAAGCCATGTCTTTCGATACGGCATCCAACCAATTGACATTCGGATATAACTCCGGATCTACATTATTACGGTAGTTGTTGATCATTTCCTCTCCATAAAGCGGATTCGGATTACCGGCATCCATATACAATTCATCCATTAACGAAAGATAATCTACCGAACCGATATAATCAGGCAACTGTGTCGGCTTGGTAAAACCTTGTTCCAAATGGAAATTGACTTTCGGTTTCCCCAATTGACCTCTCTTCGTTTTCACAAGGATGACACCGTTTGCACCTCGTACGCCATATACAGCACTAGCCGCTGCATCCTTTAGTACAGAAAACGATTCGATTTCGGCAGCCGACAAGTCATCCAGCGTGCGCTCAATCCCATCGACCAACACCAATGGCGAAACACCAGTCCCCTTAAAAGAAGAGATACCGCGAATCCAAAAATCCGAACCATCAGACCCCGGTTCACCATTACGTTGTACGGCAATCACACCAGCCAATTGTCCTGCCAGATTGTTAGACACGGCACGGGTAGTCCCTTGTTGTAACTGAGCAGGCTCTATCGCTGTGATAGAACCGACTACAGAAGCTCTTTTCTGAGAGCCATAGCCGACAACCACCACTTCATCAAGGCTATTAGACTCTTCTGACATATTGACATTGATATTGATTTGTCCACCAACCTTCACTTCTTGCGATTCAAAGCCGATATAACTGAAGACTAGCACTGCATTCTTATCGGGAACGCTGATAAAATAATTTCCATCGATATCCGTCGTCGTACCGATAGTCGTACCTTTGACCAATACGTTGACTCCGGGCAAAGGTTCCTGTTGGGCATCTCTGACAGTTCCGTTGATTGATATTTTTTTCTCTTGCTGCGTTTTTTCCTCTTTCCTGATAATCATCACCTGCCTGTCGTTAAGGAAATACGTCAGATTCGTACCATCCAAAACTTCCGATAAGATTCGGTCAATGGTTTTATTCTTAATATTCACATCGACATTCCGGTATAATTCCGCACGAACTGCGTCAGAATAAAAGAAACGATATTCACTATTTTTCTCAACAGATGCAAAAACATCACTGATCGTTGCGTTGGATAATTCCAATGACAAACGCGTAGACTGCGCATATGATTGTTCAGCCCAAAGTACAGGGCTAGGAATCAAAAATAAATTTGCGACTACGCATGCTGTGTACAAATTTCTTTTTAATTTTTGATATTTCATGATAGCATAAATTATTAAAAAAAATCACATGATTCATATTACCAAATACTTGGTTTCAATTAAACTTCACTTTGTATGTTTTCTCATAGGCTTTTTATTATTTATGAACATATTCTATTTTTATTACTTCATCCCGATGGCTAAAAGAAATAGAGAGAGTCCGTTGAAGTGTCTGCAAGACTTGGTCAATGTCATCAAACAAGACCAAATTACCCGAGCACTTTATCTGCCCAATCTCCATAGGGCAGTCAAAACGGACACGATAATAGCGTGATAAGCTGTTCAACACCTTTTGCAAACTTTTCTCATGAAATTGAAGTACACCATCTATCCATGAGATATAATCATAAACATCAACGTCCTTGACGGTCATTTCTTCTTTTTCAACCATCAGACATTGGTTAGGTTGAATTGTCTGTCCATTTCCCTGGTTATTCTTAACAAAGACGCTTCCTTCTTTTAATACGACAGTCTGGAAAATTTCGTCATCATACGCAGTAATCCCGAAAGAAGTACCTAAAACCTGTACTTCCATTTGATTCGTTTTAACATAAAAAGGCCATTGGGGATGTTTGGCTACTTCAATATAGATTTCCCCGTTCACATAGAGCACTCTTTTCTCTTTCTCGAATGTTTCAGGAAACTGCAATACCGTTCCTGAATTAATCCATACTTTTGTCCCATCAGACAAGATCAATGAAGATCGTCGCCCATTTGGGACACTCAACATGTTCAGATGTTCGTCTTCTTTTTCCTGCTCAAAATGTTGCTTTCGATCAATTGATTTTATTTCTATTTCAGCAACTTGTACATTACCCTTTTTATCGACTGAAATTGTAGAATTATCCGTAACTTGTATTTTTTCCTTTGACAAATGAAGTTCAACTTCTTTTTGTTCCGGATCCACTTTGACATCAGCCAAGACCGAAGTGCTCAATTCCACATTCGACACTTCTTGATACTGCAAGTATAAAGATCCCAAAAAACAGACTATCAACAAGCAAGCAGCCGCAAACAGCCAACTCAACCTAATATATTTAGGCTTACGGTGTTTCTCGTAATTATCCAGAATTCTTTTTTTCAATGCAGTCTTTTCCGCAAAGGCAAGTCGTACGTGGTTGAATTTAAGTCGGCAAACCTTCTCTCTAGCCAACATCAAAGTCTCCGCTTCTTCAGGATAAAGTGACAAATAATTCTCCTTCCATTGTTTATCCGATTCCTCTGTAGGAAACAGACACCAAAGAATAAAAGATTTGTCATGTAACAATTGGTCTATATTTTTTCTATGTCGCAGTTCTTCCACTTTGAGTTTGTTTTACCAAAAGACAAAAGAACGCCCCAAATGACCCCATCTTATTCGTTAAACACTGTTAACGACCAATTTTTCTTTTATCTTGACATAGTTCTCCCAAAATTTCGTCTATTCTTTTACAATCTACAACAACATAAAGAACCCGCGTATGGACGCCTGAATCGAAAGTTTAAAGAAGAAGGGAATGAAATAACGAACAGGCGTCCATAAAGGAAAATCAAAAACTGAACTTTGCCCCCGCATAATAGGTGCGGGGAGTTCCCGGACCGTAAATGTAGCCGGAGTCACGGGTTGCCCCTTTGTCGAAGTCATTCTGATAGGAATCGAACAGGTTCTGGATACCCAGATTAAGTTGCAAGGTCATGGCTACCGTCAACCTGAAATCATAGCTCAACTTGACTCCCAATTCAAAGAAATCCGGACTCTTCACCAAAACATCCGCCGTCCCATTCACTTCAGACATCAGATGAGGTACATACATTCGCCCGGTATAATTACCGTTAAACGCTATTGTAAACGGTTTTACCGGTGTATAGGATGCAGTGAAATAACCGTACAGATTCGGAGTACGCAAAATTTTATCGCTATACCGCTCCGCATCCGTCAAATGTTCCTTATCCGCGCTCCATTCCTCTGGTTCGTCATATAAACTCCGTTGTACCGTTATACCTGCCTGTATCTGTACTTTATTCCTCCAGACAATCTTTCCCTCCAGCGTAGAACCGTACACCTTTGCCCCCGAACCGTTGCTGCGAGTCTGCACCAGCGAACCATTTTCCGATTCTACAGGGGCTGACAAGACAAACGGGTCACTCAATTTCGTATAGAATCCTTCCAGTAACATATTCACCTGGAAATCTCCAAAATAATGATACCAGTCGACAGACCCGTTCACGCTCCGCGAACGCTCTTCCTTCAGATTCGGATCCCGCACGATCGAGACGCGCGCACCTCCGACATTACTGATATGCAAATCTTCGTCAAAGGCCTGCGGGGCACGGAAACCTTCGGCATAGCTCAACCGGAGATTGACGTCGGCTGTCGGATTATAGCGCACATTGGCACGTGGACTGAAAACAGCCTTATCCATAATGCTGTTTTTATCGACACGCTCACCGATAAGGAAGCTCCATTTATCATTTTTCCACTCGTTCTGTGCATAGGCGCTCCATACGTTTATGATCTGATGCAAGGATGCCGGCGTATATTTTTCGATCAGTTCCTGCAAATACTGTCCGGTAGCCGTCGGATCTTCCGCCAGGGCCGCTTCCCGGTACTTCTGCTTGTCGGTGGCACGATCGTCCAGATCGTCGTGACTGAACTCGATACCTCCCGTCAGATCGGCAGGCATGAAGAGGCATTTGTCAAAACTGTAGATATACTGCGCTCCCGTCACTCCTGTGAAATCCGTCGTCCGGCCATATGCGCTGTAATAACTATCACGGTGGATATGCTGTCCGGACGCATAGAAGCTGAGGTTATGTTTCTGGTTCGGAGTGAAAACATTAAACTTCAGGCTTCCCGTATTAATCGAATGTTGTAACTGTTCGACAAGCCCGGCCTCACCCGTTCCGTTGAGCTCGGGGTCTTCGGCGATATGCGGCGGAAGTTTCATTCCACTACCGCCTCTACGATATTCTTCCATATGATGGTATTCAATATTCAATTTGGAGTAGGCACTGGTCTTATAGAAGCCGTTGAAACCAATCGTCTGATTTTTCAGCTTTGGAAGCTCTGAAAAGCCGTCTCCATTCGAATCCCAGGCCGAACGATAGCGGTTTTGCCCATAGATATAAGCTCCCATCTTATTGTCAGAAGATACCCACGAGAGGTTGAGGGTCGTATTGTTATCATACGCTCCAGATCCGTCCAGATTAGAGATCGTATGTCCAAAGGAACCGGAATTGCGAATGGGCTCTTTCGTTATGATATTGATTGTTCCGGCGATAGCCGACGAACCGAACAAAGCAGATCCTCCGCCCCGTATCACTTCGACCCGTTCGATCATATTGGCCGGAATTTGTTCCAATCCGTACACGCCAGCCAATGCGGAGAAGATAGGACGGGAATCAATCAATATCTGTGTATATTTTCCTTCCATACCGTTGATGCGGACTTGCGAGTAACCACAGTTCTGGCAATCGTTTTCGACCCGGACGCCCGGTTGGAAAACCAGCCCTTGTGCCAATGTCGTGGAGTTGGTCTTTTCGAACACGGTCGGGCTGAGTACCTTCACCAGGGTAGGCGCCAGACGGCGTTTCGTCTCGTTGCGGTTGGCAGAGACGACCACTCCTTCGAGCGATATCAAATCTTCTTCAAGCTCGAAATTCAGTTCCTGCGTCTTCCCTTTTCCGGTCGTTACTTTTTTCGTAACTGTCTTGAAGCCGACAAAAGAGACTTCGATCGTAAACTCTCCTTCGGGGAGATTTTTTAACATATAATGCCCGGAGTCATCGGTCACGGAACCGATCGTCGTTCCTTTCAGGATGATTGTTATTCCCGGCAAATGTTCACCGGTCGCCTTATCCACGACATGCCCAAAAATATTGGCATCCGTAGGGCTCGTCACTTCTTTATCATTTTTATAGGTGTTTGCCATTATTGCCGAAACGGCATAGCAAAGGCATAGGAAAAGTATATAAATTTTGTTCATTGAGATGTCTTTTAAAAATTAATAATATAGGAAGTGGTAGGTATACAGAACTGCCTTGTTCCCACGTTAGACACGAGATCACATAAAAGCCGGCCATAAAAACATCTGGTTGATAAGGCATGTTCTTTTACGGTCTCGCCGCAAGATGCAGGGGCAAGTAGATTTTTGACATATCGTCATTAATTATAAAAAAAGACAAATGGTGGCGCACGAAGCGAAACCTTCCCCAGGACGGGGCGAAGGTGATCCGGATAAACCGGACAGGTGGATAAAACACAAAATGTTGCAAGAAACGCAGCAATTAGCACTTGTGCAAAAGCAGCACCGCTGATTTGAATAGTCGAAAGTTGGTGCAGCAACTGGAACTCGGCGTAGTTATGTTCTTTCTTGGGAGTCCCGTCGTCATTTTTCTGATAGGGATGGGAATGGACGATCGTCACCCCGTTCACTATATGAACGTGGGTAAAAGCTATCAGGCATCCCAAATACGATATGAAAAGTAATGGGAGCGCAATCCTTAAATATTTCCTTAATCCATCCATTTATCGGGAAGTATAGACACAACAGCCACCTAGGTGACAAAGTTCACAAATTTAACGATAATATCCAATCCCTATTTACAGGTAAAACAGACCTCCATACTACCTACATATAGTCATTTTCAGGATCGAGTTATCGGTAGAATACATTCAAATAAAAAAGGCCTCTCTCACGAGAAGCCTTCTTCGATTTTAGTTTCGTTGTCTATGCAAATTAGCAATTATGATTATATCTGATTATTTTATTCTTTTATAACCGTAAACAGCCAAATCACCCAGTTCCTCTTCAATACGAAGTAACTGATTGTACTTAGCCATACGATCGGAACGGCTCAAAGAACCGGTCTTGATCTGTCCACTGTTGGTGGCAACGGCAATATCGGCTATCGTAGCATCTTCCGTTTCGCCGGAACGGTGGGAAGTCACGGTCGTATAGCCGTGGCGATGCGCCATTTCGATCGCATCGAGTGTTTCCGTCAGCGAACCGATCTGGTTCACCTTGATCAGAATGGAGTTTGCACAACCCTCCTGGATTCCTTTGGAGAGGAAGTCCACATTTGTGACAAACAGGTCGTCGCCCACCAATTGGCAACGGTTTCCGATCCGCTCTGTCAGTTTCTTCCAACCTTCCCAGTCGTTTTCGCTCATACCGTCTTCGATAGAATCGATCGGATATTCATCGATCAGCTTCTCCAGATATGCGATCTGTTCGTCTGCCGTACGTTTAACACCTTTCACTCCTTCAAACTTGGTATAGTCGTAAACACCGTTTATATAAAATTCAGAAGAAGCACAGTCCATACCGATCTTCACATCCTGTCCGGGCACATAGCCGGCAGCTTTGATAGCAGCGATAATTGAGTTCAAAGCGTCTTCCGTTCCTTCCAGGTTCGGTGCAAAGCCTCCTTCATCACCGACAGCCGTGCTCAAACCACGGTCTTTCAATACCTTTTTCAACGCATGGAACACTTCCGCTCCCATCCGCAAACCCTCCTTGAAACAAGAAGCACCAACCGGACGAATCATAAATTCCTGGAAAGCGATCGGAGCATCGCTGTGAGAACCGCCATTGATGATATTCATCATCGGCACAGGCATTACATAGGTGTTCGTGCCCCCAATATACCGATACAGTGGAATATCGAGATAGTTGGCTGCCGCCTTTGCCACAGCAAGAGAAACCCCCAAAATCGCATTGGCCCCCAAGTTAGATTTGGTTTTCGTCCCATCAAGTTTCAACATCGCATAGTCAATGGCACGCTGGTTCAAAACCGGCATTCCCACCAAGGCCGGGGCAATCATCTTATTGATGTTTTCAACCGCTTTCTGTACGCCTTTACCTCCATAGCGGTTCTTATCGCCGTCACGCAGCTCCAACGCCTCATGTTCTCCGGTCGAAGCACCCGACGGAACAGAAGCACGCCCCATTACACCAGATTCCAACCATACATCTACCTCAACAGTAGGGTTTCCTCTCGAATCGAGGATTTCACGTCCTGTAATCTTTTCTATTCTCATTTGTTTGTTATTTTAAAGTGAGGCAAAGATAGAAGGTAGAAAAGAAATATAAAATCACCATAAATGACTATTTAGCAAGCTGTAAATACCTACAAATAGGTAACTTCATATTCCTTTTCTCGCAGCAATCGAAGTGATGGTTAGCCTTTCAGTTTCAACAAAAATTTCGCTCTGTCGACAATATAGCGGATATGCGTGCCTTCGCCGATCACATCTGCCGAATCCCTGGCAACCAACGAGAAGGTCAACTTCCGCCCTTCCACCTCAACCAGTGTCGCTTCCGCATGCACTTCCTCACCTTCACCAGAAGGACGAACATGTGTCATGTCCATTTTAGCACCGACAGTAGTCGCCCCTTCGGGGAGTTCAGCCGCTACGGCCAACATTGCCGCATTTTCCATCAATGCTACCAAAGCCGGCGTTGCCAATACAGGCAAATCTCCCGATCCCATCGTCAATGCGAAATTATCCGGCTGCACGACAGTCCGGCTGATATGTTTCAATCCTTTTTCCAACATAGTCACTTCATTTTTAATCGTTCCACATTCTGTTATTCTTTCACGGAGTCTAACGAATCCGGCGCCAAAAATAATGAATTTGTTTTTTAATCCGTTTTTTGTACAGACAGACTTTTTTCATACCTTTGCCACAGTTTTGGTTTCACGGCTCCCAACCGCTACGGGAGGCGTGATGAAAAGGGAATCAGGTGCGAATCCTGAACAGACCCGCTGCTGTAAGTTCCTCTCCAAATCTTTGAATACGCTACAAGCCACTGTCCGTCACCGGATGGGAAGGCATTCAAAGACGGAACAAGTCAGAAGACCTGCCAAAACAAACATAGTTTTAAAGCTTTCGGGAAATAAAGCTACAAAACATCGAGTCAAGTCATTCTTTATCCCCTTACATAAAGATATCATTTCTCCTTGTGTGTATTCCCTTAAGCAAGTCATGAACACTATATCAAGGATTAAAATGAAAGTCTTTGTACATGTATTCCTTTTGCTTGTCTGCCTGTCGCAACTAAGTCTGACGGCACAAAACAAAATTACGCTCTCCGGGAAAGTCACCGATCAGCAAGGTACGCCCCTGTCGTTGGTAACGATCGCCGTCGAAAACACGGTCTCCGGCACTTATACGGATGACAGTGGGCTTTATTCCCTACAAGTATCCCCTGGCAAACACACATTCGTCGTATCCTCCTTAGGATACCAAACGATCAAAACCTCACTCGACCTTCATCACAACAAAACCCTCGACTTCAAACTGGAAGAAAGTTCCGTAAACATAAGTCCAGTGGAGGTGTATGGGAAAACACAATCACAACAGTTAAGAGAAAGCGCACTTTCGGTTAATACTCTTGACGTTAAGCCTGTCATTAATTCGCTTAATAGCCTGAATGAATTAGTGAATCGTACAAGCGGTGTCAAAATACGCGAAGAGGGAGGCGTAGGTTCCGATTTCGACCTCTCGATCAACGGGCTGTCAGGTAATTCCGTCCGCTATTTCATAGACGGTGTTCCCTTGGATAGCAAAGGAAGCTATGTGACGCTCGCCAATCTGCCCGTCAACCTGATTGACCGAGTGGAAATCTATAAAGGCGTAGTACCAGCCTCATTGGGGACGGATGCATTAGGCGGAGCTGTCAACATTATCACCCAGGCAGAAAAGAAAAGCTTCATGGACGCTTCTTATAGCATCGGTTCCTTCCATACACATCGTGCCAACCTGAACGCACAGTTTATGGAACAACATACCGGATTGGTCGTGCGTCCTGCCATCGGTATCAGCTATTCGAAAAACGACTACCGGATGAAAGACGTGCAGATGCGCAATGAGACAGGTGATCAATTCATCTACGGCAACCCAAAACGTTTCCATGACGGCTATTTTTCGCTATTGGCACAGATAGAAGCTGGAATCACAGGTAAGTTTTGGGCTGACGAATTTTTCGTTTCCGCTTCCTACTCCAAAACAGACAAGGAACTGCAGACCGGATCCATACAAACCAAAGTTTATGGTATGGCTGAACGTAATTCGGATGCATGGAACGTATCGGTTCGTTATAACAAATATAATTTCATGACCGAAGGCATGACATTGAAAGCAACTTTGTCACATACATGGGATCATTCCATTACTATCGATACTGCTTATCGGAAATATTATTGGGATGGAGGCTATATCGTGAGCCAACGCAACGAAATCAGAGGTAATGAACCTTCTATACGTCATTACAAACGCCCTCTGACTATCGTGCGTGTCAATTTGGATTACCAACTGGACGGACATCACAGTCTTAACCTGAATTATCATATGAACCGGACCGGAAATGATCGCTATGATGATTTGGACCAAAGTTTCGAACCATCAAACGATGCAGTTACCAAACATATCATCGGACTGACCTACAGCCAGTCGTTTTTTGATGGGAAAATGCAGAATGTATTCTTTGCCAAAGATTATGTGAATCACCCGAATATCCGGCAGACCGACCAGTCCACCGTGACGGGATCGGACAAAGTGCAAGGCTCTACTACCAAAAATTACTTTGGATATGGTACCGGACTGCGCTATATGTTCTTCGACCCATTAGCGGTAAAGGTTTCTTATGAACACAGCATACGCTTGCCCATCGCCCGTGAATTGTTAGGCAACGGAACCACCATTTATGCAAATGTAGCGCTGAAACCAGAAAAAAGCAACAACGTCAATCTCGCCTTGTTCGGCACATGGCATCCTGCCAGCAGACATACTATCTATTACGAGGCAAACGGATTCCTACGTTATGTGGACAATTATATTCAAACCTCCGTCATTGAAAAAGAGGGTATGATGCAGTTTGTCAATGATCCTGCCGTCCATATCAAAGGCGTAGAAGGGGAAATTCGTTATGATTGGGACGGTCGATTACAACTCATGGCCAACGTCAGCTATCAGGACGCCCGTGACCAACAAAAATACAAAGAAGACGGCAAACCATCCGCCACATACGACAACCACGTACCCAACCGTCCCTGGCTATTCGGCAGCGCGGAGGCGAGTTATACGTTCCACAACCTCCTACTACATGACAACAAGCTACGTTTAGGCTGTACATTCCAGTGGGTACATTGGTATTTCCTGACGTGGGAAGCCTATGGCAACCGCGATACCAAAGCCCGTATACCTTCACAGCATATCTGCAATGCCAATATCACCTATTCATGGAAACACGACAGCTACAACATCTCACTGGAATGTTCTAATTTTCTCGACGAAACAGCTTATGACAACTATAAACTGCAAAAACCCGGACGCGCATTCTTTGCAAAATTCAGAGTATTTATCAATTAACATTCATATTTAAAAACAAGAAAAAATGAAGAAGTTCAAATTTGCATTACTCACCTTCATGACAGCCCTGATCTCACTTGGTTTCACGGCTTGTTCTGATGACGATGATTTGAAAAACGTGTCTGTAACCGGTGTCACGATCACTCCTACCACACTAACACTAAAAGCAGGAACTACAGGAACACTGACTGCGACTGTCGTTCCTGAAAATGCAGCTGTTACAACTGTCGCTTGGAGCAGTTCGGACACGAATATCGCTACAATAGAAAATGGCATTGTAACTGCAATTTCCGAAGGTTCGACTACAATCAAGGTAAAAACGGACGACGGTGGATTCACTGCCACTTGTGAAGTGACTGTAACCAATGATGCACCTGCCTTCGACGAAAGCAAGTATCATTTCGACCTGTTTCTGACCGTAGGAAAACATGGCGGCATGAGCAGCAAGAACACGACGGTTGTCAACAGCGTCAATAAACTGACAGCCGATATGGGGACTATCACTGTTAAAGGTGAAGGAACCGAATTGGGAGACTACTCGATGGAAAGCATCTCGAAAGGGAAATATTACTATCAGATCCCTTCAAGCAACGACCGTTTCGTAAAATATCAGATCAAAGATAACAAAGTAATAGAATGTGCATCATCTCCCTTTAAGACAAATACATACAAAGTACGCTCCTACACCCATGCCTGGATAGATGACAACACGCTTGTTGTCATGGCTGCCAACGGCGATGCAAGCAAGGTCATCTGGAGTAAGCTGAACACCGATAATATGTCGATTCTGGCAGAAGGCACACTGGACATCCTACTACCGGAATCAGAGGTTACAGGAGAAGAAACAAAGAAATTCACCACATCGGGCATCCTTACCTATAATGAAAAAACGGGAAAACTGTTCTATTTCTATTACGGGAAGAACGGTCTTTCAGGAAAGAGCGGCAAAACCACTACTGCTTTTTATACAGCAGTGCTCGATCCTGTCACTCTGGCGGTAGAAAGCAACAAACGCAACTCGCTTGCCCGAGAAATGGCGGGAAGTGCCTACGGCGAATTGATGCAAGACTGCGTAATGTATGATGAAAGCGGTAACCTCTACCTCGCCGCAATCACCGAAAAGGGCGATTTGGAACAAGGACACCTGTTGCGTATCAACAATGGTGAAATCGATTTCGACGCCACTTACGAAGGATATCCGGATGCAGACGGTAAATTGCTCACCATCCAGTATTTGGGAAACGGCAAAGCTCTAGCTTATGCACGTAACGATGCTGCTGGTACAGCAATTGACAGTTACAGCCATTATTATTCTATCATCGATCTTGCTACAGGCGAAAGGACACGTTTAAGCTATGAAGGAAAAGAACTCGCTTACAGTGGCGGCCGTTTCTCACAGCGTTCTGTCGTCTTCAACGAGAAAGCCTATTTCGGTGTGAACACTGAAGCCGACACTAATGCCATCATCTACATCTACGATACAAAGACAGGAGTTGTAGAAAAGGGAGCAGAAGTGGCCGGCGAATTCTACTTCGACATGATCCGTGTGATAGAAAACGATTGATCCATTCCTAATCTGCCTGTATCTATTTAAATAAAAAGGTTGTGCGGGAACAAGACTGTTTCGGCACAACCTCTTTCACCAGAATTGATTAGTTTCGGGGGCTTGTTAGCAGGGATATCGCTCCTCATCACGATTCTTTCCGACAAATAAATCATTCTGCCCTTTACATTCATACCTAAAAATAGGTAGGACTTTTTTCATTATACCTACTGATCGGTATTTACAAGACTTCCCATATATTGGAACTTTGCATTCCGAATTCTAAATTTGAATTAGTAAATAATACCGATTGTAAAAATGAATCTATCCGCCCAAAAGATACATTCCGAAACAATACCCGATAAACAGGCCGACAAAGCATTGATGCCGGAGAACCTTTCATCTCTAACTCTTATGTTGATCAGCCTCTTTTGGATAGCTATCATATTTATCCCAATCATCCTAATCCGAAAGAAAGCCCTCAAAAAGGACTGGAAAAGGAAATAACGGCATTGATAAAAACAATACTACAACAAGCGGAGGATCTTATCATGTATCACCCCGTTACTCGCCATCACCTGCTCGGCAGAAGGCCAAGTGTCGCCACCGGCAAAGTCTGACAGCCTGCCACCCGCCTGCATCAGGATCAAGCCGCCTGCCGCAACATCCCACGGGCCGAGATGTCCTTCTATCCGAGCATCGAATCGCCCACAAGCGACGTAACAGAGCTCGGCCGCAGCAGATCCCAACAGCCTCGTCCCCCCGGCATAACCATACAAACGATCCACCAGCTTTTGGGCGATCGGACGATAGTGGTCGGAATCATAGGGGAAACCAAGCGCAACAAAAGCCTTATCCAAAACAGCTACATCCGTTACCCGTATTTCTTTACCGTCCAGATAAGCCTTACTTCCTTTCCAAGCATAAAAACATTCATTGCGACAGACCTCATATACAACTCCCAACAACAGTTCTTCCCTATCCCGCAAGGCAATACTGACACTGTAAGGAGCCATATCATGGATATAGTTGGAGGTCCCGTCGAGCGGATCGATCACCCAACAATACTCCTCGTCCGTCAGGCTTCCCGAACCCTCTTCGGCAATAAACCCAGCTTCGGGAAGCAATGTCGAAAGTTGTTCGACCAGACGCCGTTCGGATTCTTTATCTACATACGAGACATAATTGTGTGCACTCTTTTCCTCCACCCGCTCCCGGTCGAACTTTTGCCGTTCATCACGCAGAAATGCACCGGCTTTACGGGCTATTTGCCGTACTTCCGCACAAAGGTATTCCAGATCCGATATTCCAATCATCGTTTAATCTTTTTATGTTCAGCCTTAATATAACGGCTCCAAGCAGTTATTATTACCGTTTTATCGATATTACTTCTTTATTTTTAATTTATTCCCTATTTTTGTTAATGGAATGTCAAACAAAACAGGTCCTTTAACCGTTATGATTATAACGAAAACACACAATAAGAACAAATGAGACGTTGGATGAAGCGAATAGGGATCATATGCCTGATACCGGTGGTATTGGTCATCTTGATTTCAATTCTTTTATATATACCCCCCCTCCAGAATTTCGCTGTGCGGCTAGCCACCGAATATGCCAGTGAAACAACCGGTATGAATATCGGGATCGGGCAGATACGTCTTTCCTTCCCACTGAATCTGACGGTCCGGGACGTGAAAGTCATAACTCCTCCCGACACGTTATTGTCACTCGAAAGTTTCCAAGTTAACATCCGTCCGCTGCCACTGCTGAAAAAAGAAGTCTTGGTGGATGCGATCGACCTGCGCGGCGTGAAAGCTAATACAGGCAACCTGATCGAGGGAATGGAGATCAAAGGTACTTTAGGAAAGCTCTATGCTAAAGCAGACCGTATAGACCTCGGAAAAGAGATCGCCCGGCTGAACAAAATCGACCTTTCGGACACAGCCATCACTCTCCTGATGAACGACACGACAACAAACAAGGATACGACATCGACGGCGGTCAACTGGAAATTGATGCTGGATCAAATCGACCTGGATCGGGTAGCGTTTGCCATACAGATACCGGGCAACTCGCTGCGTCTTTCGACTTATATCGACAAGGCTGGATTAACCGACGGGATAGTCGACCTCGGATCGGCACGCTACAGTGCTTCCCAGTTTCTGCTGTCCGGCTCTTCCCTGAGCTACGACGGTAGCTATAGTGACCCGGCGCCGGGTTTCGATCCGGCACATATAGCCTTGAACGATGTGAATATCCGGATCGATTCGCTTTTGTACGGAGGCAGGGACATCAGTGCACGGATCAAAAAATTTTCTGCTAATGACCGCTCGGGGTTGACGCTCAGTTCACTGACCGGAGACATCAGCAGTGACAGCACGACGATACAGGTTCCGGGGCTTCTGTTGAAAACACCTTATTCAGAGATCCGCCTGCTGGCAACCGTTCCCTGGAATACGTTCGACAATACACCGAGCGGTACGCTCCATAGCCTGCTGACAGCCTCGGTAGGAAAAGAAGATGTATTTATCTTTGCCGGTCCTCTCCCCAAGGAGTTCAAACAAGCCTATCCCCAAAAAGAAATCAGCCTGACAGCCGGAATAGAAGGGAATCTAGCTGCTTTACGGCTGCGCCAGCTGAAAGGCGAACTGCCTGGCATCTTCAATCTGAATATCACAGGAGAAATGAGGGCCGTGGCAGACAGTATCCGCCGTTCGGGTAAGTTTCAGCTGGATGCCCAAACCGGGAATCTTGACTTTGTTCTCAGCATGCTACCGGAATCCGAACGGTCACGCTATAACCTTCCGGTAATGAAACTGAAAGGGGAAGCGACTTTGCAAAACCAAGAGTACCGCGCCGACCTTTTGCTCACGCAAGGCGAAGGCAAGGTAGGACTGACTGCACGTTATAACCCCGTACAAGCGTCTTACTTGGCTAACCTGAAGATTGACAGCCTGAAACCAACCGATTTCTTACCCAAAGATTCCCTTTACCACCTGGCCGCCTCGTTCCGTGCCGAGGGGAAAGGGTATGATCCGTTCCACGTTTCCACTTGGGCTAAATTAGAGGGGAAGATTACGAATATCGAGTATGGGACATACACCGTATCCGACGTAAGGTTAGACGGTTCGCTGGAAAAGAACTTGTTGAAATTCGACCTGCTCAGCCATTATCCGCTTGCGAAGATGGATATGTCGCTCAATGCAACCCTCCACAAGAAGAAAGTGAATGCGATGCTAATCGCCGACGTGCAAAACCTGGACCTATACGGCATGCACTTTATGAACGATTCGCTGGCGACCTCCTTCCAGCTTTTCGCAGAGGCGGAAACAGACATGGGAAAGAATAACCAAGTGGACGTTACCCTCGGTAACTGGGAACTGATAAATCCGACCGGTAAGTTCCACCCGAAAACATTGACTCTACACGCTCACAGCGATAAAGACACTACCCGCGTCTCTTTCCACGCCGGAGACTTTGGAATCGTCCTGACCGGAAATGCGGATATCGAGACGATGACCGATAAGTTCACGAAAATAAACGAAGGTCTCACCCAACAGCTAGAACGCGATTCGATGATCGACATTCCATCTTTCCGTCCGCTCCTCCCGGATATGGACCTGAAAATCACAGCTGGTAAGGATAATCCGATCTACAACATCCTGCAACAATATTATATTACCTTCGACAACCTGAATATCGAAGCCAACACTTCACCGGAAAAGGGTTTCTTCCTCGATGCCGATCTCTTCAACCTAATGCAGGACACAACACGGATCGACACGATCTGCCTCATTGTCCGGCAGGATTCGCTCGGCTTGTTGTACGACACGAAAGTCATCAAGACAAAATACAGGAAACAACAACCTTTCACCGCCAGCTTGCTGGGAAAGCTCCGCAATACTTTTGTCGATGCCAAACTGGAATATACCGACGGCCAAGGTAAAACCGGTATCCGGTTAGGGGCTCGTGTCGACAAGGAAAAAGAGGGATTGCGCCTGCATCTTTTCCCGGAAGACCCGATACTGGCTTTCCGTACATTTAAATTGAATACCGATAATTATATCCTGTACCGCAACATAAAGGATATTGCCGCCGATGTCCGGCTGACCGGCGAAAACAATGCTTCGCTCTGGATCCATTCGCTTGCCGGAGAAGAAGGAATGGAAGAAATCCATGCCGAGCTAAGCCAGATAGACCTAGATGCGATCACGAAGGGATTCCCGGACCTCCCTTCCATGCGAGGGATGCTTAGCGCCGACTTGCAGTATGCCCCTTCGGACAGCAGCTTCATGGTTGTGGCGGACGCTCATATCGACAGCCTGTTCTATGAAGGGGGACGGGTAGGTGAACTGATGTTCAACACTGTTTACCTGCCACTTAGCGACAAGGAGCATCAGGTCGACATGCACCTTTTCCGCGACCGTAACGAGGTTGCGGCGATCAATGCCTATTACAAAATGGGAAAAACGGATTATCTGGACGGAAATATGAACATCACCGCCTTGCCATTGGAGATGGTAAACCCGTTCATTCCGGACAAGATGGCCAAACTGACGGGAGCCTTGCAAGGGGAACTGGCGATAACCGGGACCACCTCGGCTCCTGCCGTCAACGGGTATGTGCGGATGGACAGCTCGGCGGTATATGTCACGGCAGTCGGTTCTTCCTTCCGTTTCGACAAGCAGGATATCAAGATCAAGAATAATCTGATCAGTTTCGACAAATACAACATCTATGCATCGGGGACCAATCCGTTCGTAGTCGACGGAACGATCGACATTCACAATCTTTCCCGAATGACGGCAAACTTGAAACTGACAGCCCACGACATGCAACTGCTGAATGTGAAACGCAATAAGGAAAGCATGGTGTACGGCAAGCTGCTTGTCAACCTCAACTCGACTGTCAAGGGACCGCTCGACGCCTTGATCATGAGAGGAGATTTACAACTGTTGGGCGGGACAAATGTCACTTACGTGATGCAGGAATCCCCGCTCACAGCTCAAGACCGCTTAGCAGACCTTGTGACCTTTACCGATTTCTCCGATACGCTGCTGACCCGCCGATACCGCCCGGAAGCCCCCCTGCCCATCGGCGGACTGGACATGCTGATGACCATCCGGATCGATCAGGCTGTGCGTCTGAACGCAGACATCACCCCCGACCAATCGAGCCGTGTGGAACTGGAGGGAGGGGGCGACTTGTCATTCCAATATACGACACAGGGTGAAATGATCCTGAACGGACGTTATACACTTTCGGGAGGCATGGTAAAATATGCCATGCCGATTATTCCGCTCAAGGAGTTCACGATACAGGACGGTAGTTACGTCCAGTGGAGCGGCAACCCGATGGACCCGATGCTGAACCTGACAGCAACCGAGCGGATGCGGGCATCCGTCACACAGGACGACGGCAGCTCACGTCTGGTCACCTTCAATGTCGGTGTGGCGATCAAACAGACATTGGAGAACCTGCAACTGCAATTTATCCTCTCCGCACCGGAAGACCAGTCCATGCAACAAGAATTGGACAAGATGGGCGAAGGGCAACGCTCACAGATCGCCGTTACGATGCTTGTCACAGGGATGTACCTCAACATGAGCGATGTCGGCGGCGGCGGAAAGAAACCGAGCCTCGATATGGGAGCTGCCCTGAACAGCTTCCTGCAAAGCGAGATCAACAATATCGCGGGTAGCGCCTTGAAGTCTGTGGATATCACCTTGGGCATGGAGCAGTACGACCAGAACGGCACAGGATCGGGCGGGGAGCGGACAGATTTCTCTTTCCGTTTCGCCAAGCGGTTCTACAACGACCGGATCAGTATCATACTGGGCGGACGTGTTTCGACCGGACAGGATGTCAACGCCGGACAGTCGCAGCAGTTCATCGACAACGTTTCGATCGAATACCGTCTCGACGGCAGCGGAACCCGCTACATCAAGCTCTTCCACGACAAGAACTACGAGAGTCTGCTGGAAGGCGAGATCACAGAAACCGGTGCCGGTATCGTCCTGCGTAAAAAGATGCTTCACCTCCGTGAACTCTTCATCTTTAAAAAAAACAAGCCCAAACCGGTAACGGATGACAAACAAACAGAAGAGAAAAAATGAAACACATCAAATATATTGCATATATTTCGTTATTCCTGCTTGCTTCCTGCTCAACAACGAAGAATTTGCCGGAGGGAGAAGTTTTATATACGGGAATCAAGAAGATTGAAGTGACGAACGAGGACAAAAGCAAGGAAGGGGAAGAGGCGCTGACGGAAATAGAGGCCGCTCTTGCCTATCCGCCCAATAACGCCCTGCTAGGGAGTTCGTCTATCCGTATCCCTTTGCCGTTCGGACTATGGATGTACAATGCATTCGTGAACAGAAAGGGAAAAGTGGGTAAATGGATATTCAATAAACTGGCATCCAAACCCGTTTTCATCAACACGGTCAATCCGGAAGTCCGGACAAAGGTTGCCTATAACCTGCTTCGCGAATACGGATACTTCAACGGAGCTACTTCCTACGAGGTGGAACCGGACCCCAAGAACCCCAAAAAGGCAAAGATCAGCTACAAGGTGGAGATGAACAATGCCTACACATACGACAGCATTGCTTACGTCCGGCTACGGCATCGCATCGACACACTCGTCCAGCGCAACATCGGCGACCGGCTTCTGCGCGACGGAGATAATTTCAATGTCGTACAACTCGAAGCCGAACGCCAGCGCATCTCTTCCCTGCTCCGTAACAACGGGTATTACTATTTCCGTCCCGAATTTATCAGCTATCAGGCCGATACGATCATGAATCCCGGAAAGGTGGCACTCCGTATCTCCACAAAGCCGGGGTTGCCACGCACCGTACTGCGCCCCTGGAAGATAGGCGACATATCGGTATTCCTGAACGGCTACAACAACGAGCCACCGACAGATTCCATCCGGTATAAAGATATGACCATCTTTTACGAAGGGAAGTTGCGTGTCCGTCCGAAGGTGCTGTACGACCGGCTGAAATTCCGCCCCGGCGATCTCTATTCGCAGCAACGGCAGGAAAAGACCCAGACCGGCTTCTCCCGTCTCGGCATTTTCCGTTATTCGGAAATGCAATATATCCCCAAAGATACCGCCCGCCGTTGCGATACGTTGAACTTGCAGATCAACACCGTTTACGACCTTCCTCTGGATGGCGAACTGGAACTGAACGTGACTACCAAGAGCAATGACCAGACAGGACCGGGCGCCATTTTCAGCGTTACCAAACGGAATATATTCGGAGGAGGGGAGACATTCGGCGTCAGTATGCGCGGTTCTTACGAATGGCAGACCGGCAAACGGGTTTCGGGCAGCAGCTCGGCGATCAACAGCTGGGAGTTCGGTATCAGCGGTACGCTGACTTTCCCGCAGGTACTTTTCCCCAGTTTGATAAAGCATGATACGAAATACCCTTCCAGTACCTCTTTCCGTATCTATGCGGATCAGTTGAACCGTGCCAAATTTTTCAAGATGCTGGCATTCGGTGGAAGTGCCTCGTATGAGTTCCAGCCATCAGCGACCAGCCACCATTCGGTGACGCCGTTCAAGCTGACCTACTCGTTGTTGCAGCACAGAACACATGAATTCGACTCTATCGTAGGTGTCAACAAAGCGTTAGGGCGAAGCCTCGAAGACCAGTTCATTCCTTCCATGGGGTATACCTATACATATGACGATTCTCCCATCACCACCAAAAAGCACCATCTCTGGTGGCAGTCTTCCTTCACACAGGCAGGTCTTATCCTCGACGCGGCTTATGCGATTGCCGGGAAGGACTTTAACAAAAGAGAAAAGAAGTTGTTTGGGAATAAGTTCGCCCAGTTTGCCAAACTGACGAGCGAAATACGATACAACTATTATCTCGGAAAGAAGCAACACCTGGTCGGACGCCTGATGGCCGGAGTCGCATATAGCTACGGCAATTCGATCACGACACCTTACAGCGAACAATTTTATATAGGCGGTGCCAACAGTATCCGGGCTTTCACGATCCGAAGCATCGGACCGGGCAGTTATCGCCCAACCGACTCAAAATACGGCTATTTGGATCAGACCGGTGACATCAAATTTGAAGCCAATCTGGAATACCGTTTCCCGATTTTGGGCGATCTGCACGGAGCGACTTTCCTCGATGCCGGTAATGTTTGGCTGCTACGCTACGACAAAAGCCGCCCCGGCGGACAGTTGAAATGGGGCCGTTTCCTGAAAGACCTGGCTTTAGGAACCGGTATCGGACTACGCTACGACCTGACCTTCCTCGTTATCCGCCTGGATTGGGGAATCGGCTTGCACGTACCGTACGATACGGGGAAGAAAGGCTATTACAATATTCCGGACTTCAAAGACGGCATGGGCGTCCATCTGGCAATCGGTTATCCGTTCTAAAGAAACGGTTTCGGATATGCTTACCGCTTCAGGAACGGCTCTTGGAGTTTCAAGACAGTTTCTTCTACGAGGAACCCCAAGTCCCATTCTCTACAATAGAATCCGCTTACAAACGGGCTGTTATATAATCGATTATGTCCAAGCACAGATTGGTTGTCTGATCGTTCACATCCAGTTCGGGATTCAGCTCGACCAGATCCATCGACTTGATCAGATTGGTGGATAGTATATGTTCGACGAAATCCTTGAACTCGTCCGGCATCAACCCTTCGCACACGCGTGTCCCTGTACCGGGTGCAAAGCGGGGATCGATACTGTCCACGTCTATGCTGAAATGGACATTCCGTATCTTCCGTTCCTTTAGCTTCCGTTTGATATCTTCGGCAACAAAACCGATACCCTTCAGGTGGATCATGTCCATCGTATAAACGCTTAACTGCTCACGCTCGATCAAAGCCTGCTCCCCTTCATCCAGGCTCCGGGTCCCGACCAGGAAGACATTCTGCGGGTTCACCTTATTGCCGGGCGCATAGATATTGACTAATTCTTCGCTCCCCATCCCCATCAAGGCGCTAAGCGGCATCCCATGAATATTGCCGCTGGGAGAAGTCTCGCTCGTATTGATGTCGCCATGCGCATCCAACCAGATGATACCGAAATCATCAAAGCTCTTTCCCACCCCTGACGCACTGCCCAACCCTAACGAATGATCTCCGCCTATCACCAAAGGGAAAGCCCCTCCGCGCAACGTGTCGTAGACCAGCTCTGCCAGGTTATTATTGACTTCGACAATCGCATCCAGATATTTCAAGCTCCGCCCTCTGGCAAACTTATCCGCCTCCGAAACCAAAGGGACATACAGATTACCCAGATCGAAGGCCCGATGTCCGTTTTTACGGATAATCCTCATCAGGCCCCGTTCACGCAGATGGTTCGGAGCGCGCTCCACACCTTCGCGGTCACACCCTAAATTGAGAGGTACTCCTATCACATTTATCTTCATAGGCAATCAAAATTGAGCGAATGTATCTTTAATAATGCCAATAGCCTCCATCATCTGATCTCGGTCAATGACCAACGGGGGAGTGAAACGGATGATATGGTCGTGCGTTGGCTTGGCAATCAATCCTTTTTCTTTCAGTGCCAGACAAATATCCCAGGCCGCTTTTCCACCTCGCGGCTCAGTGACAACAGCATTCAAAAGTCCTTTTCCGCGCACCTGGCGGATCATCGGATTGTCGATTTTCTCCATTTCACTGCGGAAAAGGATACCCATTTCGAAAGCATTCTCCGAAAGATGCTCGTCACGCACCACCTCAAGGGCAGCTATCGCTACACGGGCAGCCAACGGGTTACCGCCATAAGTGGAACCATGTTCACCCGGAGCGATCGTCAACATGATCTCATCGTCGGCAAAGACCGCCGAGACAGGAGTGACACCTCCGGATAAAGCCTTACCTAAAATCAGTATGTCAGGATGGACATTCTCATAATCACAGGCAAGCAGTTTACCGGTGCGTCCGATACCCGTCTGGATCTCGTCGGCGATAAAGAGGACGTTATGTTGCCGGCAGAGGTCATAACACTTACGCAAATACCCCTCGTCGGGGACGACCACGCCAGCCTCCCCTTGTATAGGTTCCAGCAAGAAACCGACTACGTCCGGATCGTTCAATGCCTCTTCCAATTCGGCCACATTATTATATTGCACTTTGATAAAACCAGGCGTATAAGGCCCGAAGTCCGCATACGAACTGGGATCGGTACTCATAGAAATGATCGTGATCGTCCGTCCGTGAAAGTTCTCGCTGCAGACGACGACCTTCGCATGTTCAGGGGTTATCCCCTTCACCCGGTATCCCCAGCGCCGCGCCAGCTTCAGAGCCGTTTCGACCGCCTCGGCTCCGGTGTTCATCGGCAACAGTTTGTCATACCCGAAGAACTTGCAGGCAAACTCCATGTACTCTCCTAAAATATCGGCATGGAAAGCACGCGACACGAGTGTCAACTGCTGTGCCTGGTCGGTAAGTGCCTTAATGATCTTCGGATGACAATGCCCTTGGCTCAGGGCGGAATAGCCAGACAGGAAATCAAAATATCGTTTTCCTTCCACGTCCCAAACATAAACACCTTCTCCCTTCTGGAGAACGACAGGCAGGGGATGATAGTTGTGCGCACCAAACTTCCCCTCACGGGTGATGTAATCTTCCGGTCTCATCTTTATTCAGATTTAAAATTAGCAGACTGTAAGCGTTTCTTACGTCCTTGTCCCAAAGATAAGAAATAAGGCTAACATTATGTCACCCAAAAGAGTATGTTAAGAAACATACGCCAGTGTCATTCCTTTCTGTCGCCATCGGACAGATGAATGCCGGTAGTAAAAGGAGTTTCACCGCTTACGTCTGCCTCCATCAGGGATAAAGTCGGGCTCCGGAAGGTTCTATTTAAATGACAATCGCCATGCTACTGTTGTCAAACAGCCTGCTCATAAACCTTTTGCCTTTAGTCGAAAACCTTTTCGCCCTTGGTCAAAAGCCCTTTCGACACAGGTCAAAAACCTTTTCGACTAAGGGCGAAAAGTAAAGGAGTGGTAGTAATGCTGTTAATACCTGTGTATTTGTTGATTAATTAATAATACAATATACATATTTGTAGATCACGTAACAAATAAAAAAACAGTAACTATGAAAAAGGAAAAATAAGTGCCCGGAGCTAATTCCCATCAATAAAAGCGGGCCATCCAAACTTGTTGGACAGCCCGCATTACATCTGGCGTGTGATAATATATTTGATCTTGAGAATTAAAAGGGTTTGATAAAATTATTACTTTACTACTCTTTACTATTTATTAGTCTTTAATGCTACCGGTTTGAATAAAAAGACAAAAAGGATCAACAAGACGAACGAGAACAGGGTCGAGATGGCAAAGACGACAGGCCAATCACATTTATCCCCGTCACGGAAAAGGCCGATCAGCCAGCCATTCCAAAGCGTCCCGATCAGGAAGCCGATGCCCCACACCAGGAAGAAGAGCAAACCCTGTGCCTGTGCTTTCATTTCTTTTGGAGCCACATTGTCCGTATAGACCTGGCCACCGACAAAGAAGAGGCCGAAGATCAACCCGTGTACGATAATCCCGATATAATAGAACCATTGCAGACCGGTCTCCGCACCGATATAGAACGAAGCATACCGGACCACGAGAGCGATCATACCGAAGATCAAGGTATTCTTAATCCCCGACTTTATCAGTATAGAAGTGGTGATGACCAGGAAAAACATTTCGGCCAACTGCCCGAGGTTCAGCGTCACCGTTATATTCTGCACATGCTCGTCGGCGAGAATCATCGAACCATATACATGGTACAAGTTGAACGGGATGATAGCCAAGAACGTCAGAATCATAAAAACCCGGTAATTCTTATCCTTCATCAGGGAGAAAGCGCTGAAGCCGGTTATATCCATCACCGAGATACCGGCACTCTTATCGACCGAAGGCGGGGTGTGCGGCAGTCGCAAGTTCAGAAGCGCAGCCATGAAACAGACAGCGGCGCCGCAATACATCGGCAGGTTCGTATCATCGAAAGCGGATAAATGCATCACATGAAGGGCGATCACGCTGAAGATACCGGAAGCTACCCATCCTACCGAACCGAACATACGGATACGCGGGAACTGTTCCGAAGGCGTATGGCTCATGGCGATCGTACTGGTCAGGCTCTGTGTCGGCATATGGCAAAGCATGGCCAGCACGACACATGCCATAAGAGGAACAAATGATGTCTGCTGGGCAGCCAGAAGCAAAAAGGCACCTGTCAGTATATTCAATACAGCCAAGATCTTCTCTGCGGCAAAATAACGGTCGGCTATCGCGCCGATAAAAGAGGATGCCATCGCACCGATAGCCATCGCACTTAATACCAACGAGACTTGATACACTTCCAATTTAAGCGTATGGGAAAGGTAAGCGGCTAAAGGAACCCACCAGACTGCACTCAGCATATACTGCATAAACATCATTGTGCAGAGTTGAACCTTCGTTCCGATTCCTTGTTTTGTAGTAAGAGTATTCATATTATTAGAATAAAAGGTTTTTATTACCTGTGTTTCACATGGTACAAATGTATCGATTCCTCCACGGCCGGTTTGTTTGACCTTGTTGCAATCTTTTCCGTATTCATCTCATTCTCTGCCGTTATCACCCTTATTGAGATGATTTATGAAATCCGTGACACAATAAAAGGAAATCCATAATACATTTTTCAGTATCTTTCGCCCATAATAGCAAAGTCATATATGAAACATCTGAAGTTAATCTTATCCATCCTATTCATATTTTGTCTCACCCGGACATATGCAGACGACAGTAACTATCTTTTCCGCCATTATCAGGTCGAAAACGGACTCAGCGACAATATGGCCACTTGTTGCGTGCAGGACAGGAAAGGATATATCTGGATCGGGACACGCGACGGTCTGAACCGCTTCGACGGATATACGTTCAAAGTATTCCGTAACGACCCCGACGAAACCGAGACATTGGGAAGCAACTGGATCACATGCCTGGGGTGCGACATGAACGGCGACTTGTGGGTAGGGACGCTTTCGGGATTATATCAGTATGACGATGAAAAGGAATCGTTCCGGCACATTCCTTTCACAGCAGACAAAGGGATCGACATCTTCCAGTTCGACAAAGACAATAAACTATGGATACTGATGGACGGTAACCTGATCCGGTTCAATACGGAGGATAGCCAGTTCCGTATCTTCGCTCCGGAAGACAACCAAAGCTACACCACTTTTTGCATTACCCGCGAAAACAGTATCTGGATCGGGAGTTCGGACGGGTTGATTTCATTGCTGAATCCGGAAGACGAGACGATGGAGTCCTATAATGTATTCGCCCACTCATCCCCGAACACGCCACGGAAACTTTCCATGTTATATCCCTCTCCTACGACTGATCGCATTTACATCGCTTTCGAGCATGACGACGTGAAGATATTCGACCCGGCTACACGCGACTACCAGGATCTGAACATTCAAAAGATCAACCAGCTTACGATCCTGATCAACAGCTTCCTCGAAAAAGACAAGGACGAATTGTGGATCGGGACAGACTCCGGATTGTTTATCTATAAGATCAACACCGGCGAGTGTACCCGTATCCGCCAGGACCCGTTGGACCCATACGCCTTATCGAGCCATTTTATCTCTGCATTCTGCCGGGACAGGGAGAACGGCATCTGGATTTGTTTCCACCAAAATGGCCTCAACTACTATTCTCCTTTCCGTCCTTTCCATGTGCATTATCCTTGGGACGGGCAGTATTCGATGAAAGGAGAAGTGATCCGCGATATCTGTACCGATATATACGGTAATATATGGGTCGGGACGGAAGATGCGGGCATCAACTGCTTGGAAAAGAAAACCGAGACATTCACCAACTACCAGCCGGTTCCGGGAGGAAACGGCTTGTCGCACACCAATATCCGAGGCTTGGCTGCATCAGGCGACCGGCTCTGGATCGGGCACGTTATCCACGGCATCGACTTGATGGATATCAAGACGAGAAAGGTCATCAAGCATTACAACCTGCTGAAAGACTCGCTGACGGTAAAGAACAGCACCGTCCGCTGCATCAAAGTATTGCAGGAGGGACAAGTCTATGTCGGGACCGATGACGGTATCTATAAATATGACTTCCTGAACGACCGTTTCCTGTATGCCCCGCAATTTCCTCCTTTCGCAGTAAACTGCATCTACGAAGATCGCTTAGGAAGAATCTGGACCGGCATGTTCAACCGCAGTTTCTATTATAATCCGATCAGCAATACCGGCATGTATCTGCCGTACGACAAATTGAACACCCAGCGCCACAATTTCGTTAATGACGCCTGCGAGGACAAAGACGGCAATATGTGGTTTGCTACCGTAGAAGGGGTTATCAAATACGACTTCCAAACCGGCGAATCCCTACATTACACCGTCAAAAACGGTATGCCGAGCAATGTTGCCTTCCGCATCCTACCTGACGAAAACGAAACCTTATGGATCAGTACGGCCAACGGACTGGTCAGCCTGGAAACAGGAACCGGTAAGATCACGACCTACACGGAATCCCACGGACTCATCACTCGCCAATTCAACGATAACTCCGCCTTCAAAGACAACGAAGGGACTTTCTATTTCGGTTCGGTCAAAGGCTTTATCCATTTCAAGCCATCCGAAGTAATCCCGGCAGCCGAGAAGATGAACGTCCACTTGGGAAGCCTCGAAATCCAGAATGAAGCCGGAGAGAAACGCATCATCAACTCTTCCGCCGAATCAGAGGCTAAGAAGATCACGCTGACCTACAAGCAATCCACATTCAGCATCAACTTCTCCGCACTCAACTTCATCGCCCCTAAATCCATCCAGTATGCATACAGGATGGGAAATATGGACAAGGAATGGATTCCGATCGGAGAGCGCAACACGGTCTATTTCGCAGAATTGCATCCGGGTGATTACACTTTCGAAGTACGGGCCGCCAACCTGTCGAACAACTGGAGCGACACTCCGACACAACTGAATATCACCGTTTTGCCCCCTTGGTGGGCATCGACTCCGGCATATGCTTCTTATATTGTCATCATTCTCGCCATCATCGTCGGCTTCTTCTGGTCTTGGCGCCGGAAAACCAAACGGGCAATGGCCTACAACATGCAGTTGTTCGAAGATCAGAAAGAGAAGGAGCTGTATCAGGCCAAGATCGATTTCTTCATCAATATTGCTCATGAGATCCGTACACCGCTCACCCTGATCAAGAACCCGCTCGAACGTCTCCTGAAATCCGACAAGATCGGGGAAAAAGAGAATAAGTCGCTTACGTTGATGGATAAAAATGTATCCCGCCTCCTGTCATTGGTCAACCAATTGTTGGACTTCCGCAAAACGGAGATAGAAGGATACCGCCTCAGTTTCGTCCGAACGGAGATCGTCTCGCTCCTAAACGATACAGCCAAGCGGTTCCAAGAATCGGCAACGGCACACAACCTGTTGCTGAACCTCGATTTGTCTTTGCCGGAATTGTACGTGTTCGTGGATAAAGAAGCGATCACAAAGATATTCAGCAACCTGTTTACGAACGCAATCAAATACGCATCCGGCAGCATCATCATACGCCTGCAACTTTCTCCCGATTATGAGACATTCACGATAGACTTTATCAACGATGGCACTCCTATCCCTGCAGAATTAAAGGAAAAGATATTCGAACCTTTCTTCCGGGTTGAAGGAGGCGCTACGGATAAACCGGGGACAGGGCTTGGATTGCCCTTGGCACGTTCACTGGCAGAGATGCACCACGGTAGCTTGCAGTTGGAGACTTTTGCCGACAGCCCATCCATGACGATGTTCCGCCTGACCTTGCCCGTCAAGCTGCCCGAATCCATCAAGCAGACAGAAGAAGAGGCTATAACGCAAGCCGTACCTCAAAAAATAGAATTCGTCCACGACGAATCGCGCCCGACGATCCTGATCGTCGAAGACAACAAAGAAATGGCCGTTTTCATCGCCGATGAAGTCAACCAGTTATATAATGTAGAGATAGCCGAAAACGGAGCCGAAGCAATCACGTTATTAAAGAAACGCAGCATTCAACTGATCATCAGCGACGTGATGATGCCTGTCATGGATGGCTTCGCCCTTTTGAAAGAGGTAAAGACGGAGATCGAATTCAGCCATATCCCGGTCATCCTGCTGACAGCCAAAAACACCATACAGTCACGCCTGGAAGGTCTGGAATTAGGAGCCGACGCTTACCTGGACAAACCCTTCTCCACCAACCTGCTGATGGCGCAGATTTCCAATCTGATCTCCAACCGCGACAATATACGCAAATTCTATTTCAACTCTCCGATAGCGAATATGAAATCGATGGCCTATACCAAAGCAGACGAGAGCTTCCTGGAAAAACTGAATGAGATCATCAACGAGCATATCGGCAATCCAGCCCTGGATGTAAACATGATCGCAGACCTAATGCACCTGAGCCGCCCGACTTTATACCGGAAGATACGTGCCATATCCGATCTGACTCCTAACGAACTGATCAAGATAAGCCGTCTGAAAAAGGCTGCCGAGCTGTTGATACAGGGGAATATGAAGATCTATGAGATTTCGGAAGCTACAGGCTTCAGCTCCCAGTCTTATTTCTGGTCCGCCTTTATCAAGCAATTCGGTATGAGCCCGTCGAATTACGCGAAAGAGAATAAATAGAAAAAGGTGTGCCTAAACAAAATCCAACTTACTAACAGAAATAATTCAGGCCCGGATCACACGATGTGAAATCCGGGCCTGAAAGATCGTGATGAAACACGTTTGGCCTTATTCCTGATTAGCAAAAAAATTCTTCAATGGATTCGTATACATTTCCAAGATTTTCATACGCAAAAAAGCTTCATCCTTGTTCGGTAATACGATCTTATCCAACTGACCTTGCAGATAATCTTCAAACTGCTTTTTATCTTTCAATCCATAGTGTTCGCTGAAACGGCGTGTGCCTGTCAGCATATCATAGGCAACATAGTTGCAAGGATAAAAACGATAGTGCTTGTAAATCTCCTTATCGATAATGGAGGCGATAGCGGCGATCAACTCGTTCTTTTCCATATTCGGGTCCAATTGCGCCAACTGATCGTTAATCGGCGACGTCAAGGTGAAATGAACACGTCCCTTGTTATTCAGTATACCGGTTTCCATGCTCAACAGGTCGTCACGCTGGCTCTTCACAAAGTCCGGATCATCGCGTTTCTGCTGAAACTCCTTTGCTTTCAGGAAATCGCACGGATCGAACTCGTACGAGATTGCAACCGGAAAAATATTCAATTCCATCAGGTTTGACAGGATATCCTTGTCGCCACTCATGTTCAGCATCTTCAAGATACTGCCCTGGGTACGATCATCCGAATCCTTGGCACGACCTTCACGTTGCGCAATCCAGATGGATTCTTTCGTCTCCGTGATCGTACGACGGATATAAGCGGAAAGGACTTTGCTCACTTCCAACATCTGCCGCACCGGGACATTGCGTTTCACGATGAAGCTATTGTTCAAACGGACCAACGTTTCGATCCACGGACGGATCAATAAGTTATTACCGATAGCAACCTGTGTCATTCCATACCCTACATCATACAGCATAATGTTCAAGAAAGAAGCATCCAGTACAATGTCGCGGTGATTAGAAATAAAGGTACAAGGCTTTTTGTCCTTCGGCAAACGGCTACGGCCGGAAATCGTCAGTGAGAAAGTGGTTTTATTTGCCACCATCATTACCGCTTCATATGCCAACTTCGCTTTGAAATCCTCCTTTGTCTTGAAGGAACGCATGGTTTCTGAAAACTCTTTCCAATTCACATCCGGATTTATATACCGAAAGGCCCGCTCAAAATCTTCGTTGGCTATCAGCGATTCGATCGCGTCTTTCACCTCGTCGTTATTCAGCGGACGGATATCGTCAAAATCATTAATAGGAACTTCCATATTTTTATAATTGACAATTGACAATGGACAATTGGCAATCGACAATTCGTTTCTCATATAATTGGCAATTGGCAATTGTTCATTGTCAATTAGTTAAACTCGTTTTCTATAATATCTGTCATCACATCTTTCATCTCCAGACCGGCAGCCCGTACCTGCTGTGGGATAAAACTGGTTGCCGTCATGCCAGGAGTCGTATTGACTTCGAGCAATTTTGGTTCACCGTCCGCCGGAATGATATAATCCACACGGATCAGACCTTTCGCCCCCAATATGTCGTAAATCCTCGATGTCTCGCGTTGCACCTTTTCCGTCAGTTCGGCTGAAACACGGGCGGGCGTGATTTCCTGTACCTGTCCGTTATACTTGGCGTCGAAATCGAAGAACTCGTTATCCGTTACGACTTCGGTGAGCGGGAACACCACCTCCTTATCGGCTGTCTTATAGCAACCGCATGTAACCTCGGTCCCGTCGATAAAACTTTCGATGACCACTTCCCGGCCTTCACTGAAAGCCTTGTCAATCGCCGGCTGGATAGCCGAGGCTTCTTTCACTTTCGTCACTCCGAAACTACTGCCGCCGTCGTTCGGCTTCACAAAGACCGGAAGCCCCAAACGACTGACCACTTCTTCGTCTGTCACAGTCTGTCCTTTAAACAAATGTATAGAACGGGCAATATCGACACCGAATCCCTTCAGATAATGATTGCAGGCAAACTTGTTGAACGTAAGTGCGCTTACAAACATACCACAAGAAGAATACGGCATTCCGATCATATCGAAATATCCTTGCAGACGTCCGTCTTCTCCCGGAGTTCCATGGATCGTAATATAGGCGAAATCAAAATGTCTGATCTCGCCGTTCTCACGGAAACTAAAATCATTCTTGTCTATTGGTGTGTGTTCCCCGCCGGGAAGTTTTACCGCCCATTCGTCTCTTTTTACGATGGCAATATATACATTATATTTGTCTTTATCAAGAAAAGAGAAGATTCCTTCCGCACTTTTTAATGAAATAACGATTTCGGAAGAATCGCCTCCGGCTACAATAGCAATGTTCCTTTTCATCATCTATAATTCTTTAGTATTTGCATATACACGCCATTTATCGATCAACGCAGTCATGTCGGCAGGTATTTCGGAATCAAAAAACATTTCCTCGCCTGTAGTCGGATGAACGAAACCCAGCGTCTTGGCATGGAGTGCCTGCCGCGGGCAAATGGCGAAACAGTTATCGACAAACTGTTTATATTTAGAAGAGGTTGTTCCTTTCAGGATCTCGTTTCCGCCATAACGTTCGTCGTTGAATAGCGTATGCCCGATATATTTCATGTGGACACGTATCTGATGCGTACGTCCGGTTTCGAGGCGGCATTTCACCAGCGTGACGTAGCCCAGACGTTCCAAAACGGAATAGTGTGTGACCGCCGTCTTCCCCTGGTCGCCTTCGGGAAAAACAGTCATCTGCATACGGTCACGCGGGTTTCGGCCGATATTGCCTTCGACCCGTCCTTCGTCATCGCGTACGATGCCCCATACGAGTGCACGGTATTCGCGCTTGGTCGTCTTATGGAAAAACTGCATGCTCAGATGCGCCTTTGCTTCCGGCTTTTTGGCGACAACCAATAAGCCGGACGTATCTTTATCGATACGATGGACGAGTCCCAGGGCAGGATCATTGGGATCGTAGGTAGGATCGTCTTTCAAATACCAGGCAAGGGCATTCACCAGCGTGCCGGTATAGTTTCCGTGTCCGGGATGCACGACCAACCCTGCCGGTTTGTCGACCACCAGCAGATCGTCATCTTCGTACACGATTTTTATAGGAATATTTTCAGGGAGAATCTCGAAAGTCCGTGGAGGCCGTGTCATCATAATTGTCACGACATCCTCCGGCTTCACCCGGTAATTGCTTTTCACAGGTTTGCCGTTCGCCATAATACAACCGGCATCGGCAGCCGACTGTATCCTGTTACGCGTAGCACCGAACATCCGGTCTACCAGAAATTTATCCACACGCAACAACGACTGCCCGCGATCGGCCACGAAGCGGAAGTGTTCATACAGTTGAGGAGCCTTATCTTCACCCTCTTCCGGTTGTAACAGGTCGTCTACCTGTTCATCATCCATTTCGTCTAAAAACTCATCCATAGTTAAAACCAGTTTTCTTCTTCACTATCCAACGATTCGACCGGCACGCTGTCATCCGGTAGTCCGAGCGAGTCGGCCGACATCTCAGCATCCCCACTACTGACCTTCAACACCAACGGAGCGGTCAGCGGTACATGCTCGCCTTTCTGCAAAGCACGCCCGTGCAGCTCGACGCCAAGAGCTAAGTCTTTAAAATCACCGGGGACATATTCGATCTCGATCTTTTCAAACCCGCGGGCACGAAGAATGGCGTAAGCCTGCCGGAACGAAAGGTCTTCCACTTCCGGGATTGTCGCCATCTGCGAAGTGAGCGCATTTACGGTGACGAACACGATACGTCCTTCCTTCACCTTCGAACCGGCCATCGGGACCAGCTCGACAATCGCACCGGGCTTCACGTCTTTCGAAAAGACGGAGTCGATCACGTTATAGCGCAGATTACTATTCTTGAAAAATTCAGCGGCTTCTTCCATTCCTAATCCTTTGACATCCGGCACTACCACAGCCTCGTTATGCCGGGTGTACGAGTCGAGCCACTTCAATGTTCCGAACACCAGAGCACATGCCACGACCACAGCCAGCAACAGATTTAAGACGTACGGATTTTTTATCAGTTTAACCAAAAAGTCTTTCATTTCTATCTTGTATTTGTCGGCGGATCAAAAGTAGAAAACAAAGCCGTTAAAACAAAGAAAGTAAAGGCTTTTTAGTAAAAACCTCTACTTTCTTTATGAAAAATCTTCAAACGGAAAGAATTATCCGTTGTATTCGTCAGAAACTGTTAATTTAGCTCTTCCTTTAGCACGACGAGAAGCTAATACTCTGCGGCCATTAGCTGTAGCCATTCTTGAACGGAAGCCGTGCTTGTTCTTTCTTTTCCGGTTGGAAGGTTGAAATGTTCTTTTCATCTTTCTGTATATTATTTATTATTATCTTATTCTCATACCAATTTGGGCTGCAAAGATAGAGGCTTTTTTTTAATAAACAAAGAGTTGCAAGAAAAACTTTATCTATACAGAGTCTCTTTTAATCACAAATAGAATATTCAATCAAAGTCGCCCTTGTCTATTATCTTTTTTACTTCTTCCCGCATCTCCCAGATTGCGGTCGTTTCCACCTTCGGTTCTTTGGACAGCACAGCTCCGGCGGCAGCCCGCAATTTATCCGCCTGGTAGAATTCCGGCTCTGCATATAGCTTGGCTAACAAATAATATGGATACAATCTCTCCGGCAGTATCCCGATAGCCTGAAGCAATTCTTCTTCCGCCTCCCGGTAATCTCCGAGCGTCTGCCGGTTTTTGGCGATCATGTACCGGATCATCGGGTCTCCACTCAGCCGCTTCGCCCGTTCCAGCACCCGTATCGCTTCGGCGTGTTGTCCCGTCTTGCTGAGGCATTGCGCCTCTTCAAACAAAAATTCCGGTTTATGCTTCAACTTGTCATGCAGGTCGTGATAATCTTCCGCAACCGATTCATACGCTTTGTTGTTATAGAGCATCTGCAACCGCCCCCACCGTTTATAAACCTCATATTGCCCTTTCTGCAAGATGAACAGGCAGACAGATGCAAGCGACAACAGGCTTATTATAGTAATATGGCACGCTGAAGACACAGACAGAGCGGATGATCGTATCTGCGTGCCGTCTTTCGTCACGCAGATCGCCCCCAAAAACACCAGCGCCACCCAAAACGACGGCAACTGCAACGGATAGGACGACACCGCAAACACGGCTAACGCCAACACGCCACCGGCCGCTCCATGCTGCCTGTTCCGGATTCCATAGTACACCATGCTCCCCAACCATGCCCCGAACACGATCAACCCTCCGATCCCCTGTTCCAGCCCGATCTGCAGATATTCGTTGAACGCATATTCGGGGCATCCGGCCACCAGTTTCTCTTTATCGGTCGCCTCCTCCGTCCCGAAATATTGCCCCTGCATTTCAGCATACGCCTCCGGAAACCCTCCCAGGCCCGTTCCCGTAACCGGATGTCCGGCTATCGCTTTCCCCGTCACTTTCCACATCAGCAACCGCCCGTCCGCCGAATCCCGTTTCAAGCCGTATAGCTCGGCAATAGCGCATCCCACCAATATCGCCACAATCGCAATAAAAGGAATTGTAGCATTCTTATTCCTTCTATATACAGCTTTCGTCTTTTCCCATCCAATCCGTTCCGCCCAATACACCCATCCGCAAGCCACAACCGCCGCCATCCATGCCGACCGGCTCATCCCGGCAGGCAGGACAATCAGAATTGCTCCGACGCATATATAGCCGAAACAGCGCATCCCCTTTTGAAACCGCAACGCCATCCACAAACCGACCGGCAACACAACCGCCAGATAGCCTGAGTAGGGACCCGGATTGAAGAAAGAACCCGTCAGACGGAAAAGCGAATGGTTGGAATAGGCATGGCCATGCAATTGCTGCATTCCCCAGACGGCTTCGACCAGTCCGGTGAGTATTCCAACGAACAGAAAGAAAAAATTGAACTCCCGGTAAGCTGTCAATATATAACGTAACAGAAACCAAAAAATAACCAACTGCCCTATAAATATTAACTTTTCCGGTTCAGGATTAAGACTCCATTTATAAGTAATAAGAACAGTTCCTGTAAAGATTAATAATAAAAGATCCGAAGATAAAAAGGCAATGGCTGTTGTCCTTTTGGTTAACACCACAAAGAATACACAAACTGAAAAAAAGAGCATGACAAGATGAAACCAGCACATTTTTCCGATCACTAATCCGTTTACCAATTCCGTTGTGTGTATAAGCGGCGTGCAGAGCAGAAGTGTTCCGCCTGTGGAAAGCAGGAATATATGTAGCAGCTTTAAATTCATGATGCATTCTCTTTTGAAAAATTAATGTCGCAGGAAAATACTTGTTTCCCCTCTTTTATAAAGAATATTTGTTCTTCCTGTCCTTTTGTTAAGTTACGAAGCCAAAATATCGCCCCATGAGGTACGGTGAAATATAATTCTTTACTGTTTGCGATTTGCTGTCCTAAAGATTTCCATCCGTCCGGTCCATTCTGATAAAATAATTCATAACAATCTCCCAGTTCGATAAAATTATCATCATTCCGTGGGATAACCAATATCTTTTTGATTTCAGTCTCTTTTCCCAGGTCAAAGGTTAATGTCACATTGTTTTCTTTTGGCATGAAGAAAGTCAGTGGGTTGCCATCCAGCACGCATTTGGCAGAGTATTGATCAGTAGGATATAATCCTTCTACATTGCGGTATAGCTGTAGAGGAATTACTTGAGTCTCAGAAGTATCGCGGAAAACTACAAATTCAGCCAGTTCCGACCGATGGTCAAGAGGTGAATTTAGGTGTAAATAACGGAATCGACACGGTTGGCCGATTGAAATGGCCTTGCGGTTCGTCAGGAGCGTATCGGTAAACCGGTATAACAGATGTTTTATGCCGGATACAGGCGAGTTGCTTCCTTCTATTGTTGCTCCTATTGTATTTCGATTCAGATATTTAAAAAGATATTCCTGAAAAGTGAGGGCACTGAAAAAGGTATCCTCTTAAGATTTAATCCCAATCTTTAAAAAGACGAAAGCAGATTGTATTAGCCTTTATATCGGTTTTGCAATCTGCTTTTATATATCTTGATAGGAGTTTATATTCGGCCTTGTATAGTCAGTAAGGCCATCATATTATACGTGGGTAATTTTTATAAGTGTTTTTTAGCTTAGTTTCAATATTCTCTTGATATTTGCGGCAAAGATGGTCATAGCACCTTGCATCTGCATACCATCCAGCCCATACGACAGTGCCTTATCATAACCGTATACCTGCTTTAATTCTGCATTCTTTGCCTCAATTTTGTATCTTTGACGAGCTATATCTTTAAATTCTTGTGATTTCTGGAATCCAAGC